>Ga0209420_1000052_pt1 | contig 73467 bp, 70 predicted proteins | sample BlaSpr_A8_OM1_O1_FD_187972 | JGI IMG/M metagenome (GOLD analysis project Ga0209420, IMG submission 187972) | Forest soil microbial communities from Thunder Bay, Ontario, Canada - Black Spruce, Ontario site 2_A8_OM1_O1 (SPAdes) (version 2) | ecosystem: Environmental > Terrestrial > Soil > Boreal... | reverse complement strand
GTACCGCCCGCTCGCATTCGAGCTTGCGGTTCGCGAGATATTGGTCGAGGTATCGGTCAGCGTAATTGCGGCGCCCGCCACCACCGCATTCGACTGGTCAGCCACTGAGCCGGAAACCGTACCCGAGGAGGCTGATTGCGACCACACGGGCAGAGCACCGCCCAAACAAACCACCAACAGGAGTACCAGAACCGACTTTACGCTGCGCATATCCATTGTTTCCTCCGACCCGAGAGATTGAATGTTCATGACTAACCGAGAAATCGACGACAGGATCTTACCGAAGCCAACCCCGCTCCTGGCGGGAAATTCTAAAATTGCCGTCAACCAGCACGCCCCAATGGTGCAAATCCTTTGAACTGCTGTTGGAACCGACTGAAGAGAGACCCCAGGTTGTGAAACTTACAGCAGAATCAACCGGCAAGAGTGCAACTGTCGTTCCAAACAGTTGACTGTCAGAAACTGTTATGTTTGTTAAAGTTACGACAATTCTCCAAGGGAAAAGCTCCGCTTTGTTGAATAACAATATGATTTTCTGTAAGGTATCTGGCAAAGCGGACACTGCAAGAGTGCCAGGAAACTGCCTGCGAACATCATGGGGAAACCACTATTTCGAGAGGCCGGTCAGAGCTTCACGGAACAAGGCATCGAATGATCCCGTGTTCTCGTTCTTGCCCACGCCGTTCTTGACCGCACCCGCCAGCGCCTTCTCGGCTGCAGCCCGCTGGTAGCCCAGGTTGACTAGGGCAGACAAGACATCTTCTTCCGTCGCATTCAGCGCGGGTATGGTTGACGCGGATGTTCCTGCCGCCGGTGGCAGCTTGTCCCTCAGTTCTAGTACCATGCGTTCGGCGGTTTTCTTGCCGATGCCCGGAATCCGGGTGAGCCGAGCCACGTCATTGCCCCGGATCGCCGACGCCATCTCGTCCGCTGCCATGCCGCTCAGAATGGTGATGGCCAGTTTCGCTCCGATGCCGCTGACGGTCATCAGCTTCTCGAACAACTGCTTCTCGGCGGGACGGAGAAATCCATACAAAGCGATCACCTCTTCGCGCACGTGAGTATGGATGTGCAGGGCAACCTCGGAGCCGCTGGCTGGCAATTCGGAAAAGGTAGGCACACTGATGTTCACTTCGTAGCCGACGCCGCACGTTTCCACCACGATTTGATTGGGATGCTTGGCGAGCAGTTTTCCGCGCAGATGGGCAATCATGCTAGTAGCCAGTACCTAGTACCCAGTACCCAGAAGAATAGTCGCGTGCCACTCCCGACCTCAATGCTCAACGCTAGGTACTGGGTACTAGGTACTGAAAATCGGGCAGCGAAAACGGCAGGGCCGACCCCCTGCCGTTTTCACGGATGTAAGACTTCTGCTTCGCGACTTCACTTTTCGCTACTTCTTGTTGACGGTTTTCTTCAGTTCAGCCCCAGGGGTAAACTTCGCGACCTTGCGGGCAGCGATCTTGATAGTTGCGCCGGTTTGCGGATTGCGCCCGTTTCGCGCCTTCCTCTGCGATACCGAGAAAGTGCCGAAACCTATTAAAGCTACTCGATCCCCTTTGCGCAATGCTCCAGTAATGCTGCTCACCGCGGTATCAATCGCAGTTGCAGCCTGCGCTTTGCTGATTTCGCAAGCGCCCGCGATCTTGTCAACCAGATCGGCTTTATTCATTTGCTTCTCCTCGCAGGTCTCTTTATTTTGCATACCCAGCCTACACCGGGAGGACAAAAGCTCGTGGCTGAGTTGGGAAACCTGACGGGTCGTATTCTCCTCTCTCCACGGAGAATGTCAACTGTGAAAATCCGCGCCCGAAGCCTGTTTCGCACCCCCATGTCCCGGATCAGGGCTGAGGGAGCGGGTTCCGGGCTGTGGAGAGCGGTGGAAAAACGGTAACCAATCCACGCGCTCCGGCAAAATGCAGGCGGGGAGCGGTTTTCCTCCGCCCTCCACAGCCCCGGCCGCACCTTCACAGGTTGTACACAGGCGTCGGTGGGTTCGCACTTGCGGGAAGCTCGCGTCCGGGTGCACAGTCAACTGATACAGTTGAGAAATAGAAATTAGGAAGGCCGATTTGAGAAGCATCCAGGAATCAGGATTGAAGTTAGCCAAAACCCAGTCGGAGGTTTGCCCGCTATGCCAGGGCACGGGCTGGAAGACGCTTCCATCCCGTGCTAGGGCTAAAGACAAGGACGATAACAGCAGCGATAACAATAACGACAACGACAAAGACCGGCGAGTAACGCGCTGCGATTGCCAACTGCGCGCGCGGGCACAGACGCTGCTGGCCGCGGCGCGCATTCCGAGAAGATACGAGCACTGCGAACTGGCCAGCTACACCACCGACTTCCCCGGCGCCCATCCCTCGCTCGCCTTTGCCCACCTCTCGGCTTGCAGGTTCGCGCAGGAGTACGATCCGCGCGATGGCACCGGCCTGCTGATCATCGGCCAGATCGGCACCGGCAAGACTCACCTGGCAGTTGGCATCACTAAGGAGTTCATCGTCACTAAAGGGATTTCCTGCCTGTTCTACGACTATCGCGAACTCTTGAAACAAATCCAGAATTCCTACAACGCCGCCGTTCAAACCACCGAGTTGGACGTCCTTCGTCCCGTCTTCGAAGCCGACATTCTTGTTCTCGATGAACTCGGCGCGGTCAAGCCGACCGAATGGGTTTGGGATACGGTCAGCCTGATCCTCAATACGCGCTACAACGACAACCGCACCACGATCATTACGACAAATTTTGAAGATCAACCGGCAGCCGGTGCAAATGGCTCCGTTTCTCCTGCGCGAGCCGCCTCGCGCGCCGAAACTCTCGGCGACCGCATCGGCGAACGCATGCGCTCCCGCCTGCACGAAATGTGCCGCATCATCAAAATGGAAGGCGAAGACTTCCGCCAGAAGTTGCGCAACGCCAGCTTCCGCTAGTTTCGTGGCGGATCAGTTGTGAGGGGCCAATCTTCACTGAGAAGGGAGCAACTATGCGCTGGTACCACTACATTGCGTACTTCTTCGGGGGCATTTTCCTCGCCAATGCTCTTCCTCATTTCGGCAATGGAGTTTCCGGGCATGCGTTCCAAAGTCCGTTCGCATCCCCGCCCGGAGTGGGCTTGTCCTCCTCGACGGTGAATGTCGTGTGGGGCCTGTTCAATCTTGCCATCAGCTATCTGCTCGTCTGCCGTGTCGGCAGGTTCGATCTGCGCAAGACCTCACACGTGCTCGTCCTCGGGGCCGGCATCCTGATCATGTCGCTGAACCTTGCCCACTATTTCGGACGTTTTCACGGGGGAATGTGAGACCCTTTGCCACGGGTCTGCACGGATCTTGAACGGCTCGACAGGGGTCCCCGGCCGGATGGTTTCTCCTTTATTTAATTTATCGGTGAGAATCCGCGTAAATCCGTGGCAAAAGAAGTTCTCTGTGCTAAATCCGCACTAAAATGATTCCGTGTTGACCGAGCGCCTGGAATTCGCGCCCGAACGCGACGTCGAAATACTCGCCGCCGTCTGCGCTGCGCCAGCCGTCTTTCTGCTGCGCGGCAGAGACGCGCAGGCCGAGCCTTACGTCAGCAAGACCGCAAACCTCCGCCGGCGTTTGCAACGCTTGCTGGGCCCGGTCGAAGAACGGACGAGGAAATTAAATCTGCGCGATCGCGTCTGCTCCATCGAATACTCGCCAACCGGCTCCGACTTCGAATCCGGCTTCCTGCTCTACCGAGTCCTGCGCGAAACTTTCCCTAAGACCTACGCCAACCGCATGCGCTTTCGCTTCGCGCCGCTGGTCAAGCTGCATCTCGAAAACCAATTTCCCCGTGCATCCATCACCACGCGTCCGGGTCGCCTCAAAGGCCGCGCGCTTTACTACGGCCCATTCCAGTCACGTACCGCTGCCGAAAAGTTCATGAACGACTCGCTCGACTTTTTCAAGATGCGCCGCTGCGCCGACGACTTGCATCCCGACCCCAAGTTTCCGGGCTGCATCTATTCCGAAATGAAGATGTGTCTCGCGCCCTGCTTTAAAGGCTGCACTGACGAGGAATATTCCGCCGAAGTGAATCGCGTGCAAGCCTATTTTGATTCCGGAGGAGAATCCCTCGCCCGGGAGTTTTCAGCGCAGCGCGATGTGGCATCGGCCAATCTCCAATTTGAAGAGGCCGCCGCGATTCATGTCCGCCTGGAAAAACTGAAGCCAACACTGAGCCAGTTCCCCGAAATTGTTCGCCGCCTCGACCGCTTTTCGGCGTTGATCATCCAGCCCAGTCACGCCATCGATTCAGTCACATTGTTTCGTGTGGACGGCGGCGCAATCTCAGGGCCGGCTGTGTTCTCGATTCAAACGGTTGAGCATACAAAATCACAGTCCATGGAATCGCGGGTGCAGGCAGTTCTCGATTCGTTCGCGCCGGCGAAGACACGGCCCGCGCTCGAAACCATGGAGCACCTCGCCCTTCTCAAGCGCTGGTACTATCGCGGCCGCCGCATCGGGGAAATATTTCTTGCCGATGACAAGGGAGTATTCCCCATGCGCCGCATCGTGCGCGGCATTGGCCGCGTGCTCAGAGGCGAAGGACCAGAGGTCGATCCCTCGAAGCAACCGAGGAGCGATGATCCGTATCAGGGTATGCCTTCAGGCATACCGTAAGCTCATCGAGGACCGCAACCCGAGCAAAGCCGGGACCTTGGTGTTTGCCGGCGCCGGTCGTACCGATGGTGCAAGCAAGAACCAAGATGCTTCGCTTCGCTGGGGATGACAAGCATGTTTTGGTCTCAGCTAGATTTGCTCAACTGCAACTAGAGATGGAGGCGACGAAATGGCCACGCAAGATCCAAACAGCAAGCAACTCCGCGAGCACCTGCTCTACCTTCTCAACGGCGGCGGCGCCCACACCCGCTTTGACGACGTCATTAGGAGCTGGCCCGAGGAGTTGCGTGGCGCCAAGCCCAACGGCCTCCCACACTCCGCCTGGATGTTGCTCGATCATCTTCGTCTGGCGCAATCGGACATTCTCGAGTTCAGCCGCAGCTCCAAGCACACATCTCCCGAATGGCCCAAAGGCTATTGGCCGAAGACGGAAGCGCCGCATAATCCAGTCGCATGGAATAAAAGCGTTCAGCAATTCCGCAAAGATTTGAAGTCGATGCAGGCTTTGGTTGCGAATCCAAAGACTGATCTTTACGTCCGCATTCCGTGGGGCGACGGCCAGACTATTCTGCGTGAGGCTTTGCTCCTCGCCGATCACAATGCCTACCACCTGGGCCAGTTAGTCGATGTGCGCCGCCTGCTGGGAGCGTGGAAGGGATAGTGTAGCGCCGCCGTCCCGCCGGCAATCGCATGTTGCCCAGTTGCTCAAGACCTGGACACGCTCACAAGAGCCGCCGGGACGGCGGCGTCACAAAAATGAGCCGGCCTTTGGGGGCCGGCTCGATTGCTTCTCCGAACTGATCAGCACTTCATGATCAGTAGTTCAACGTGCCACCGTTATGCTGACCGGTGTCTCGTTCATGAGTGATCCGGAAGTCCCGATCAGCTCGATGGTTGTGGTGCCCGTTGGCGCGCGTCTGCTGGCGCTCCACGTGATGGTTACCTTTACGCTGCCATTTGCCGGAGGCGTAACGGGGTTGGCCGAGGCCGTCGCCGAAACGTCAGTGGGGAATTCGTTCACGCTCAAATCCACTGCGGAATGGAATCCATTCAGGCTCGTGACTGTGAGAGTGGTGGATACACTGCCGCTTTCATCGATTGTGAAAGAAGAAGGCGACAGCGACAGGGTGAAGTTCTTCGTCCCAGAAGAAGCGTTCACGGTCAAGGCGATGGTTGTGCTGTGAGTGGTCGAGCCGGAGGTTCCGGTGATCGTCACCGTAGCCGCGCCGACCGTAGCGCTTGAGGAAGCGGTCAAAGTGAGTGTTGAGGTAACGCTCCCGTTCGCCGGGGGAGTCACCGGGTTCGTCGAGAACGCCGCCGTCACACCCGTGGGCAGTCCGGTAGAACTAAGCGTAGTTGCAGAGTTGAAGCCGCCCGTGCTGGTGATGGTGATCGTGCTCGTTCCGCTGGCACCCTGAGTTACGGTCACAGACGCCGGCGAAACGGCGATGGTGAAGTTCGGCGTCGCCGTCGAACTCACCGTAAGGGCAAGCGTAGTGGTTGCAGTCAGGCTGCCGGAGGTTCCGGTGATCGTGACTGTGGACGTTCCGGTAGTCGCCGTTGAGCTTGCCGTCAGCGTCAGCACGCTCGTCCCGGTTGTCGGGTTTGTGCCGAACGCCGCGGTCACGCCGCTGGGCAGGCCGGACGCAGCCAGCGTTACGCTGCCGGTGAATCCGCTCACATCGTGCACTGTGATGGTGCTGGTGCCGCTGCCGCCTTGCGTAATCGACAGACTGCTCGGCGAATCCGAGAGGGTAAAGCTCGGGGTCGAAGATCCAGCCAACAGGTTGATGATCCCGGTCGTGTTCGGGCTGCCCCAGCCGCTGCACAGATCATAGCCGGTGATTCCCGAATAGGTGCCGCAACTGCCGCTGGTGATGTCGTGGAAATAGGTGCCATAGCTTGAGGTCAGAGCCGCCGGGTAAATGATCGGATTGATATAGCCGATCGTGTCCCCGTTCGACGCTGCCTGTTCGTTGGCCAGAGCCAGGTAGCCGGCCCACATGGGCGTCGCAAAGCTGGTTCCGCCGTAGTCGTTCGCCGTACAGGTGGTTTGGTCGGCGCAGACATAGAAGGTAAAGTTCGCGTTGGCCGACACGTCCGGGCCATTCCGCAAGGTCGTGGATCCCTTGTTGGACGAGGTAATCACGCCCGAGAGCTTCTGCCACGAGGGGATCGGGATGGAATCTGGGGAAATGCCGCCGCCGCTGTCTGCCCAAGCGGTTTCCGATTTCCAGGGGCCAGCCGCGCTGGAGGTTGTCAGGTCCGTGCCGCCGACCGAAACGATATTCGCATCGTCCGCTGGCCACGCCTCATTCGAAGCAGACCAGGCAGAACTGTCGCCAGACGCGGCAAAGAAGTTCTGGCCTTGCGACGCCATCTGCTCAAAGTACGGGTCCAGAGTGCTGGGGTCCGCAGGTGTCCATCCCCACGAGCAACTGATTTGCTTGGACAATGGAGCGTCCGTATCAGTAACCATCGCGCTGATGCAGGCAGTATCGCTGATATTGCCTGATCCACTGGCCAGGACGTCGCCGCAGACGTACATGTAAAGCATTGAGGAGCCCGGAGCCATGCCCATCGCCTGCGTCATGTCCAGGGTCTGCTCCGTATCGTCGCATGCGCTGCTGCCGCTATCGACGCAGCTTGTGCCGTACCCGCCGGTGGAAATGAGGGTGGGAGTGTAGGGTTCTGTCTGCCCAACGTTCTTGTAATACGTGCTCAGATCGGACAAATCGGTGCCCGCGAATTCGAACAGGGCGATGTTCTGGCCGGAGCCGGTGAGCGCCGTTCCGCCGTAGTAGGCCGCGCGCATGTCGCTGCCCAAGAAGGAAGCCGAAGGGCCGGAGCCGGTGGTGGCATGAGACACCACCTTGTTGGCATCGATCCCATGGGCCTTCGCGTAGTCGCTCTTCTTGACATACATCGGATGCGGCTTGGAATCGTTGTCCAAACCGGTGATGTGCCAAAGCTGGAAGGGAAGATCCACGGTGGGCTCGCGGTCCACGGCAAAGAATGTGCGGTCTCCGGTGAGGTCACGATAGGTGCCCATCGTCACGTGGAAGGCCTTCTCGATATTCGCAACCGTGCCGGTGAGCCTCAAATCCCGGGCCTCGCGGGTTCCGCTGATGATCTCAAAGCCGCTCGCTTTCGCGAAGGCAACCAGGGCGTCCCAATCTTCCTGGCTGGGCCCGAACCTCGCAGTAAACTCCTGCGGCGTCAGGAACCGGTGGTAGGAGGGGCTTGCAGAATCCTCGACTTCCTGCACGAAATTTTGCAATCCTGCGCGATCGCGCAGCGGAAGAACAATGTCGAAGCGCAGCGTCTGGGTTGCTGGGAGTTTCCCGACTAACTGCGCCTGCCCGTTCGCAACCGCATCGCGCACATGACGCGTCGGTAGGGACTGCGGCTGAGCTTGTCCTGGGATGGTGATCAACAAGAATGCGGCCGCGCAGACAAGCGCAACCAGTCTGGGTAATAGGGGAGTGTTTCTCATTTTCTTATCCTTTCGTTGTTTCTTATTGACGTAACCGCCGGTCACTAACCGCGGCATCTTAACGCAGGTTGGCTGTCTTGTTGAGAGTTTTTGAACGGCGTTACGAAAATAGGAGTTCAAGAAATGGGAGCTGGAGCCTTTGGGCCTCAGTAGAATAATGTATTGCCGGCTGCCCGGAATTCGGAAATCCCGAAACGGGGGTTCAACCTGCTGCAGGGGATGAGTAATTCAGATCCACGTCTAGTGCTCCGGTCAGGCCGCTTCCGGAACACGACTTTTACTCCTTCACGCCAGCGCTCGTCAATCCCCACAAACTCCCATTCAATCTCAGGAGAGAGATAACGGAGTAATGTATCGGTGGAGGGATACACATGTAACGCTGGAGCCACCAGAAATAGCAGCGGCTTTTCGGTGGACAGCTCGCGTGCTTCAACATATCCAAAGCGAGGAAATTCGCCGCGAGCATGGTGCCATTCCACCCGCGACCAGTAATCCAGCCCTTGCAGTGGCAGGTGGATATCTTCGTCAGCCTTCAGTTCCAGCACCGCCAGCCGTCCCGCACGCGTGGTAGCGAGCACATCGAGCATCGCCCGATCAGAGGCAGAGAACGCCGGAACCTGCGAATAGCGGCAGAACGGGTCCAGACGCCCATCCACCACGCTCACATCGCCCACCATCAGCGACTCCAGCCATCTCTCAGGACGCAAGCGCCATAACGGATGTTGGCGCGGGCCGTAAGGATGGCGCGCGCCGCGCAAACAGTGCGTCAGTTGCTCGAACTCTTCTTGGTTCCGAGTCTCCAGAACCCGTTCCTCCGCGCCCACGCCAAACACGATCTCCTCAGTGCTGTGAAATGATCCCGGAATGCCCGCCAGCCGCGCCTGCGCAAACTCCAGACCGCGCCAGCGGAAAACAATCTCCGCCGCTGACAGCACGGAGACTTCGCAATTTGGCAAAACCTGGTGAACTCTCGCAATCGAGTGCTTGAAGCGCTGGCGTGCGGCCTCATCGTCCGTCGCATGCACCAGCCGCGTCGCCACATTGCCGCGATCTGCGCAGTCGATTTCCACCAGCGCATCGTGCCGTTCATCCAGCTCAAACAACCGCCACTTGGCGGCGTCCCGGTTCAGATTCGCCATCCGCTCCCGCACCAGCGCCGAAGTTCCAGCCGGAACGAACATCTTCAATCCTTCCACCAGCATGTTCGCACCCTGCGACCGCCGGCAAACATCGAGCCACAGAATTCCAAAGGTAAGCGCCGCATCGATGGAAGCCTGCGTCTCCTGCGCATTCACCCCCAGCAGCGCAAAGGCAGTCCGCCCCTGCCGCACCAACCCCGGCGTGTAAACCGGCCCAAAGGATTTCTCCAGGTCCACCCCGGCCGTCAGCTTCGCGATCTTGAACTCAGCAAAGTGCCGTTCCAAAGTCCTGCGCAGCTTGTGCTCATACGCAGCCCGGCATGCTCGTCGCGCCGCACAGGCGACCTTCGGTCGCGTTCGCGGCAGATTTCCAGTCTCGACGGCCGCGCCTGCCCCAGCTTCTGCACCGGCAGCCGCAACGTGCCGTTCTTCACTTCAGCTTCCAGTACCTGCCGCACAGCGTTCCGCTCCGCCGACCAGAGATGCAGCAGACATCGGTTGTACTCGCCCGAAATCGAGTACTTGGATTGCGCCAGATCAAACGCCACAGCGCCATTTTCCAGCACCACGGCGCCCGCGGCCTCGCTCAGAAAGTCCTGCACGGTACGAGTCAAAGCATGTCATAGTCGGCATTAGCATGATCCATTTGCATTCTCTAACCAACGCAGGTCCCGCGTCTGTGACATGTGACCATCGTCACGCGCGCCCTGTGGATGTTTCGCCCACCCGCCTCCGCCGCATGTGGGATAATGACTGCGTAGCCTAGTACGTCCCGCCCAACTGAGTCTGCCCGCAGCCCGGCGGCATCTAATTCCGGTGGATAAAAGCTTGATCAAACCATCTCTCGCCGATAAGCAGCGCTTCTTCTTCGACCACTACGGAGTCACGGAGAACGACCTCGAACACTACCTCGGGGCCGCGCTTTCCGCCGGCGGCGACTATGCCGATCTTTATTTTGAATATCTTTCATCCACCTCGCTGATGGTGGATGAGTCGATGGTCAAGTCGGCCTCGCAGGGCATTTCCGCTGGCTGCGGCGTGCGTGTGGTTTCCGGCGAACGCACTGGCTACGCCTACACCGACGATCTTTCCGCTAGTCGTATTCTGCATGCGGCCCGCACCGCGGCCCTGATCGCCAGCGCTCCGGCCAAAACGCCTGTGGCTGGCTTTCAGCAAAGCGCGGCCCGCAGCCTCTATCCCGTGACGCTGCCCTCAGTCGATGCCGAAATCACCGCTAAGGTGGAGCTGGTGATGCGAGCTGACAAGGCGGCGCGTGCCTACGATCCGCGCATCCAGGAAGTCCGCGCCAGTTACGCCGACGAGCTGCGGAATATTCTGGTCGTCGCCTCCGACGGGACCTTCGCCGAAGATTCCCAGCCGCTCGCCCGCATGAACGTGTCGTGTATCGCTAAAACTGAAAACAATTCTGCCCGCGGCGGTTCCGGCGGTGGCGGACGCGTCGCCCTCGACTTTTTCTTCGGAGACAAGAATCCCGAATTCTTCGCCAAGGAAGCAGCCCGGCAAGCGATCCTGCAACTCGACGCACGCGAAGCTCCCGCCGGCGAAATGGAAGTAGTTCTCGGCCCGGGATGGCCTGGCGTCCTGCTGCACGAAGCGGTCGGACACGGCCTGGAAGCCGATTTCAATCGCAAGAAAACTTCCGCATTTGCCGGGCTGATCGGCAAACGCGTAGCCAGCGAAGGCTGCACTGTCATTGACAACGGCACCATGCCGTGGCGTCGCGGGTCTTTGAACGTGGATGACGAAGGCGAGCCCACGCAGGAAACCGTGCTCATTGAAAAAGGAATCCTGAAGGGCTACCTGAGCGACAAGCTTTCCGCGCGCCTGATGGGCATCGCCGACACCGGCAACGGACGCCGCGAAAGCTATGAGCACATCCCCATGCCGCGCATGACGAACACTTACATGCTGGCGGGCCAGGATAATCCCGAAGATATTATTCGCTCGGTGAAGCGCGGCATCTACGCCGTAAATTTCGGCGGAGGCCAGGTCGACATCACCAACGGCAAGTTCGTCTTTGGAGCCTCGGAAGCGTACATGATCGAAGACGGCCAAATCACCGCCCCCATCAAAGGCGCAACACTGATCGGCAACGGCCCCGATGTTCTGACGCGAGTCTCGATGGTGGGCAACGATTTAAAACTGGACGAAGGCGTCGGCACCTGCGGCAAAGATGGCCAGGCCGTCCCGGTAGGAGTAGGCATTCCGACCATCAAGATCGATCGCCTGACCGTAGGCGGCACCGCCAAGAAAGATCCCGGCGGGTTCATGCAGTAGGATCGAACTCACCACGGAGACACAGAGTCACAGAGAAATTCTTAGATTCAGGTTTGTTTACCTTGTGTTCCTCTGTGCCCTCTGTGGCAAGGAATTTTTATGCCGTCTACCCAATTAGAAACCGGAAGGCCGAAACTAGAAACCGACCTCCGCTCGCTAGCCCAGGACATCGTCCGCCGCGCCATGAACGGCGGCGCGACCGCCGCCGAATGCGTGGTCCGCGAAGGCGACGAGTTCTCGACACTCGTCCGCCTAGGCCAGGTCGAAACCCTCAAAGAATCCGGGTCAAGATCGATCGGCGTGCGAGTTTTCAACGGCCAGCGCGCGGCCAGCACCTACTCAAGCGATTTCTCAGCTCCTGCGCTCGACCGCATGGTGAAGTCCGCGCTCGAGCTTTCAAAGATCACCTCGGAAGATCCGTTCGGCGGCATTCCCGAAGCTGCGCAACTAGGCTCGCTCACCGGCGATCTCGATCTCTACCACGAAGACGTTTATTCCCTCCCCGGCCCCGACCGCATCGACTACGCCCGCCGCGCCGAAAAAGCCGCGCTCGATTTCGACCCGCGCATCAAGAACTCCGAAGGCGGATCGTTCGATGCCGCCACCGGCCACAAGGTTCTGGCCAACTCCCACGGCTTCGTCGGCGAATATCGCCGGTCGTACTGTTCCGTGTCAGCCGTTCCGATCGCCCAAACCGAGGACGGCGCGATGCAGCGCGATTATTGGTACTCCGTCGCCCGCATGCTTTCCAAGCTCGAATCCCCGGAGCAAGTCGGCAAAGTCGCAGCCGAGCGCACGTTGCGCCGCCTGGGCGCGCGCAAAGCCAAGACCGCGCAAGTGCCGATCATCTTCGATCCCACGGTCGCCACGTCGATCCTCGAACATATTTTCGAAGGCGTGAACGGCGACTCGGTTTACCGCGGCGCCTCGTTTCTAGCCGGCAAGCTCGGACAGAAAATCGCCGGCGACAACGTCACCATCATCGACGATGGCACTATCCCTGGTGGCTTCGGCACCAGCCCCTTCGATGGCGAAGGCATCCCGACGCGCCGCACGGTAGTCGTCGAAAAAGGGGTACTGAATTCTTATCTGTTGAATACGTACACCGCGAAAAAGCTGGGACTCAAAACGACGGGCAACGCCTCTCGCGGACTAGCCGGCACGCCGGGCATCGGCCCGGGCAACTACTTCTTGCAGCCCGGTACCAGAACGCCGAAGCAATTGATTTCCGAAATCAAAGAGGGTCTCTACGTCACCGAGTTCCTCGGTCACGGCGCGAACCTGGTGACCGGCGATTATTCCCGCGGCGCCTCCGGCCTATGGATCTCCGGCGGAGAGTTCGCCTACCCGGTCGAAGAAATCACCGTGGCCGGCAACCTGAAGGAAATGTTCTTCAACATTTCCGAGATCGCAAGCGATCTCGAGTTCCGCGGCTCGGTCGCCTCACCAACCCTGCGCATCGATGGACTTACTGTGGGCGGTGAATAATCGCGACTGATATAGGCCGAATATGAAATTCGCCAAGATCGTCTTTTGGATCGCCGCCATCTGGGGCGTTCTGGTGCTGTCGCCGCTGTATTTCATCTTCGATCTGATCGGCCGCCAGGATCCACCGCCCATTACCCATCCTGCGTTTTTCTACGGCTTCGTCAGCATAGGTCTGGCCTTCCAGGTCGTATTCCTCGTGATTGCAAGGGACCCGGTACGCTTCCGCCCGATGATGCTTCCTTCGATGATCGAAAAGTTTGGGGCCGGCGCCGCCTTCGTCGCGCTCTATCTGCGGCATCGCCTGACCCCGGGAGATTTGGCGCTCGGCTGCGTTGACTTGTTGTTCGGCATACTCTTCCTGGCCTCGTTCCTCAAAACCGGCAATTAAATTCCAGAGTACAATCGACTTGCATGGGCGGCCTGATCCAGCCAACTCCCGTAGCCGAAGAGCGCGATTCCAGCCGGCGCACTATCGCCATCACGGTCGCGGTTGTCATTGTCATCGCCATCGTCTTCGCGTTCCTGCTTCGCAGTCATCCCAAAACCGCCTCGGGACCGCCTCCATACGCCGCCAGTCTCAAGCTCGCCGATTTCAAAATGAGCGCCGCCGAAAACTTCGTGGGAGCTACCGTCAGCTACGTCGATGGAATCATCACCAACACCGGCGGCAAGACCGTCGCGCATGTGATTGTTCAAGTCTTATTCAAAGACGACATGGGACAACTCGCTCAGCGCGAGGACATCCCGATGCAGGTGCTGAAAACCGACGGCCCCTATCCCGAAGCCGTGGACTTCAGCATCTCACCGCTAGGCCCCGGTCAATCCAAGCCATTTCGACTGACGTTCGAAGGCATCTCCGCGCAGTGGAACCATCAATATCCCGAGATCCTGGTCACCGATGTCTCCACGAAGTAAGAACCGTCCAGCGCGATTCAAGTAAAATGCCTCCATGCCTGAAGTAAAACCATTCCGCCTCACCGAGTCCGTAAAAGCCGCAGGTTGCGCGTCAAAGCTCAGTCCAGCCGCCCTGGACAAGGTTCTCGGCAAGTTACCGCGCCAACACGACCCCAACGTTTTGGTCGGCTTCGACCACGCCGACGACGCCGGAGTCTATCAAGTCGCTCCCGACCAGGCGCTCGTCCAAACTGTCGACTTCTTCACCCCGGTCGTCGACGACCCCTGCACTTTCGGCCAGATTGCCGCGACCAACGCGTTAAGTGACATTTACGCGATGGGCGGGAAGCCCATCACCTCGCTCGCGCTAGTATGTTTTCCGGAGAAGGCGGACCTCGAAATCCTCGAACGCATTCTCGCCGGCGGCTTGTCCAAGATGATCGAAGCCGGATGCTTCGTCATCGGCGGCCACAGTATTCGCGACGATGAACCCAAGTTTGGATACGCCGTTACCGGACTCATCCATCCGAAAAAGGTTCTCACCAACGCCGGCGCCAAGCCGGGTGACGCTCTCGTCTTCACCAAGGCGCTGGGCACAGGCGTGATCTCCACAGCGATAAAAAAAGGCAAAGCCGAGCCCGCGTGGATCGATGCAGCCGTCGACTCGATGACCACGCTGAACAAGCAAGCCGCGGAAGTAATTCAGCAAGGAAACTTTCGCATTCATGCCATGACCGATGTCACTGGCTTCAGCCTGATCGGGCACTCCCGCGGAATGGCTTTGGCAAGCGACGTCGCGTTGCGATTTTCTTCGAAAGATATCCCCGTTCTCCCTGGCGCTCTCGAGTGTATTCGCGCGGGCTACATTCCCGGCGGGCTAAACAACAACCGCGATTTTGCCGAATGTGTCGTGGGATACGACGACGGAGTTCCCGAAGACTTGAAAACGCTTCTCTTCGATCCTCAGACTGCGGGCGGGCTGCTGATTTCGGTCGCGTCCGAGGACTCGGCGCATCTTGCCCGTTCGCTGAACGCGGCGAACGTGCCGGCAGTACAAATTGGGGAAGTGGTGGCCCGCGCCAAGCCTCTGATCATGATCCGGTAATCACGATCCTGTAATCAGTTCCCAGATTCGCGCCAGGTGGTGATCGTCGTGTTCGGCGACAAAATATAAATGGTCCACCAGCCGCATCGGAGTCTTCAGGCGCGGGTGCGCAATGGCTCGGGCAAGCAGCGAGGCATCCACTTCGTCCGCCCGCTTCACCAGTTCAACTCTTGCAGAGCGGAACTCCGACAGAATCCGCTCCAGCGGCCGCGCGTTATAGTTAGTCTCGTCAGTTTTTCGATTCTGCAAGTCGGTAACGGTGAGTTCTGCACTGCCCGCAACATAATCGCCCACCCGCGCGAGCCAAAGTGGTTCGAGGTCGAGCAGGTGTCCAGCGTGTTCCTGGGCCGACCACTTTCCCTGCGGCTTCCCGATCAGGACCTCCCGAGAACGCCCACGCAGCAACTCTTCGAGCCGCGCCGGGGTGCCGCGCAGACGCGCCAGCAAATTGGGATGCAGCTCAACAGGAAACGAAAACTCGAATCTGCGCTCAAACCAGACAGGCACCTGACTCATGGATTCCCGCCGCTCAGAGGGATGACTTCCAACAGATGAGAAGATGCGCAGCCGCACCGTACGACTCACGAATTCCTGCCATCGAAGTCCGGGGTTAATGCATCTCTTAATGGTGGACAGTAAGCTGTTGATTTTGTCCTTTGCCAGGAGCCATCGTGCAATTTCGTGAACTAGGAAATAGCAGCCTGAAGGTTTCAGCCGAAGGCCTCGGCTGCATGGGAATGTCCGAGTTTTACGGTCCCCGCGATGACGATGAATCCATCGCCACCATTCACCGAGCTCTCGAACTCGGCATTAACTTCCTCGACACCGCGGACGTCTATGGCCCCTACACAAATGAAGAGTTGGTGGGCCGCGCGATCAAAGGGAAGCGCGACCAGGTCGTCCTGGCCACGAAGTTCGGAATCGTCCGCGACCCCGCGACCCCGGCGGCACGCGGCGTCAGCGGCAAACCCGACTACGTCCGCCGCTCCTGCGAAGCAAGTTTGCGCCGGCTCGGAGTCAATACGATCGACCTCTACTACCAGCATCGTGTTGATCCTGCTACTCCGATCGAAGAGACCGTTGGAGCAATGGCGCAGCTTGTTCAGGAAGGAAAAGTCCTCCACATCGGCCTCTCAGAAGCCTCGCCCCAAACCCTGCGCCGTGCCGCAAAAGTTCATCCCATCACCGCGCTACAAACGGAGTATTCGCTCTGGAGCCGCGACCCGGAAGATGAACTCCTGGCCCTCTGCCGCGAACTCGGTGTCGGTTTCGTCGCCTACAGCCCACTGGGCCGCGGCTTTCTCACCGGCCAATTCAAGCGTTTCGAGGATTTTCCGGCAGACGACTTCCGCAGGTTCTCTCCGCGTTTTCAGGGCGAAAACTTCCAGAGGAACCTCGACCTCGTCCACCGGGTCGAGCAAATCGCGAAAGAAAAAGGCTGCAAGCCCTCGCAGCTGGCTCTGGCGTGGGTGCTGGCACAAAATAAGAACATCGTCCCCATCCCCGGCACCAAGCGCCGCAAGTACCTGGAAGAGAATGTGGCGGCACTCGACGTCAAGCTAACGAAGGAAGACCTGCGCCGCATCGAAGAAATCTTCCCCACCGGCGCAGCCGCCGGCGACCGCTATCCCGAACAAATGATGAAAATCGTAAACGGATAATTCCCGCGGAAAGCAATCAAGGGCGGCCGCCAGGCCGCCCTTAACTGAAAACTAACTACTGAGAACAGATTTCAAGCCCGCGCCGGACTCTCTCCGCCCTTGACGATCCCCCGTCCCGGATCAGGCTTCAACACCTGCTGTACGCCCTCATCGGGCTTGGGAGGCGACTTTATCGCGGGCAACTCCTTGCCATCGACCAGCAGCAGCACTTCGGACGCGTCGAGCACCTCGCGCTCAAGCAAGGCTGCCGCAATCTTCTGCAACGTGTCGCGGCTCCCTTCGAGAATCTGTTTTGCCGTTTCGTATCCCTGGTTCACCAGCTTGCGGACCTCGCCATCAATCTTGATTGCGGTGTCTTCACTGTAGTCGCGGTGCTGGCTGATCTCGCGGCCCAGGAAGATCTGCTCTTCTTTCTTGCCGAAGGTTAGCGGGCCCAGATCGCTCATGCCCCACTCGCAAACCATCTTGCGAGCCATTTCCGTGGCTCGCTCAATGTCGTTTCCCGCGCCCGTGCTCATCTGATTGAGGAACAGTTCTTCAGCCAACCGCCCGCCCATCAGAATTGCCAGGTCAGTTTTAAGATATTCCCGGGTATAGTTGTGCCGGTCATCAATCGGCAGCTGCATGGTCACGCCCAGCGCCATTCCACGGGGAATAATCGTAACCTTGTGCACGGGATCCGAGCCCGGCAATTTCGCCGCCACCAGCGCATGCCCTGCTTCGTGGAACGCAGTAACTTTCTTTTCCTCATCCGACAAGATGAGCGACTTGCGCTCCACTCCCATCAGCACTTTGTCCTTGGCCACCTCGAAGTCGAACATCAGGACAGCCTTGCGATTCTGCCGCGCCGCAGCCAGCGCCGCCTCGTTAACCATGTTGGCTAAGTCCGCTCCCGAGAATCCAGGAGTCCCGCGAGCCAGCACCGAGAGTTCCACATCCTCGGCAAGAGGAATCTTGCGGGTATGTACGCGCAGAATTTCTTCGCGGCCGCGCACATCGGGACGGCTCACCACCACGCGCCGGTCAAAGCGCCCCGGCCGCAGCAGCGCAGGATCCAGCACATCAGGCCGGTTCGTGGCCGCCATCAGAATCACGCCTTCATTCGATTCGAAGCCGTCCATCTCCACCAGCAACTGGTTCAGTGTCTGCTCGCGCTCGTCGTGACCGCCGCCCAGGCCGGCGCCCCGATGCCGTCCAACGGCATCAATCTCGTCGATAAAAATAATGCACGGAGCATTCTTTTTGCCTTGCTCGAACAGATCGCGCACGCGGCTCGCGCCAACACCCACAAACATCTCCACAAAATCCGACCCGGAGATCGAAAAGAAAGGAACATTGGCTTCGCCTGCAACGGCCCGCGCCAAAAGCGTCTTGCCGGTTCCCGGAGGTCCAACCAACAGCACTCCCTTGGGAATCCTGCCCCCGAGCTTTTGAAACTTCTGCGCCTCGCGCAGGAATTCGATAATCTCGCGCAGCTCTTCCTTGGCTTCTTCCACGCCGGCCACGTCTTTGAACGTGACTTTCTTTTGCTGCATCGAGAGCAGCCGCGCCCGGCTCTTGCCAAACGAGAGCGCCTTGTTGCCGCCGGTCTGCATCTGTCGGATCATGAAGAACCATAACGCACCGAGCAGAAGCAGCGGAGCCCACGTTCCCAGCAGTTGCAGCGGCCAGCTTCCGCCGTTGATGTCCTTGATCACCACCACGACGCTCTTGTCGCGCAGCGCTTTGATCATGTCGGGATAAGCCGCCGGAGCCACGGTATGAAACGCAGAGCCGTCGGCGAATTTTCCGCGCACCTGCTGGCCGTCGACCGTGACCTCATGCACCTTGCCCTGATCCACGTCATTCATGAATTGGGAGAAGTTGACGTCTGCATCCTTCTGCCCGCTGCGGCCCTGCTGAATTACGGTCCACAACACCAGAGCAGACACCCCAATCCCCACCCAGAAAAGCACTGTTTTTACTGTAGAATTCACCAAGAAGCTCCTGAAGAAACCCGGATCCTACCGCTACGCCAGGGATCGCGAGGCTCCTACCTTAAGTTTAGATGCAGTTCGGCCAATTTCGACAGGGAAATTGCCTGAGACCACTATTCTACATTTTCCGAGGGAAAAAGGCGCGTTGCTGTTTCAGTGACCTAAGTCATATGTGGGACTGGAGTTGCGGCCAGGTACGGGATGTTGCGGTTGGTTTGCTCTACCGCGCCCAGCCCATAACCTACCAGAAACGCATCATCCACCAGAAAGCCGAAATAGTCCGGCTGCAAAGCCACGCGGCGCGCCGACTGCCGGTCCAGCAGCGTCACCAGCTTCACCGACGCCGCCCCTCGCGCCCGCAGGTCGTTCATAAGGAATTCGCTGGTCAAGCCAGAGTGTACCAAGCCCTCAACCAGCAAGATGTGCTGCCCGCGAATATCCGGTTCATGGCTGAAGAAAATCTCCACCACCTCGCCAGCCTCACCGCCTTGCTTGCTGGGCTGCTTGCTGTATTTGGGCTTGATGAACTGGCACACCACTGGCACGTCCAGCGCCCGCACCAGGTCGGCCATGAACATGAACGCATTCTCCAGCACGGCCAGTGCCTGGATCGTCTGCCCCTGGTAATCATCGGAGATGTGGCGCGCCAGCTCTTTCACGCGCTTCTGGATCTGCTCAGCCGCAATTACCTGTCGCAGTGGCGCGACATTCGACGCATTCATGAAGTGGCGATGCCTCCCGACTCTTCACCCATTATTCGCACCTTGCCAAAATGTTATGTGGGGACAGCCGCCCTCGGCCGTCCAGTCGAGCGAAGCTCGACTTCCTCACGACCAGGTGTTAGCTCCCTTGCTCCTCAACCGGCCACGGCACCTCTCGGATCCCCACCGCTTCCTGCCCATCCGCAGCTCGCAACCTAGCGGGAACCGGGAAACCGCGCATCCACACAATCTCGGCGCCGCTCACCACTACCGGCCAAAGTCTGCGCTCCGGCTGCGCTATATGTCGCTCCTGCAGCAGTTCTTTGATCTTCTTCGGCGACTTCGTATGAGCAGGCCAGAATCGATCTCCCGCACGCCAGTTTCGCACCGTCAGCCCTCGCGGCAACAACTCCGCCCGAAGAAGTTCTTGCGGATTATACTCCTGCAATTCCGGAGCGATTGAACTTGAAACAACACACAACGCTTCGACCTTCACTCCCAGTTCCGGCACCAGCACGCGCCCTGGCACCGCCAGCGGATATTCGTAGTCCGGAATCCGCTCCTGACGCCGCAAGTCCGGCGTGACAAAAACCAGAGCCTCCGGCTCACGCCGAATCTTCCACCCCAAAGGCAGCGACAGTTCTTTGCCCGATGGCCCATCCTCGGCAGCGAAACCCAGGATTTCTTCGATGTGCTTGAACTCCAGCGGAATCCCCGCCTCGTCCCCAACCGCCTTCACCACTCTTCGCTGCACGGCCCGCGGCTCAGTTAAAAGCCAGGGCCGGCTCACCGAAGCATTCATAACCGCCGGGCCAGGCTGCTCAAGCCGCTCCAGCAATTCGGGATTAGGCGCGGAGTGAGAAGCCTGAATCTGAGAACCCCGGATCTGCACCAGCGCTTGCGAACCCTCGAAACGCGGCAGCCCGCGCGTCCACTCCGGTTGCGACCACTGCACCACTGTTCCCAGCCACCCCGAGATTTCGTTCTCCCAATAGTCTTCCTCGTCGCGAGCAATCTCCGCCAGCTCGGCGAAGCTCTCAACCACCGCAGGATTGAATTCCCGCTCGAGCAGAGGAAGAACAAGCTTCCGCACGCGATTCCGTGTGAACTTGGAATCGGCGTTCGTCGAATCTTCACGCCAGGTCTGCTTTATGTCCAAGAGATATTGCTTCAGTTCCCGCCGCCGAATCCCCAGCAGCGGCCGAACGATCTCCCCATGCCCATCCTCATCCTCGCGATCGACGAGAATGCGAGGATAAATTCCCCCCAACCCTCGCAGCCCCGTTCCGCGAATCACCCGCATGAGCACAGTCTCAGCCTGATCATCGAGCGTGTGCCCGGTAGCAATCTTATTCAAAATCGTTGGCAGCGCCTCAACGGATGGCCGGGAAAAGTTTGGGAAGGGCACGGCTTCAGCCGTGCCGATAATCGTGCCAGAAGATTCGGGCTCCAGCCCCTGAGCTACCTCCGTAGCTACCTCCGTCCCAATCTCATCGGCTTCATCTGACCCCAGAAGCGAACGAAAGAATCCATACCGCAGTTCCCGAGCAGCGGATTCCAAACCAGAGTGTTCCTGCGCAGCAAGCTGAGCCACATCCCCGCTAGTCACATAAAACTCCAACCCATGCCCGCGAGCCAGCCCGGCAACAAACTCCTGATCCGCCTCCGACTCCACCCTGCGCAACCTGTGATTGAAATGAACAACGGATAGGACGAGACCAAGCTCCTGGCGCAACTCAATCAGCAGCCGAAGCAGCGCAACCGAATCAATCCCACCCGAAACCGCGACCCCAACCCGGTCTCCGGCCCGCAGCAGTTCTTCCCGCCGGATATGCCCCAACACGCGCTCAGCCAGTTCATGCACGGAAATATGTTACAACCCGCCAGCCCAAAAACACCTATAGGGACAGTCGAAACTCAACTGTCCCTACAGGTTAAGACAGCCAAAAAGGGTTTTCTCTGTGTCTCAGTGCCTCTGTGGTGAAAAGGCTTTGAGCTACAGCCCCGGACTCTTATCCGCAATCAGCTTCCGAATCTTCTCGACAAACTCCGGGGCGGCCATGTCCTCAGTCTTCTCTTTCCCGCGAGTGCGCACATTCACCTTCCCAGCCTCAGCCTCTTTATCTCCGACAACAAGTAAGAACGGCACCTTCTGCATAGCATGCTCGCGGATCTTGGCATTCATCTTCTCGTTGCGGGCATCCACTACAACGCGCACGCCGATAGCCTTGAGCTGATCCGCAATCTTGTTGGCATATTCCACATGCCGCTCGCTGATGGGGATCATCGCCACCTGCACCGGCGACAGCCACACCGGGAACGCGCCCGCATAGTGCTCAATCAGCACTCCGAAGAATCGTTCGACCGACCCGTACAGAGCGCGATGCACCATGACCGGCTGTTTGCGTGAACCATCCTCGGCGACGTACTCCAACCCAAAGCGCTGCGGCAGGTTGAAGTCGAACTGCACTGTCGAGAGCTGCCACAGGCGGCCGATCGCATCCACCAGCTTGATGTCAATCTTCGGCCCGTAAAACGCCGCCTCGCCCGGAATAGTCTTGTACTCAACATTCTTGCGTTTCAGCACCTTCTCGAGCGACTGGGTAGCTTGAATCCATTGCTCTTCGCTGCCCACAAAGTTCCTTCGATCATCCGGATTCCAGGTCGAAAGCTCGGTCTGGAACTGGTCGAAGCCGAAATCCTTCAGCACATCCAAAGCAAAATCGAGACAGCTCGCAATCTCGTCCTCAATCTGCTCCGGAGTACAGAAAATGTGCGCATCGTCTTGGGTAAATCCACGAACGCGCAACAGTCCGTGCATCACGCCTGAGCGCTCGTAGCGGTAAACCGTTCCCAGTTCGCCCAGCCGCACCGGCAGATCGCGATACGACTTCAGCGAATCCTTGTAAATCAGAATGTGCCCCGGACAATTCATCGGCTTCAGCCGGTATTCGGCATCATCGAGTTCCATGGCGTCGAACATGTTCTGCGCGTAATAGCCCTCGTGCCCCGAGGTAAAAAACAACTGCCGCCGCGCCACATGCGGCGTGTAAACCAGCGAGTAGCCGCGTTTCAGGTACTCCTCGCGCATCCAGTCTTCCATCTGCTTGCGTACGATCCCGCCCTTGGGATGCCAGAAAATCAGCCCCGGCCCGGCGAGTTCCTGAATCGAAAACAGATCAAGCTGCTGGCCCAGCACGCGATGATCGCGCTTCTTCGCCTCTTCCACCTGCTGCAGGTGCGCATCGAGATCCTTCTTCGAAAAAAACGAAGTCCCGTAAATGCGCTGCAGTTGCGGATTCTTCTCATCCCCCAGCCAGTAAGCGCCCGCAATGTTAAGCAGCTTGAACGCCTTAATCTTCCCCGTCGAAGGAATGTGCGGCCCGCGGCAAAAATCGACAAACTTGCCCGTGCGGTAGATCGAAATCTTTTCATCGGGCTTGGTGAATTGCTCGATGAAATGGCACTTCATGAAGTCGCCTTCCTTCTTGAACTCCGCCAGCCCCTGGTCGCGAGGCAGAAACTCGCGCGCATAAGGAATGTTCTGCTGCACCAGCTCCTGCATCTTCTTCTCGATTTTTTCGAGATCCTCAGGAGTGAAAGCGATAGGCCGGTAAAAGTCGTAGAAAAATCCGCTCTCCGTCGCCGGGCCATGCCCGAGCTTGGTCTCGGGAAAAAGCTCCAGTACCGCCGCCGCCAGCAGGTGCGCAGATGAATGCCGATAAACTTCCAGCGCCTCGGGATCTTTGTCAGTCAAAAGACGCAGGTCCGTATCTCTTTCAAGCGGTCGGGTCAGGTCAATCAGATCGCCGTTAGTCTTGGCCGCCAAAGCGGCATCCGCCAGCCGCGGACTGATCGACTTCGCAATATCAAGCGCAGTCGTGCCCGTGGGGACATCCTTCACGCTCCCGTCCGGAAGCTTCACATGAATGCTGTCTGCCATAAAGTTGAGACCTGCAGGTGTATTGAATCTTTCAGTTTATTGGAGGGATTCCGGAGGGTCAAACCAGGGAGACGGGAATAAGCAGAAAGGCAGAAGGCGGACATGCTGACCCGCACTCCGCATTAGACAGTACTTCTTACATCGCCACATCTTTAATATGCGTCGCGATGTACCAGGTATTCCCGAACGGATCAGTAACTCCACCGCTGCGGTCGCCGTAAGGCTGGTCGGTTGGTTCCGAGATCGACTTCGCCCCCGCCGCCAGCGCTCGCCGGTAAACCGCATCGCAGTCTGGCACATACATGTAGAACGTCGACTGCATCGGCTGGTAAGGCCCGTGAGCCTCGCCCATTTCGACCACTGAATCGCCCACCCGAATCCCGGCGTGATGCACCACACCGTCGGGCGAAGCGTATTTCGCGATCTCTAGTGCGCCGAAAGCCCGCTTCAGGAAGCCGATCACCGGCTCCGCCCGCAGCGGATGCATGTACACATTCACATTGTTCAGGCCCTTGGGAACATAGCTCTCGCCCTGATGCGTGGCGATATACCAGAGATTGCCGAAAGGATCCTTCACGCTCGCCCCGTGCTCGCCGTATTCGTGGTCCTGGGGTTCGCTGATCGAAGTCGCGCCCGCCTGCAAAGCCTTCTGGTAAGCCGCGTCCGTATCCTCGACGTAAATGTGTACGGCTGTTGCATTCGCCTTCCCGCTAAAAGGCTTGCCCGGAATGCCGCCGCCCATCATCAGCATCGTGCCGCCGATGCGCGTCTCGCCGTGAATTCCCCCAGCTCCGCCAATCACCCGGAGAACCTGTTCCGCTCCGAACACGTTCTTCGCGAATGCGAGGATCGCGTCCCCATCCGCTGCGATCATGTAAGGGGTCACCGTGTGGAAACCAGGCGGAACCGGTTTCACTTGCTCGTCCTTCACGGACATCCGTCCGCCCTCAGGCCCGGTCGTCAGTCCCTTCATGCGCCGGTGCATCTCTTCGACAGACATCTCCTCCTTCACCGTGGAGATGTTCCACGTGTAGCCGAAGGGATCAACAAAGCTCCCTTCGCGGCGACCGTAGAACTGATCTCTGATCGGCAAGATGACCTTCAGCCCCGCATCCACGGCTCGTTTGGCAAAGGAATCGACATCTTCGACGCCCAGAGATAGCTGCACAGGCGAAGCTCCCAGAGTTTCCGCGCTGAATCTTCCGCCCTCCGGCCACTCGTCGGAAAGTATGATCGACGAATCGCCGATCGTGATCTGGGCATGCGGCATTCCGGTTTCAGTTTCGAAGCGCATGACCTCCTTCGCGCCAAAGGCTTGCTTGTAGAACTCGATCGCCTTGGCCGCATCTTTGAAAGTTAATCTTGGTGTCGCGGTCGTATGAACCGCGACAACAGGTTCAGCAACGGTGCTCATAATTTTTCTCCCTTCTAGTAATTCAGATTTAAGTCGTGTCTTGAATTCTTCCCGCGGCAGATCGCGCAAGTCCGCCGCCACACGTACCAGCGGCTCGACGCCGGCCTCGACCTTTGCCAGCCTGCCGTCCGCCCGAGTCAACAACACGTCCACAGCCCGGTTCAGCTGCTCAACCTTCTTCGCGTCGCTGCTTCCCGGATTCAGAGAGCGCTTAGGCATCGGCACCCTCCATCCGCGCCCGCAGACTCGTCAGCGCGCGGAATTGCAGCTGCTTCACCGCGCCTTCAGTCTTGCGGATCTCCCGCGCCACTTCCTTAATGCTTTTCTGTTCCACGAACCGCAACACCACCACACGCTGCTGCTCGGCAGGCAATGTATCGACCAGCCGAAACACAGTAGCTCGCCGCTCCACTTCTTCAAACTCCGCGTTGCTAGCTGCCGCAGCTTCGATCAGTCCCGGTTCATCCGTGACCTGCTCCCGATTCGTGCGCTGCCAGCGATCCGAAATCAGATTCGCAGCAATCCGGAACAGCCACGCCGCAAACGGAATCCCGCGCCACTCAAACCGCCGCAAATTGGCCAGCGCATGATGAAATACCTCCGAGGTCAGATCCTCGGTTTCCGCGCGATCCCCCACCCGCCGCACCACATACGCATACACCCGCTCGAAATTGTTTTCGTAAAGCTCCGCAAAGCGCGCAGGATCCTTCTGCGCCGCCTCGACCAGAAGCCGCTCGTCCGCTTCTTTCCTCAGAGCCTTCAAACAGATTCTCCGCGCGGAGTAGTCTTACACAGTGATAACGGCAGAGAAGAAGAAAAGTTACGGAAGAAAATGTGGATTACTCCGAAGCAGGGCTTTGAGCGTAATACAAATCCTCCATCGCCTTCCGCACCTTAGCCGACACCGTCTCCATTTCTCTCATCGTCAGCCCAGCGGTCGAGATCGGCTCACCCACGCGCATCTCCAGCGGACGGCACTTGATATGGTAAGTATCCATCGGCAGCAGTTCGTAAGTTCCCACCAGCGCCACCGGCACAATATCCACCTGCGCCTTGATCGCGAGGAAAAAAGCGCCCGGCAAAAAAGGCTTGATCTCGCCATCCGGCGCGCGCCCGCCTTCGGGATAAATCACCAGCGGCATCCCGGCTTTCAGACTCTTCACCGCCGACCGGATCGCCGCGATCGAATTCGTCGGCTTCTGCTGATTAATGCAGACCTGCCCCGACCGCTTCAACTGCCAGCCTACAATCGGATACGCCAACAATTCCTTCTTGAAGACGATGCGGAATTGAAACGGCAGGTAAACGTAGAGCACCGGAATATCCAGCGCCGAGGCGTGATTCACCGCGTAAACATGAGGCTTCGATGTATCAATCTTGTTTAGACCGGTGACCTTCACCGGCGACAAGATGGTTTTCATAATCAGCCACGACCAGGTCCGCGAAAACCAATGCAGCCGCTTTCCGTCGCGGTCAAACAAACCGCCGGGCAGCGCCAGCACTCCCATGACCAGCGTGTACGCCCAGATCAGCGGATCAAGAATGAAGTAAGACCGCAGCCGGCTCAACCAACCGTACTTCCTCCCCGGAGTCTCATGCGGACTCCGACGTGCAGCACGCGCCGACGCCGGCGCCGATTCCGCGCCTCGCTCCACTTCCACCGAGGAGGATGAATTCACTTCGTGCACCACTTCCATTCTAGGGGAAACCGCCGGAAGGCGCTTCCCTAAACATCCGCTCCGATAGCCGGCATTACTTCACCCACCAGATAAATCGATCCGGTAACCACGACCACGGTCCCCGCGCCCGCAAGCACCCGAGCCCGCTCCACGGCGAGCCGCACGTCTTCTACCGACTCAATCTCAACCCCGGTCCGCGCCGCCGCCCGCTGAATCTCATCCGGCGAGGCCGCCCGCGGATTCTGCGGCCGGGTCGCAATCACGCGCTCGGCCACTGGAAACAAAATCTCAGTCATCTCTGAGATTGCCTTATCCCGCATCGCCCCAAAAACAAAAATCAGCGGACGGTCTTCATACCGCTCCGAAAGGGCTGACCGCAGCGCCCACGCACCCGCGGGATTGTGCGCCACATCAAGCACCAGCTCAGGCCAACCCTCCCGCGCTGCAATCACCTGAAACCGCCCCGGCCAGCGCGTCTCGCGAATGCCGCGCTCAATAGTCTTCGCCGTGATGCCTCCAAATCCCTGCCGATTCAATTCGACCGCAGCCGCAACCGCCAAAGCCACGTTGCGCAACTGATGCCGCCCCATCAAAGGAGTTTCAGCCAGAATCTGCTCTCCAAGAACCGCAAGCGGATATTGATAAACGAACCGGGAGCCGTCTTGCTCGCTACCGGGTACCAGGTACTGGGGACTACCAGGCGAAACCGGCGGCACGTAAGGAACCGCATTCACCGCCCACGCTCCCAAGTCTAGGATCGCATTGCCGATCACGTCATTCGCCTCAGACTGCTGAGGCAACGTCACCACGGCACCGCCCGGACGAATAATCCCCACCTTCTCCCGCGCAATCTCGCTTACCGTATCCCCCAGAAACTTCTGATGATCAAGCGAAATATCAGTAATCACGCTAACCAGCGGCTCTACCACGTTGGTAGCGTCGAGCCGCCCGCCCATTCCGACTTCGAGGACTGCAAGCTCCACTTTCTCGCGCGCAAAATACTCGAAGGCTATCGCAGTCATCATTTCGAAAAAACTCGGATGCCACGGCAACTCCACCTGCTCCACCAACTTGTCCGCGACCCGGTCTACTTCACCATGAAGAGCCGCGAAGTCGTCGTCGCTGATCTCTTCACCGTTCACCTGTATGCGCTCGTTGATCCGCACCAGATGCGGCGAAGTGTACAAACCCGTTTTCAATCCCGATGCCTGCAGGATCGAAGCCAGCGTAGCCGCCGTAGAACCCTTGCCGTTCGTCCCCGCAGTCAGCACGCTCGGAAACCGCCGCTCGGGATGATCCATCGCCAGCAATAGCACGCGCATGTGTGCCAGATCGAACTTGTGCGAAGGCGTCTGCGCGAGCTCGTGTCCGAGCGCAAACATGCGCGCCACCGCGGTTTGGTAGGACATAAAGAAGCTCTCGGCTATCAGCTGTCAGCCTTCAGTTCGTGTCTTTAGACTATCAAGTTGGGAGCAGGATTCGAAGTGTCGACGAACTCCGTAGCGGGCCACTTTGAATTTTGATCTAGGATCGGCGACCGCCGCGTTAATTTCGCTGACAGCTGAGAGCTGACAGCCGTTCTTCTCACGCCACCATAAAATCCAGCGCCCGCCCAATGTAAGGTTTGAGTTCCTTGCGAGGCACCACGGCATCCAGCATGCCATGCTCCAGTAGAAATTCGCTGCGCTGAAATCCAGGCGGCAGTTTCTGCCGGATAGTCTGCTCAATCACGCGTGGCCCGGCAAACCCGATCAGCGCGCCCGGTTCGGCAATATTCAAATCCCCCAGCATGGCAAACGACGCGGTCACCCCTCCGGTAGTTGGGTCGGTGAGCACAGAAATGTAAGGCACCTTTTCTTTGTCCAGACGAGCCAGCGCCGCCGAAATCTTCGCCAGCTGCATCAGGCTGACCACGCCCTCCATCATCCGCGCCCCGCCCGAAGCCGACACAATAATCAGCGGTGTGTGTGAATCCAGCGCCCGCTCCACCGCGCGCGTGATCATTTCTCCCACCACGGCTCCCATGCTGCCGCCAATGAACGCATACTCCATCACGCTGAGGACCACGGGGCGCCCCAGCAGCTTGCCGCGCGCATTGATCACCGCATCTCTCAGCCCCGTATCATGCTGCGCTTGCCGCAACCGCGACGAATAAGGCTTCAAATCGACAAACTTCAAGGGGTCAGTCGACGACAGATTCTCGTCGAACGTCTCATATTCATCCTCATCCAGCAGCAGTGCCAGCCGGGTCCGCGCGTCGATGCGAAAATGCTTAGCGCATTTCGGGCACACATTCAAATTCTCTTCCAGATCCTTCTTCCAGATGATCTGCCGGCAGTTCTCACACTTCACCCACAACCCCTCGGTGCGCACCGTCTTTTCGCCCGAAGTGTTCAGTTCCCCGGATTGGCGCTTGAACCAAGCCATAAGTCAGTTGCCAGTACCAAGTACCTTGTACCGAGTCAAGGGCGCTTCTCAGCTCTAAGTACTGGGTACTAGGTACTAGGTACTCAGTACTCAATTCCCCTCTGCGCCATCACGCCCTTCTCGTAAGCGTGTTTTACCTGCCGCATCTCCGTCACCGTGTCGGCGGCCTCGACAATTGTGGGGTGGGCGTTCCTCCCCGTCAAGATCACATGCACCATTTCAGGTTTCTTCTTCAGGCTCTCCACCACTTTCACCGGGTCCAACATGCCATAGCTGATCGCATAATTGATCTCATCCAGCACGACCAGATCCCACTCCCCGGACTGGATCGCCTTCTCCCCTTCCGCCCACGCCTCCTCGACCATCTTCACATCCTCGGGATCAGGCTTCTCCGCGCCCACCTTCACAAATCCGCGCCCCATTTGCTTCATCACGAACTTGTCCCCGAAGGCCTTCACCGCATCCAGTTCCCCGTAATGCCATGATCCTTTCAGAAACTGCAGCATCAGCACGCGCATCCCCTGACCCACCGCGCGCAAACCCGTCCCCATCGCCGCCGTTGTCTTCCCTTTGCCCGGCCCGGTGTTCACGATGATGAGACCACGCCGTGCGTCAGCCATGGTTGCAGGAGGCTTGATTCTACTAGAAAGCCTTCCGAATGACAGAGCGCGGGAGGTGCCTCAGTTCGAAAGAATGCTGATGTGGAGTAACGATGCTCAACCGGGGGGCGCAGGCGACCTGGGATCACTCCCTAACTTTTTGTTGACTTGCTCCCGCGCAGTTCAATCTCCCCCGCAAATACATGAGCATGCAGCCGGTACTTCCCCGGGCCGTGTTGTTCGAATGACCGGAATAGACCATCCCTGGAGACATCAAATGCAGAGGCCTCGATGCTGCCGGTCATCACCGAAGCATCTCGGTGACCATACAGGTCGGGGTGCGGTACGTCGATCTGAATGCGGCCGGCAAAAACCCGAACATCCTTATCGCCTTCCACATCCTCGACTGCCAGTTCTCCCGCCGACAGTCTGACCCAAAGATTGGAACGGCGCGGAACCTCGATGGTGGCCTGGAAATTATTGTGCGGAGTTTCAGAAACGTAAACGTCCTCGTTTGCGCCTGTCCGTTTGATCTCTATCCTGACGCGTTTGAGCTGTTCCTCCGAAGGAGCGCGGCAGTCCACAACGACGTTTTCAGAATCGCCGGGACGGATCGTGTAGCCGCCGGCTTCGAGGTGCAAGCGAATCGTGCCTCCCGAAACAAACTCCTGTCGTGCAGAATGCCGTGCCGAAGTATTGGAAACTTGCTGAGCATGCAGCAAGCCCGGAACCAGCAGGACAAGCCAGAAACCGAGACCCTTCATACACACCTCCGCCATATTCCCTATATACGAGGATGGGCGGACTAGGTTCCGGGAAAGTCGGGTCAGACCAGGAAAAGCGAACAAAACGCCCGGAAGACAACTCTTCTACATCGTGGGGCGTGTTTTCTCATAAGCTCGCAGCATTCCTTCCTGTTATGAGTTGCGGCACGTTTTTGCGAACGTACTATCTTTCCACGGAACTCACGCATCCAACCCTGCGTATCGGGTGCAAGCAGATCTCTGTCCGCTGGCAGACTGCGGAGGTCTCGTCGTGACCAACAAGTGTCTAGTGTTATTGTTTTGCGTGCTCGCGGCTTTACCTGCATTTTCCGCGCAGCACGTTGCCCTTCACCCCAGACCCGGCTTCGATTCCGGCGAGCAGGAGGTCATCCGCCAGATCGTCGATATGGAGCGCCTGTCTAAGGAAGCCAGCCTCCGCCGGGACGCCGACTTCTCCCTGCGCACCCTCGCCGAAGACTACGTCGCCATCACCCCGCTCGGCCAGGTCACCACGAAACAGGAGACCATTTCTGCCCGCCGCAGCGGCCAACTCCGCTACGAGGCCATGGACGTAACGGATATGGTTGTCCGAGTATATGGCGACACTGCCGTGGTCACCGCCCGCGCCGACGTAAAGGGCCACCAGTTAGGCGAAGACTTCAGCGGTCCCTACCGCTACACCCGTGTCTGGGTCCGCCGCAACGGACACTGGCAAACCGTCAGCTACCAGGCCACCGTCACCCAGTGAGCGCAAGGCGCAGCTCGTTCAATGCCCTGCATGATAAGGATGGCCCTTCAGAATGGTGAACGCCCGGTAGACCTGCTCCAGCAAAACCACGCGAGCCAGTTCGTGCGCCAGGGTCATCCCGCCCAGTGATATCGAATGCTGCGCTGCGCCCCGAGCCGCTTCGCTGAATCCGTCGGCCGGCCCCACGGCAAAGACCAACGGCAACGGATTGTGATCCTGATACTCCCCTAGAAACCGCGCGAACTCTTCCGAGGAGAACTGCTTGCCGCGCGAATCCATCAGCACCAGCATCGACTTCCCGGCGCCCGTTGTTTTGCTCGCCTGAGTCCGTGCAGCTCGCCCGCACATTTGCAGAAGCGCAGCTTCATCCCGCAACGCCAGCCCCTCCACCTGCACGTAACGCGAAATCCGTTTCAGATACTCGTCCGTCAGCGACTGAATCGCCGGCTCCCTCGTCTTCCCCACCCAAGCGATTTTGATCTTCACGGAAGATAGTCTGCGACCGGACTACGCGCTCTTGCGACGAGGCGCGGTAATACGCTTGCGTGGAGCGGTCTTTGCCTTCGGCGCCGGCTTCGATCTCGGCTTGGGCTTCAATTCGGACGGCTCCAGCCGTTTGGCGGTCTTCCACAGGCGCTCCAGATCGTAGAACTTGCGCGCCTTCTCGGAGAACACGTGCACCACAAAATCGACGTAGTCCACCAGGATCCACTCGCCTTGCCGGTAGCCCTCGACGTGCGCCGGACGCACCCCCGTGGATTTCAGGCGCAGCTCCACTTCGTCCGCGATGGCCTGGACCTGCCGCGGATTCGTGCCGCTGCACAGCACGAAGTAGTCGGTAAATGCTCCCGACCCCTTTTCCATTTCCAGGATCGAAACTTCTTCGGCTTTCTTGTCGAGGCAGGCCTGAATGGCCGCAGCCACCTGTAGCTTCAGTTCACTTTTTTTCATGCAGAGAGTCGGTTGGTCGTCTTTCGTTTGCTCGAGGTTCGTTGGACCAAGTTGGCTCAGCGCAAGCTGAGTCCTAAGTCTTCATTGTAAACGACAGTCGCGAGCCTCGTTTTCTACGCCTGGCTAGGCTCCTTTATACAGTCCCACTTTCTTGATGTAGTCCGCAACGGCAGGATCCACGAAGCGACCAAGCGGCTTGCCGGCAGCCGCAGCCTGACGAATCGCAGTAGAAGAAATCGGTTGATAGACTTCCTCCAGCAAATGGATGGTCACGTCCTTCAGCACCAGGTCCCCGGTGGCAGCCTGCTTGTGAAACGGACGCGTCACTTCCTGCCGCGGCCGCAGACTCGCAGGCAAGGCGTTCGCAACGTCAGCCAGCGAGTACCCCGGCCGGCTCGCCACCACAAACTCACACTCCCGAAACAGCGCCTCGGCCTGATGCCACTTCGCGATATCCTCAAAGGCATCGATGCCGATAAGCAGGAACAACTGATCTGCCTTCTTGAATGATTGCTTGATGCGCCTGACGGTGTCGATGGTGTAGTTCGGTTTCGCCGGCCGAGTCTTTTCCTTGGCCGGGCTGACCGACTCAAAATCTTCCGGCGCCTCCAGCAGCGAAGGCGAGAAGTCTTTCTCCTGCGCCGTGGCCAGAGCGATCATGGCATAGCGGTGCGAAAACGCCGTCAGCGGCTGGCTCTGCTTGTGCGGCGGAACGTTCGCGGGTACGAAGAAGATGCGGGAAAGCTTGCAGCGTTGAGCCGCAGCCCGTGCGAGCGCCGAGTGCCCGCGATGGATGGGATCGAAAGTACCGCCGAAAAGGCCAATATTCATGCGCCGCTAGTGTCTTCGTTTCCAGGCCCGCTTGGCAAGCTCAACATCTTGATTGTCATTCCGAACAACCGTTCTTTGCGCAGTGAGGAATCTGGGCGAGCCGCGCGAAGCGTCGCGTTTCTTGCGGCGCCTTAATCGCGCGTTTGGCTCGCTTCCTTTCTCAGAGGGCGTTGTCCGATTGTCCATCCTTGCCTTGTCCATTTGGACCTAGAGTTAACGCCCTATGAAGAAGTGTGTTCCGGGAATCCGGAATGAACTCCTGTAATCTCGCCTGTTATCAAACTTGGACTACCATGGTTTACATGCGAGTAACCCTCCCCCTACTCCGCATTCAGCCCGCCCGTGCGTCGATCCTGCGCTACGGAGTCGCGGTGTTCAGCACCACCCTGGCGCTGATCCCGGTGCTCCTGCTTCCTAACATTGCGGAAAGCCGGCTGGCGGTATTCGCCGTCGCCGTGATGGTGAGCGCGTGGTATGGCGGCTGGAAACCGGGGCTGGTCGCCACTTCGTTCGCTCTTACGGTCAGCGCGTACTTCTCCTTTTCCGGAGAACACACGCCGGCGCAATACCGCTCGACCATGATCCGGCTGACCCTGTTCGTTGTGCTGGCAGCTCTGATTTGCTGGTTCAATGCCGCACTGCGTGCCTCCCAGGAAGGTCTGCGCCGCTCCGAGGTAAATTTCCGATCGCTCGTGACCAATGCCCCGTACGGCATTTGCCGCTGCGATTCCACGGGCCAATTGCTGGACGTGAATCCCGCGCTGCTCACTATGCTCGGATATTCCTCACCAAAGGAAGTGGTCGGCAAACATCTCGGGACGCTTCACGCCGACACGCTGCAGTGGTTCGAGCTCGCGGATTATTTGCGCGCGGCGGCTGCCTTCAACGGACTGATCGCCGAATGGAAGCGCAAAGACGGCAGTGCCACAGTGGTTCGCGTTTCTGGTCGCGCCGTCTCTGACGGCGGCAAGGGTCGCACCTTCGAACTGTTTGCCGAAGACGTTACCGAGCGCCGCGCCCTGGAGCAGCAACTCCGGCAGTCACAAAAGATGGAAGCTGTAGGCAGACTCGCAGGCGGTATTGCGCACGATTTCAACAACCTGCTGATGGTGATCTCCGGCTATTCGGAATTTCTACTCGACCGCCTCGGCCCGGACCCCGCGCTGCGCAGCCCGGCCCAGGAGATCGCCAGCGCAGCGGGGCGCGCCACGTCGCTCACTCGCCAGCTCCTCGCCTTCAGCCGCAAGCAAATGCTCGCGCCCAAGATTCTCGATTTGAACGGCGTGGTCACAGAAAACCTGAAGATGCTCACCCGCGTAATCGGCGAGGATATCGATCTAGTGATGGTTCCAGCTGAAGGGCTGGGCGCGGTACGGGCTGACGCCGGACAAATCGAGCAAGTCATCATGAATCTTGCCGTGAACGCCCGCGATGCCATGCCGGCCGGAGGCAAGCTGACGATCGAGACCTCCAACGTATCGCTCGATGAGGAATACGCCCGCTTTCACGCGCCGCTGCGGCCAGGAAACTACGTGATGCTCGCCATCAGCGATACCGGCGCAGGCATGGATTCTGAAACCCAGTCCCACATCTTCGAGCCTTTCTTCACCACCAAGGGGCCGAAAGGCACCGGCCTGGGGCTCTCCACGGTTTACGGAATCGTGAAGCAGAGTGGCGGTTACATCTGGGTCTACAGCGAGGCGGGTAAGGGCACGACATTTAAGATCTATTTGCCCCGGGTCGCCGAACCCGCCGAAAGTCCCGCCCAGATTGCCGTTCCAGCAGAATCGGCAGCCGCCGAGCCAGGCACGGAAACCATCCTGCTGGTCGAGGACGAGGCCAACCTGCGCTACCTCGCCCGGCAATTCCTCGAGAAGCAGGGCTACCGCGTGATCGAAGCCGCGGATGGCGCGGTCGCGATGCAGATCGTAGTCGCGCACGAAGGAACCATTCATCTGCTGCTGACCGACGTCATCATGCCCGGCATGAACGGCCGCGAACTGGCGCAGCGCATTTCTGAAATTCGTCCCAACGTGAAAATCCTCTACATGTCCGGTTACACGGAAAATGTGATCGGGCGCAATGGCACGCTGGACGCGGGTGTACGCCTGCTCCAGAAGCCCTTTAGCCTGCACAATCTGAAAAACAAGGTTCGCGAAGTGCTCGATTCAAGTCCGTTCCCCCAGGAGGTTGCCATGTCCGCTCAAACCGCCCATGCGAAGGTGACGCAAGGGCTGCACCAATTCCCGGCGACGCGCGCGCAACGTTTTCAACTTCACCTGCCGTTGAAGTACCGCCGCCTCAACGAAGAACAATGGCACGACGGCGAGACCAAGAACATCAGCCGCTCCGGTTTGCTGTTTCAGGCGGAAGATCTCCTTCAGCCGAACGTGATCCTGGAAATCAATCTGGTGCTGCCGGCGGAGATTGCCGGACTTTCGCCCACCGAGGTGGTTTGCAAGGGAGAAGTCGTGCGCACGGTCGCGTCGAACGGCGAGAAGATGCCGCCCGCCCTGGCCGCGAAGATTCTTCAGTATCACTTCCAGCACGGATCGCAGCTGCCGAGAGCATAAATCCAGTACCCAGTACCTAGTAAAACCCCACGTTTTCTCGGTGCTGGGTACTAGGTACTAGACGTCAGTGCCTGCTCGCGCAAAGCGTTCACTTCCTTGGCCATAGCGTACTTCAGTTCTTCGATGCCTTTTCCGGTCACGGCTGAAATCTCGTAGAGTTTCAGCTTGTGCTTCTTGCAGTAGCGCTTCAGCGCGGCAACTTTGTCTTTGTTGGCCACATCGATCTTCGACGCGACCATGATCATCGGTTTTTCTTCGAGATGAGCGCCGAAGCTGGCCAGCTCCCCGAGGATCACTTCCACATCCTTCACAATGTCAGGGCGGCCGCTCGCATCCGACACATCGGTCAGATGAACCAGCAACCGCGTGCGCTCGATGTGCCGCAAGAACTGCGTACCCAGGCCGGAACCCGTGTGCGCGCCTTCGATCAATCCCGGAATATCGGCGACGACAAAACTGATTTCGTTGTTGGGATCGCCCACCGCAACGACGCCGAGATTGGGTTGCAGAGTAGTGAAAGGATAGTCGGCGATTTTCGGCCGCGCCGCCGAGATGCGCGAGATCAGCGTGGATTTGCCCACATTCGGAAACCCGACCAGCCCAACATCCGCCAGCAGCTTCAGTTCCAGCCGGTAGTTGTGCTCTTCGCCGGGACGCCCGTCCTCGTGCTCGCGCGGAGCCTGATGCACCGAAGTGGCAAAGCGCGCGTTACCGCGTCCACCGCGCCCGCCGCGGGCAATCACCACACGTTGATCAGGAGCCGAGAAATCGAACACCTTCTCGCCGGTTTCTTCGTCGTACACAATCGTTCCCACCGGAACCTTGAGGAGAATATCTTCCCCTTCGCGCCCGCTCTTATTCGAACCTTCGCCGTGGCGTCCGCGCTCGGCCTTGTATTCGGGATTGAAGCGGAAATGCACCAGCGTGTTATGCCGCTCGCTGGACTCCATGATCACGTCTCCGCCCTTGCCGCCGTCGCCGCCCGAAGGGCCGCCGCGCGGAACATATTTCTCGCGGCGAAAGGCCATGCAACCGTTGCCGCCGTCGCCGGCTTTGACTCGAATTCTTGCCTCGTCAATGAACATGGGCAAACCGATCAGAAAGCTATGATGACGTCACAAAACAAAAGCCTCGTCCCGAAGGCGAGGCTGAAGCCGCGTGGCACAACTCACCGCGGGCCGCTACAACACGATGCCGTTTGCCAGGAGGAACGCGAACTAGTCCGCAACTTCCATCGGCTCGACCATCACGAACTTGCCCATCGAGCCCTTGTTCAGGAACTTGATGCGTCCCGTGATTTTGGCAAACAAAGTATCGTCTTTGCCGCGGCCCACGTTCAGCCCCGGTTTCACTCGAGTGCCGCGCTGCCGCACGATGATCGTGCCGCCGGGCACGATCTGCCCGCCGAATGCCTTGAAACCAAGTCGCTGCGCGTTCGAGTCGCGGCCGTTCCGTGAAGTTCCCTGTCCTTTTTTATGTGCCATGATTCAGCTCTCAATCCTAAAAGCAGCGCCGGCGTCCCGCCGCTGTCGCGAGGGCATCTTGCCCTCGCAGCTTATTTCTTCTTCGACGCAGCCTTTTTAGCTGCGCTCTTCTTCGGCGCGGCCTTCTTCTTGGCGTGTCCCTTAGCGGTTTTCACTTCAGCTTCGTGTCCGTCCTCGTGCGCCGCCGCGGCCTTTTTCGGCTTGGGCTGCTTCTTCGTCAACTCTGGAGCCTTGAAGCTCTGCCCGTCAAAAGCAATCTCGGTAATGCGCACGGCGGTGTAGGACTGTCGGTGTCCGCGCAGCTTCTTGTACTGCTTCTTGCGCTTGTAGTGGAAAACCAGAATCTTCGCGCCGCGTCCTTCTTCTACGAGCTGGCCGACAACCCGCGCTCCCGCCTCTGGCTTGCCGATCTGGCCTTCTCCACCTGACACCGCCAGTATCTCGGGGAACTCCACCTGGCCATCGGTGCCCGTGGCCAGCTTCTCCACTCGAATCACGTCTCCGGGCGCCACCCGGTACTGCTTGCCGCCGGCGCGGATAACCGCGTACATACGTCTGCCTCCGTCAAAATATCGTGAAAGTCAGCATCCCACCAAACCCATGCGCACACGGGCGCAATTCCTGGGGTCCGCAGAACTTCGCGGTGAACTTCCCGCACGAACTTCCTGCTGAACTTCTTCTGCTTGCTGTGTTTTCCGCCTCGGCGCTTGAAGCCAGGGCGAGCGTCCCCAGAACGGGTCGGCGAGTACAGGCAAACTCAACTATTCTAGCGTGCGTTGTGGAAATCGGTCAATGCGCCCTTTGCGGATTGCAGTGGGCCGTTCCTAGTTACCTCGATTATCTCGCGGGATGCAGTCGGTGCCGCAGCATTTCCACGATCAGACCGATCAGCGCATAGGTAACGGCATTGGCCGCTAGAACTTCATACACGCTCATTGGGTAATGCTTTGCCATCGCAACCGGGCAGGTCAAACAGACGAGAGTCCAGACATCCCTCATTCGTTCGTTTGTGGACGGGAAGGTTACGAAGGCAAAAAGCGCCCAGAAGCCCGCAGCTAGAAAACCTGCACTAGCCCACATGGCAATTCGGTATTTCATAGCGTCGCTCCTAACCATTATCATTCTACGACTTTCCGATAGAGGAGCGTCACGGTTGAGAACGGGGCAGTGGGATGTCTTGGATTTTCAGGACAGTCTATTGCCTTTGCGGATTACGGCTGGCTGTGCGAGAATGCCGCCAAATCTTCGAGATCGGCTCTGGGAGGACCCGCCAATGAAGCGCCTTTCCATCATTCTGCTGTGCCTGCTCGCTCTCACACTTTCTGCCGCCGCCCAACCGCCTCAGGCAGCCGCGAAGAAATCCGCGACCCCGGCTCCTCCCGACAAAGCCTATTTGCAGAGGATCTGGGATAACTGGGCCGCCCTCGACCCGGCTAACGCCGCCAAGTTCTACGCCATAGGACCGCACACCTTCTTCGACATTGCCCCGCTGAAATACGGTAGCTGGGAGGAATATTCCGCAGGGGCGAAGGGCATCTTATCGGGCTACAAGAGCGCGAGGTTCACGCTGAATGACGACCTCGCCATCCATCCGCACGGAGATCTGGTCTGGGCGACCGCGACAGTCAGCGAACAGATGACAACGAAAGCCGGCAAGGTCGAGATGGGTAACTTCCGATGGACCGTGGTTCTCGAGAATCAGGACGGCAAGTGGCTGACGGTTCACGAACACGTTTCCGAGCCATTGCAGTAGGGAAATGGGTCGCCGAGTCAGTAGGCCTTGGCGAAGAAATAGACCGTCATCCCCGCTCCTACCAGCACCACAAAGACGCGAATCCAGGGCTGCGGCAGTTTCAGCGCGTAGTGTGCCCCGAGATATCCGCCCACAAGTCCTCCCCCGATCATCACCAGCCCGTGCTTCCAGTACACCGCACGCGCCACTATGAAGGCCACGACCGCAACTCCGTTGATGACAAACACCATCACCGTCTTCAAGGCATTCATGGCATGGATATCGGTCATGCCGAGCGTCGCCAGCATGGCCAGCATCACAATGCCCATGCCGCCGCCGAAGTAGCCGCCATAGACTGCTACCAGCAGCTGAAAAAACGTGACGCCCGCCAGTGCCAACGGTGTGGTTTCGTGCTCGATGACGGAACCTCGCGACCCTGCCAGCTTCTTGCCAAATGCAAACAGCAAAGTGGCGCTCAGCGTGAGCCAGGGAAGCACGCGCATGAAAGTGTGCGCCGGCGTTTTCAACAACAGCACGGCGCCGGCCCCGCCGCCGATCAGGCTCACCACCAGCAAGGGCGTCAGAATGCGGCGCGGCACATTCAGCCGGTTCCGGTATGCACCACCACTCCCAACTGCGGCCGTCCACAAGGCAATTGTGTTGGTTGCATTGGCAGGAATCGGCGGCACTCCGGTAAACAGCAGCGCCGGGAAAGCAACGAAGCTGCCGCCGCCGGCTACCGAGTTCAGCGCCCCGCCCAGCATCCCGGCCAAAAAGAGGATGATGACAGTTTCGAAGTTCAAGCACTTAGATGTATCAGAAACTGTTGCCCGCGCCAACCGCCGATAAGTTCCTCGGGGATTCGCAGTTACCTCTGTAATCCCTGGTAACCGCAGTCCTCTTGCGGAAACAACTTGGCTGCGCCAGTGTTAATACTATTGAAGCGGGGAGGTTTGCCATGCGTATCCGAATCGGCGTCCTGATTTCATCCTTTCTATTGTCCTGCCTGGCTTGGAGCCAGCAGCAGCCTGCCGCAAGCGGCGCCCCTGCAGGCGCACAGCAGAGTATGCCCGGCATGGATATGTCAGGTCATGACATGTCAAATATGAACATGAAAGACATGCCCATGGGTGACAACGACGCCAGCGCTCATGCCATGCATTCCATGGAAGGCCACATGGATATGGGGCCGCACATGAAGATGACGGCCCTGCGTCCAGCGAAGCCGGGCGACGCCGAGCGCGCCAAGGAAGTGGTGGAAGAAGCGCGCAAAGCCTCTGAGCATTACACCGACTACCACGTTGCCCTGGCTGAAGGCTTCAAGATCTTCCATCCTGAATTTCCGCAGAAGATGTATCACTTCACGAACTACCGGTACGCGATGGAAGCCGCCTTCCATTTCAATCCCGAACACCCGACATCGCTGCTGTATGAAAAGCATGGCGGCGACTACAAGCTGATTGGCGTGATGTACACGGCGCCCAAGCGCATGGGCGAGGATGAACTGGACCAGCGCATTCCGCTTAGCATCGCGCAATGGCACGAGCACGTGAACTTCTGCGCCGCACCTCGGGATCGTCGCGGGGAAGGTTTCGCGCCGCATCCGCAATTCGGTTTAAAGGGATCGATCACCACGCAGGAAGCGTGCGACGCCGCGGGTGGAATCTTCTTTCCCGTAGTCTTCAACTGGATGGTTCACGTCTACCCGTTCGAAAAAGATCAGGCCAACATCTGGTCCGTCGAGCGCCAGCACGGCGACGCGGATTAAGCTTAGAGATAGTTTCCCTGGGCCCAGGGCAGACAGAACACGCCGCAGCTGTTCCATCCTGTTGAAAACACATTTATGTTTTTCTTCACTTCATTTTTTTCTTGCTACCGGAAGTGTGCACTCCTCGTCCAAACACGTGTAATCGAAAATGTGGAACTTTCGGTGAATCGGCTCCGTAGTAGAAGAAGCCAGCCGGTACAGAGGTGAAGCTGGCGGCATTGTTTAACGCAGATTCTTGCGGGGTTCGGGGATTCTCTCACACTCGGTTTGGCGGCCCAGATGAGAAAACCCCCGTGTACAGCGCGATCGGCCTTTGGCCTATCGGCTGAACCCCGACCGCTGCATTGTAGGCGATTCGCGGCAAAACACAACGGTTTTCTCGCGCAAGTCGTGAACCGGGCCGCCCCAACCGTTCTCCGACGAGATTCGGAGAAGAAAAAGGAGCAGTCATGAAGTTCGCGACCGTGTCAAAGAGTCTGGTGCTGGGGTTGGCGCTGCTGTTGGCTTCGAGCGCCTTTGCCGGAACGAAAGGCAGCTTGCAACTTAGCAATCCTGTGAACGTCAACGGAACAACCTTGAAGCCGGGAGATTACAAAGTCCAGTGGGAAGGCGCCGGCCCCAACGTTGAGTTGAGCATTCTGCACGGCAAGGAAGTGGTAGCCAAAGTGCCAGCCCGCGTGGTTGAACTGCAAGCGCCATCCTCCACCGATGCTGCAGTAACCCGAAAGAATGACAGCGGCCCCAACACACTGGCCGGCCTCCGCTTCGAAGGCAAGAAATTTGCCCTGGAGCTGGGTGAAGCCAGCGACGGGATGCAGGCAGGTTCGAGCAAGTAACTGCAGCGCACTACGAAAACATCTAGGGGGCACACAAGGTGCTCCCTTTTTTACTTTTAGTTGGGGAAAGCCAGCACGTCGTCGTAGTAATTGAGCACGGCTCGCCGCGGCTTCGGCTTCAATCCCTTCAGCGGGATCTTCTGCTCGATCGATTTGTTCCCGATAAGCCGGGCGCAGATAAATCGGCACCAGCATACGGAAATCGTCCTTCACGTTGGACTGCGTGACCTTTATGTTAAGGACCACGTCATCATCCCCTCCCGTATGAAACGAAGACTCGAGCCTGTATCCTAGGATCGCAGAACTGAACATCAAGGCTTGCTTGTCCAGATTAGGAAAATTTGGTTTCCAAGGAAAGGCTGGATGTCACAAGGAAGCGAATTTTTCTGTGGAAAATTGCCGGAGCAAGAACGGGGGAACTATGGACACGAACGGCGCCCATTAAGCGGCTAAAGCCTCGGACGATGCTGTCGAACTTATGGCACGACTGAAGCTTACCCTTCCCGGTCTCTCAGACTGGACACTGATCACTGACCGCTGGCCACTGTGTTTCAGTACTTCGGCACCTTCGGATCTACCCGATCCGACCACGCCGTGATCCCGCCCGCCAAGTTGTGAACCTTGGTGAAACCCGACTGCTGCAAGAAGGCTACCGCCTTGGCGCTGCGGCCTCCCATCTTGCAGTGGACTACGATTTCGCGGCTGGAATCGAGTTCGTGCACGCGTTTGGGCAAGTCGTTCAGCGGAATCAGATGGCCGCCGATGTTGCAGATTTGATATTCGTGAGGCTCACGCACATCGAGCACGAAGAGATCCTCTTTCGCATCCAGACGGCGCTTCAATTCCTCGACTTGAATTTCCGGAACGCCTGATCCCACTGGTTTTTCCTCCCCGCGAATGCCGCAAAATTGTTCGTAGTCTATCAGCTTCGTGACCGTGGGATGGGTGCCGCAGACCGGGCACTCGGGATTTTTGCGCAGCTTGAGTTCGCGGAACTTCATGCCCAGCGCGTCAATCAGCAGCAAGCGTCCGATGAGCGGGTCGCCCGCGCCGAGAATCAGTTTGATCACTTCTGTGGCCTGGATCACGCCTACCAAGCCGGGCAGAATGCCGAGCACTCCGCCTTCGGCGCAAGATGGAACCAATCCGGGCGGTGGCGGCTCGGGATAAAGGCAGCGGTAGCAGGGGCCATCTTTCGTGGCGAAGACGCTCGCCTGGCCCTCGAAACGAAAGATCGAGCCGTACACGTTCGGTTTGCCGGTGAGCACGCAGGCATCATTCACCAGGTAGCGCGTGGGGAAATTATCGGTGCCGTCGGCGATGATGTCGAAGTCGCGGAAGAGTTCGAGCGCGTTCTCACTGCTCAGGCGCATATCGTACTTCTGGAGATTCAAGAATGGATTGATCCCCGTCAGCTTGTCGGCAGCGGAGTCCAGCTTCTTCCGCCCCACATCGGCGGTCGAGTGAATGATCTGGCGCTGCAGGTTGGTGTAATCGACTACATCGAAATCAACCAGGCCGAGCGTGCCTACCCCGGCGGCCGCCAGATACAGCGCCAGCGGCGAGCCTAGTCCTCCCGTGCCAATGCAGAGCACGCGCGCCGCTTTGAGCTTCTGCTGACCCTCCATGCCGACCTCGGGCATGATCAGGTGGCGCGAGTAGCGCAGGATTTCATCCTTGCTCAGGGTTGCCGGAATTTCGATCGTCGTAGCCATAAAGTCCTCAACAGATATTTGCGTTGTTCGCGGATCGCCGGAATTCGGAAGCTACCAGCGGGAAGGACAACAACAGCGGCTTGGGGCGGAAGGCTTCAACTTCGTGATCCTTGCTGTGGGGCCTATCAGACGGCGCCTCCGGCAATGGAGGGCACAATCGAAATGTTATCACCTTCCTTCAGCGCGGTCGCCTCTTTCTGCAGGTAGCGGATGTCTTCGTCGTTTACGTAGAGGTTGACGAAGGCGCGCAGCTTGCCCTCTTCAGTGTAAAGATGGCGGCGCAGGTCGGGATGCTGTGCCACCAGCGCGTTCATGGCTTCGGCTACGGTAGCGGCCGTTACATCGACGATTGATTGCTTGCCCACATACTGGCGCAGAGGCGTGGGAATGTGAATCTTGCTCATAGGCTCAAGCATAAAAGATGCGGCAGAGAATGGGAAGATTCACGACTGTGGCAGCTTCCAGCCTGGCTAACGGATTTGCCCCTGATTCTGGGACAGTAAGTCTTGGGTCTCGGGTCTTGGGCATGGGGTCTTGGATTCCCAGTATCAACAATCTTTGCCTGGCGCCCAAGACCCAGGACCTGACACCTAAAGACCCACTCAAACACTGCTAACATGACACCGTGCCTGCGCTGCTGGAAGTTCGCCACCTGAACATTGAATTCGCTATGACCGCCCTGCGGGCGGGAGGAGTCCCCACCAAACATCTTCCCGCACAAACACTTCCTGCCGTTCGTGATGTCAGCTTCAGCATCGCTGCCGGTGAAGTCCTCGGATTGGTCGGCGAATCCGGTTCTGGGAAGTCGATTACATCTCTGGCCATCATGCGTCTGCTGCCACCACAGGCACGGGTTTCAGGCGAGATCTTGTTTGGCGAGAACGACGCAGCGCGCAACCTTCCGGCTTTGCCCGATGACTCCATACGCCAGCTGCGCGGATCGCGGATCGCCATGATCTTTCAGGAACCCATGACCGCCCTCAATCCCGTGATGCGGGTCGGCGATCAGATCGCCGAGGCGGTGCGGGCTCACGGTTCTCACTCCAGGAGTGAAGCCGCGCTGCTTGCCGTTCAGGCCATGACCGACGTCGCCATCCCCGAACCCGGGCGCCGGGCGCGCGACTATCCGCACCAGCTTTCTGGCGGCATGCGCCAGCGGGTGATGATCGCCATGGCGATCGTGAACCGCCCACAGTTGCTGATTGCTGATGAGCCCACCACAGCGCTCGACGTTACTATTCAGGCGCAGATTCTTCAGTTGCTCGCTGACCTGCGGAGCAAGTTCAGCCTGGCGATGCTCTTCATCTCGCATGACCTTGCGGTGGTTTCGCGAGTGGCCGATCGCGTGGCGGTGATGTATGCCGGGAGCGTAGTGGAACTCGGAACGAAGCAGCATATTTTTCAGACCCCGGCGCATCCGTACACTCGCGGCCTGCTGCACTCCGTGCCCGACCTGACGACTGAGCGGGGACATCCGCTGGACACCATTGAAGGCACAGTCCCGCCGCTCGACGCCAAGCCGCCGGGCTGCGCCTTCGAACCCCGATGCGGATTCCGCATTCCCGAGTGCGCTCGCGCGTTGCCGCCGCTGGAAGAGGTTGCTCGGGGCCATTGGGCTCGCTGCCCCGTAGTAAACGCGAAATGACGACGGCCTAATACTTCGGCCGGTGTATCCCTTCCATTGCCGCTCGTTCTATAATCGCCACTTTGTCTGGTGCTCATTGCGCATACTGCTGCTTAGCGACATTCACGCCAACCTCGAAGCGCTGGAAGCCTGCATGACGGCAACTCCGGCGTTCGATTTCGTGGCCAACCTGGGCGACATTGTGGGTTACGGAGGCTCGCCCAATGAGGTGATCAAACGCTCGCGCGATCTGGGAAAGATTTTCGTGCGCGGGAATCACGACAAAGCCGCGACCGGCCTGCTCGACTTGGATGATTTCAACCCCCTCGCTGCCATCGCCGCGACCTGGACCCGGGATCAGTTGACGTCCGAGCATCACCAGTGGCTGCACGCGCTGCCCCAAGGCCCGCTCTCGCTCGAGGGCTTTCCTCAAGTGCAATTGGTTCACGGCTCGCCGGGCGATGAAGATGCCTACATCGTTTCCATCGGAGATGCGCTGGTGCCGCTGCTTGCACTCACAACCCCTCTGACCTTCTTCGGCCACACTCACCTACAAGGGGGATTTTTCGCCAACGGTTCCAGTGCAGATGGTTTCCGTCCGGAATACCGCACCGTCGGGCAAGCCGAGTCGGTCTCGTTGCAGCTGAAGCCGAGCACGCGTTACATGATCAATCCGGGCTCGGTGGGACAACCGCGCGATGGAGACTGGCGCGCCGCGTTCGCGCTGTTCGATATGGAAGCGCAGGTCGTCCACTTCCACCGCACGCCCTACAATCTCAAAGCCGCGCAGGACCGGATCCTCTCCGCCCACCTTCCGGCGCGCCTGGCTACGCGACTCGCTGCCGGCCGCTAACGCTCGGCCGGCTGCAAATCCGGCTGCGCAAAAGAGCGGCTGTCATCCCGAGCGACGCGAGGGATCCTGGTGTCGGCTTGGAGCGACAGTCCCTGTCGCACGGGCAGGGACCAAGATCCCTCGCGTCGCTCGGGATGACAATTCGTAGCGAGGGAAACGGCGTTGTAAACTCGAAGGCATGCCTTCTTCCCGCAGCGCTGGAACTAAATCGCTCTTTCCCCATCGTCAAGAGTTCCCCCGTGAAAATCCTCCCGCGCACTATCTGGTAGCCCACAGCGATGGCGGAGCGCGCGGCAACCCCGGCCCGGCCGGGTATGGTGTGGTGATTCAGGATGAGTCAGGACGCAAGGTTGCGCATCTCAGCGAATACCTCGGCCACCAGACCAACAATTTTGCCGAGTATCAGGGCCTGATTGCGGCGCTCGAATATGCGATCCAACATGGGCCAAAGGCTCTCAAGCTGATCAGCGATTCCGAGTTGCTGGTGCGTCAGATCAAAGGCATCTACAAGGTGAAGAACTCGACGCTTAAGGATCTTCACGGCCGTGCCAAAGATTTGATTGCTCAACTGGAGTGGTTTTCTATCGGGCACGCTCTTCGCGAACATAATCGCGACGCCGACCGGCTCGCCAACGAAGCCATGGACAAGGGTATGGGGCGCGCGGCTAGAAGCTAGAAGAGCTTATTCCGCAGCCGAGGTATGGTCGTGTATGATCTTCCAACCTTGAGGGAATTTGCGGAACACCAGCGTGAACAAACCGCGCGGAGTTTTGCCGTCGGACATGGTCAACTTCCACGAACCGCGCACAAAGGCAGAGTCCTGGCTGAGCACTTCGACGCGCAGACCTGAGAATTCCAGTTTCCCCATCTCGTGCCCTGGACTCGTGTACTTCGCGAGATAACGCTCAATGGTTGCGTCCCATCCGTCCTGCTCTTTTCCCTCGGAGAAGAATGTCAGCTGCGGGGAACGCCAGTAGCCCGCCATGAAGCCTTCGAGATCGTGGCGGTTCCAGGCTTCTTGCTGCGTGTGGAGCACGCGTTCGATGGCTTTGGCATCGTTGCCGTAGACACCTCCCTCGTCCTGGGCGCCGGCCTGAGAGCTCGCTGCGAGGAACAGGATCGGCAAAAGACAGGAGAAGAAAAAGACATAGAGGAAGCAGCGGCGCATGGGAACCTCCGGACCTGGTTAAACGTAGCGCACCAGTTTCGCATAACTTCCTGACGGAAGGACAGGGCTCGGCGAAAGGGATCTGGGTTCCTGCCGAACGCGCGGGAGGAAGCGGATTCCTCATCGCTTGCACTCCTCGGAATGACAAGACTTGATGGTTTGTGTTCGAAGTTCGGTTCTTTAGGCTTAAGCCCGGCCCTTTTTGAAGGCGACCGCTTTGCCGGCAACTTCCCAGGGACGCTTCGGCCTATCGACCGGCGCTTTGTCGTCGTCCTTAAGGCGGTCGTAATGGTAGGAGTCGCTCACCGTCCCCAACGATTCGTTGTAGAGACTGGGAAGTCCGAGCGCTTCTTTCAGTTCCTCGGAAAACGACTGCAGAGCCTTGAGGTGGTCGGCAGTCGCTGGGATTTCTGTCTTCGAGTTTTTCAGGAACTGCTGGTAGCCGCGGTTGACCAGCTTCGAGATCTCGCTGCCGATCAGGTAGCCGGGGTAGGCAAAAATCTTTACGCCATCTTCAGCCGTCTTCTGGATCGCGGCCGAGACATTGTATTTTCTGAGGAACACGCGCCCACTGGTACCGGGCGCCTCGAGCACATCGAAACCGTGCTCGCGCAGCCAAGTCAGCGCTTCCTCGTAAGTTCGTGCTTCTATTGCTTTCGACATTTTCTACGTTTCCAGTCTGTTTCTTAGATGCAGGCTCCGCGCAAACTGTGCGCCGCCTATTTAGGGATGCATCAACTTGCAAACTTTGTCATCTAAAGACACCATACTACATAGCGTGTTTCGCTCTTTCCTGCATATTACGATAGTCACGAGAGAATAGTTCGATATGGGAGAGACTTCAGCAAAGGTTGCGGAAACTTTGCCGGCGCGTGATGCTGCGGAACCCGCCGTCCCGCGCCTGGGGCAGAGTCTGCTCGAACGCATCGGCAATACTCCGCTGCTGCGCTTTGATTCGCTCACCGCGCATCTGCCCGGGGTAACACTTTTGGGCAAGGCCGAATGGCACAATCCCGGCGGCTCGGTGAAGGACCGCGCCGCTGCCAGCATCGTCGCCGAAGGCCGCGGGAGCGGGAAGTTTGTTGCCGGCAAAACTCTACTCGACGCCACCAGCGGGAACACCGGCATCGCTTATGCCATGCTGGGCGCGGCTCAAGGATTCCCCGTGACGCTGTGCATGCCGCAAAATGTTTCCGCCGAGCGCAAGAGAATTCTGGGCGCATACGGCGCCAACATTCTCTATACCGATCCCGGTGAGGGCTCCGATGGGGCGATCCGCCTGGCGCGCGAACTTGCGGCCAAGCATCCCGATTTATATTTCTACGCCGATCAATACTCGAACGACGCCAACTGGCTGGCCCACTATCGCGGTACGGGCAATGAAATCTGGCAACAGACCGAAGGACGCATCACTCACTTCGTGGCGATGCTCGGCACCAGCGGAACGTTCATGGGCACAGCGCGTCGTCTGAAAGAACTCAATCCTCCGGTCCGGTGTATTTCGCTGCAACCGGATTCTGCTTTTCATGGCATTGAAGGCGCCAAGCATATGGCGAGCGCCATCGTTCCGAAAATTTACGATCCGCTGCTGGCGGATGAGAATCTCGAGATCTCTACCGAAGATGCCTACGCCATGGCCCGGCGCATTGGACGCGAATGCGGACTGCTGCTGGGGATTTCCGCCGCGGCCGGCGTCTTAGCCAGCCTGAAAATCTCCGAGCAGCTTGAGCTGGGGACGGGACAGCAGGCCGTGGTTGTTACCATACTCTGCGATTCGGGCGAGAAGTACTTGAGTGAGAGATTCTGGACGGAAGCGTAATTATTTCGCGTTTGGCATGCACGATTCCTAAGGAGGGATCATGAAGCAGCACCACTATGAGATTCAAGTCGCGTGGACCGGAAATCAAGGTCAAGGCACAAAGACCTACGCGACCTACAAGCGCGACTATACGATCACAGCTCCCGGAAAGCCTCCTGTGTTGGCGTCCTCCGATCCGGCGTTTCGCGGCGACCCGGCGCGGTACAACCCTGAGGATCTCCTGGTGGCGAGTCTCTCAGCTTGTCACATGCTCTCCTACCTTCACCTCTGTGCCGTCAACAAAATAGTAGTCACCGAATATCAGGATGACGCCAGAGGTGTGATGAACGAACGCCCGGACGGATCAGCAGCATTTGCCGAGGTGACCTTGCATCCTCATGTAACGATTTCAGAGGACTCCGACGAGGCCAAGGCTCTATCGCTTCACGAGCAAGCTCACCATCTTTGCTTCATCGCTAACTCAGTAAATTTTCCGGTGAAGAACGTCGCTCAGATAAGGGTTGAAGCTCCTCGTTGATTACGCGAAATTTGAGCCCGGCTTGAACGACATCCATCGATGCTGAAGATTACACCCAAAGACTATGAAGCTCTCCGCGGTCACGGTGAGGAGACCTATCCGCACGAGTGCTGCGGCGTGTTGCTCGGCCGCATGGACGACGGCGGCGTTCGCATCGTGACCTCGACCGCGCCCTGCGGCAACACTCGCACGGACTCACCGCAGAACCGCTACAACATCGATCCGCGCGACCAGATCAGGATTCAGCGGGAGGGCCGCGGGCGTGGAGAGGAAATCATCGGCTACTATCACTCGCACCCCGACCATCCAGCCCGCCCGTCGCCGACCGATCTGGCTGAAGCGCACTGGCCCGGTTATTCCTACGTGATCACCAGCGTAGAAAAGGGTAAGGCGGCGATCACGAATTCGTTTGAACTCAACAGCTCCGACGAGACGCTCAAGCAATTCGTCGACGAGGGCATTGAACTCACTTGATACACGACCTTGCCATTGTGATCCAGCCCCTCCCCAGCAAGGGTTCTGCGTGATTTTCACACGCCGTGAAGCACTTCGATGATCCGCCGAAGCTCATTCTTCGACATCCATCAACTGCGAAACACCGCGTCCGATGCGCCTTTTGCGCGAACCTGCGGCCCCGCGTGCACCAATTCCGGTCACCCGCCTGTGGACAGGCTGCACTCGGCTGAAAATACGCGAGTTACAAACGCAAAGTTTTTATTGACTCTGAAAACAGAAGGAGTAGAACCGTAATCGTTCTTTGACAGCTTCTAAAGTTTTTCCGGTTGGTGTGGCGTCCGGGACTCAAGCGCAGTCACCCTCTTCATGAAAATGAACAGGGAGGGCGAGCAAGAGTCTATAGCAAAGCGCTGGTCGAGGAGAACAAGAAGAAACGTCGAAGGCAGGATAGAGTTCCGAGGCGTTGGGTAGGTTTTTCCGGTTGGCGGTAAGCCCGGAGCCCGAGCGAAGATCGCGCGTAGCACCCCGCAAGGGAAGCTGCGATAGCAGGTCAAGCAAGGGTCTAAAAGCGAGCTACTGGCCGAGACGAATGGACCCAACACCACCTCGGAACTCTTATTTTTGCGCTCGCCTGGGCTGTAGCTTCAAAAATCATTCCCGTAAATCATCGCTTCACAGAGGGATATTCCCGTGCTTCTTGGGCGGGTTCTTGTCACGCTTGTTCTGCAGCATGGCCAAGGCCTGGATCAACTTCTTCCGCGTTTCGCGCGGCTGGATGATGGCATCGACGAAGCCGCGGTCGGCGGCTACGTAGGGACTGGCGAAGCGGTCGCGGAATTCTTCGATTTTCTTTTGGCGCAATTCCTGGCGATCTTGCGGATTGGCCGCCGCATCCAGTTCGCGCTTGTAGACGATATCCACCGCGCCTTCCGGGCCCATGACTGCGATCTCCGCCGCTGGCCACGCATAGTTCACGTCGGTGCGGATGTGTTTTGACGCCATCACGCAATAGGCGCCTCCGTAGGCTTTGCGCGTGATTACCGTGATCTTCGGCACCGTGGCTTCGGCGAAGGCGTAGAGCAGTTTCGCGCCGTGCTTGATGATGCCGCCGTATTCCTGGGCGGTGCCCGGCAGGAATCCCGGGACATCTTCAAACGTGATCAGTGGGATGTTGAAGCAATCGCAGAAGCGTACGAAGCGCGCACCTTTGATCGAGGCGTTGATGTCGAGCGTGCCCGCCAGCATGGCGGGCTGGTTGGCCACGATTCCTACGGATCGGCCGTCAAGGCGCGCGAATCCCACGACGATGTTTTTCGCGTAGTGCTCCTGCACTTCGAAGAAGTAAGCGTCGTCGACTACGGCGCCGATCACGTCCTTCATGTCGTAAGGCAGATTCGATTGCGCGGGCACGATGCTGTCGAGCGCGGCATCGGCTCTGTCGACTGGGTCGGTGCTGGGCTTGCGCGGCGGGTCGTCCAGATTATTCGAGGGCATGAAGCTCAACAGCTCCCGCACCATCGAGAGGCACTCGGCATCGTCGTGCGCGAGAAAATGCGCTACACCCGAGGTTTCGTTGTGGGTCATCGCTCCGCCAAGTTGCTCTTTGGTGACTTCTTCATGCGTCACCGTCTTGATGACATCGGGGCCCGTGATGAACATGTAGGAAGTCTTGTCGACCATCAGGACAAAGTCTGTGATGGCGGGCGAATACACCGCGCCACCGGCGCAGGGGCCCATGATCGCCGAAATCTGCGGCACCACGCCGCTGTACAGCGTGTTCCGAAGAAAGATATCAGCATATCCGGCCAGCGAGGCCACACCTTCCTGAATGCGGGCGCCTCCGGAATCGTTCAAGCCGATCACGGGCGCGCCCATCTTCGCGGCGAGATCCATGATCTTGACGATCTTTCCGGCGTTCGTTTCCGAGAGCGAGCCGCCGAACACGGTGAAGTCTTGGGCGAAGACGTAGACCAGTCGGCCTTCGATGCGGCCGGAGCCCGTGACGAAACCGTCGCCGTAGAATTTCTGGTCGGCCATACCGAAATCATTGCAGCGATGCGTGACCAGCTTGTCGGTTTCTTCGAACGTGGCGTCGTCGAGCAGGAACTCGATGCGCTCCCGTGCCGACATTTTGCCTTCCTTGTGCTGGCGCTCGCGGCGCTTCTCACCTCCACCCTCTTCGGCGAGCCGGTTGCGCTTTTTCAGTTCGGCGAGCTTTTCTTCGAGATTCATGTGCGGAAGGATTATATCGGGTGGGAGCACGGACAGACGTGCGCTGGATTATCGGTGCCGAAAACCTGACAGCCGAGAGCCGGGCCTGAGCGAAGCCGAGGCGGCTGTCTCCAGATGAGCAGCGCAGAGTTAAGCCTACTCCAGGTCTGAGCCCAGTACCTGGTAGCGATACTTCCTGCCGTCCCAGAAGACCACCGAAGCGGTTGCTTCGCCTTCGCCCTTTTCTTCCATGTAGACCCCTAGCACGGTCTTCTTTCTTAGCGCCAGTTTTTTTACCGTTAGGGTTCTGAAAGGCAGGTTAATGAGCACGAATTTGGGCTTCGGTTTGTTAGAACGCCAGGCCTCAGGGCCCACGCCGTGCACAATCAGCAGACAGATCCCTTTTCGCTCGGGATCGTCCGACGCAAAGCCGGAGGTGACTTTGACATTGCCGTATCCCAGATAGCTGTCAAACGGATCGGTCACGCGAAAAGCGAATTCAGACTGATCAGCCAGAGGGTTCTTGCAGCGGGCGGCGATCACAAGATCGTCCACGCCGTCGCCGTCTAGATCGCCGACAAACTGTGGCTCGCCAGCCATCACCGAACAGTTGTCGCCAAACTCTTTGTGAATGTACTCATCGGTGACCGCGGGCGAAGGCACGGTAGCGTGGGCCGGCGGCGGAGGCGGTTGCTTCTTGCCCGCAGCAAACGCAGCGGAAGCGGGAGCAAACGCCAGCACGACAAACAAAATGCGGTGGGAGATAACTCGGGAGAACGACATGTCCCTACTCTAGTACCGTTTTTGCCGCGAGGGTATAGACACTAATGGTGACAGATCACTAAAGTAACCTCTACTTGCGGAAGTGTTCCCAGCCCTGAGGCTGCAGTTCGACGCCCCCACCACCCTCTTTCATCAGGAATATTCCCTGTAGCCGTGTGATGTGTCCAATCAGCGTGATCGGCACTCCGGCAAGCTGCGATGGAATTCGCTTGCCACGCGGAGCGGCGAATAGCAGTTCGTAGTCTTCTCCCCCGTGCAGGGCGAATTGCAGATCGACTTCCCGCGATGGTTTGCCCACACTGGCTCGTGGAATGGCTTCCGATTGGATCTCCGCCCCCACGCCGCTTTCTTCACAGATGTGGGCCAGGTCGGTGGAGAAACCGTCACTCGTATCGATCATCGCGGAGGCCAACCCCTTCTCGCGCAGAATGCGGCCCAGCGCGACTCGCGGCTCGGGGAAGAAATGCCCCGGATAATTGCGCGGGTCGAGCTTGCGCTTTCTCTTGGGATTTTTCTGCATCTGCTGGAGGGCTGCTGCCGAGCCGCCGAGTGCTCCGCTCACATAGATGCGATCGCCGGGTCGTGCTCCCGATCGCAAGACGGCCTTCCCTTTCGGCGCAGTCCCAACGACAACGATATCCGCCAGAATTCCATTGGATGACTCCGCCGTGTCGCCTCCGGCGAGGGTCACGCCGTATTTCCCGGCCAAGCCGAGCAGGCTGCGCGTGAACCGGCTCACCCAGTCTTGCCGCAAGCCGCGCGGCAGAGCCAGCGAAAGGAACGCCGCCACGGGCTCGCCGCCCATGGCCGCAATGTCGCTCAGTCCTCGCGTCAGACAGCGATGTCCAACCGACTCCGCGGAGTGCCAGTCCCGGCGGAAGTGGATTCCCTCCAGGCTGAAGTCGGTCGTGACCAGGATGTCATTTTCCGAACCTCGTTCGCGACTGGAGGCGGGACGAAGTCGCAACACGGCGCAGTCGTCTCCAATTCCTGCGAGGACGGCAGGATTTGTCGCCAGCTCCGCCAGGCGGCGAACCTGGGCAATCAACGTTTTTTCAGCGATCACCACGGCAACTACTATAAGCGAGGCTCGCCTGCGCATGCCGCCATCGTCGCTCGGGGTTAGCATTTCGTATGGCCCGTTGGCCAATACTCGTCCTGCCCATCCGCTCCGGTAACCTGGCACGGGTTACATTCGATTACCGCGTCTTAAGTAACACTTAGAGCTCGGTCGCGTCGTTGACAGGGGGAACCCAGTTTGTTACCTTTTACCAGTCATTCACAAACTTTTGGCTGGCAAAGCAGTAACCTGGGGACAAGCTGTAAGTTCTGCATCTCGTAGGAATTGCCGACAAGATGGTCCCGGCTAGGTCCCCGGTTCTGGTAGGCGAAGGGCACGTTAAAAGTCTCCATTCCCAAAAGGGGAGGCGTAGCCCGAATGATCAGGCGTTCGAACAGGCTTTCTGCAACCCCAGAATTTTGCCTGGAATTCCGCCCTGATCGTTAAACGCGGAAGAATATTCAAAGCCGGAAGGAAGTAAGGAAGGCATTTGCGAAAGCGCTTCTACATACTATTCGTGGCTCGGGGGGATGACGGACAGTTGCGCAAAATCCCCATCCCGGTCCATTACCTGTATGTATTCGTAGTCGGCGCCGCCATTGGATTTCTCAGCCTGACCGGGATCGCCAGCTCTTATACCCGAATGCTGCTCAAGGTCTCGCGCTACAATGAGTTGCGGACTGAAAAACAGCAGTTGAAGGATCGTTATTCCGAGCTTGAGCAGGTGGCCAAGGAACGCGACGTTCAAGTAGCTTCCCTGGGCTCGATCGCGAGCGAAGTATCAGCGCTCTACGGGTTGAAATCGCAGCCTTCGCTGGTTACGGCATCGCAGCAGGAAATCCAGGACGCTGACGTCAGTTCTTCGCTCGATCAGCTGGGCGTTCTGCGCAACTCCGCGCTCAGTGGCGCTACCACGGTCGGCATCAGCCTGGGCATGACCCGTAACGCCACCACGGCGGACTGGTTCCGGGCGAACTCCGCGCCCAACCTCTGGCCGGTTGAAGGCCAGGTCACAGCTAGCTTCGGAGAGCGCATCGATCCGTTCAACGGAGAGGGCGCATTTCATAGCGGGGTTGATATTGGCAGCACGTACGGCCACGCAGTGGTTGCTCCGGCCGACGGCGTAGTCATCTTCGCCGACTTCCTTGGCGGATATGGCAAGGCCGTCATGCTGGATCACGGCCACGGGATCTCCACCCGCTACGGCCACCTTTCCGGCTTTGCGGTCACCTCCGGGCAGCAGGTTCATCGTGGCGACACCATCGGCTACGTCGGCTCCAGCGGGCGCTCCACCGGACCGCACCTGCACTACGAAGTCCGCATCAATGACACGCCCGTGAATCCTTACAAGTACCTGCGTATGACTGTCGCGCAAAGTGGCGGCTTCGAGACTGGCAGCTAGGACATACATCAGTTCTCAGTTCTCAGTTTCCCAACTTCCAGCATCCCGCCCTTGCGCTCTTTCCCCATGCTGGGCTACGTTCATGAAGAAGAAGAAAGAGAGTTTTCAGTGCCGGTTCTCACCTTCTGGAGGGTTTCACTGAGAACTGAGAACTGAGAACCGGGAACTGAATCATGATCAGCTTCTTCCGTTCAGCGCGCGAGGACGTTGCCGCAGTCTTCGAGGCGGATCCAGCCGCTCGCTCCTACTTCGAGGTCGTCTTCCTGTATCCGGGTCTGCAAGCAGTGTGGGCGCATCACCTGAGCCATTGGCTTTGGCACCACGGCATGCGCTTTCTGGCGAGATTCGTCTCGCAGGTGGCGCGCCTGTTTACAGGGATTGAGATTCATCCCGGCGCCGAGGTCGGACGGCGTCTGTTCATCGACCACGGCATGGGCACGGTGATCGGCGAGACGGCCGTCATCGGCGACGATGTGACGCTTTACCAGGGTGTCACCCTGGGTGGAACCGGTAAGGAGAAAGGCAAGCGCCATCCCACGGTGGGCACCAATGTATCGATCGGCTCCGGGGCAAAGCTGCTGGGGAACATCACGATCGGAGACAACTGCCGCGTTGGCGCGGGCTCGGTGGTGCTGCGAAGCGTGCCCGCAAATTCCACGATTGTGGGCGTGCCCGGGCACATTGTCCTGCGCGACGGCAAGCGCGTGGTCATTACCGATCCCAAGGACATCCGCGATCCGCTGTCAGACGTGATTATCAAACTCGCAGCGGAGCTGCATGAGTTGCGCGAGAAATTTCAGCAGCATTCGCACGAGGCGCTGGGCGCGGAGCCGAACCTCACGATCGACGAGGCGACGCCGACACCGAATATCTCTCCGCAAGAGTTGTTTCAGGACGACTACCAGATCTGAAAGGCAGTGTCCAGTGATCAGTGGCCAGTGGTCAGTAAGAACGAGTCAGCCCGCTTGGTTTCACTGATCGCTGAACACTGATCACTGGATACTGATCACTGGATACTGATCACTAGACACTGGACACTGGCCACTGCTCTACTGCCTTAGTCCCATCCAGCTTTCTGAGACCACAAGCGAGTTGCCGGGATTGTGCGGGTCATATTTTACCGACGTGGGCAGCCCCAAGCGGCAGGAGTGCAGGTTAATCCACTGGCGCAGGTAGGTTACGTCCTGCGAACACTCGTAGGACACGCCCGCGACGTCATACTTGTAGATGAGCAACACGGCTGCGTGATGGCCGTTGCTGACCGGCAATTCCTGCACATCGATGACGGTGCCGTCGGTGATGCGCCCGATGCCGTCCAGCCAGGTGCGGCGTTCGCGTTCGAGCTCTGCCGGCCCCTTGGGCTTGCGGCGCAAGAGTGGATAAGCTCCCAGGGCAACAGCGCATCCGGTCGCTACAACCAAATACAGATGGAATGAATCCATAGCGAAGAACTAACCCCGCAGCATGCCGCCAACTGCAGTTTCATTATCAGCATATGACGGAAGCAGCGTCTGCGGAAGTGGGTGGAGGAGTTACCGAGGTATCAGTCTGTGGAAATCTGAATGAGTGGCTAGGGTTCAGCGGCCAATGGTCAGTAAAGACAAATCAACTGATCACTGCTTTCATTTCTGCTTACAGACGAAGTCTCTGGCCATCTCGCCAAAGTCGCCTTCCGAAGTTTGCCCGAATTGATCATCGCGGTGAGCCTTCTTGCTGACCACAAGTTTGCCGCCGTGGTCGCGCGAGTAGAACCATTCCGAGTTCGCAACCACGCTGGGCACAGCACCGTCGCTCACGCAGTTGAAGCGGACCCGCGCCCGCAACTCCACGAAGGGACCGCCCTGCTGAAGTTTGATGGGCTCTTTATATTCGACGCGGATCCAGGCGGTGCGAAGACCATTTTTCTGGGTGGTGACCGAACTGACCAGCACTTGATCGCCGCCGGGAGTGGCGCCGACCTGCCGCCAATCCCCGGCAGCCAGGGCGACCAGTCCCACCAGCAGGACCGGGGCCAGCATCACGGCAAAGATGATAAACAGGCCCTTCTTCATGGGAGACGAGGGTAGAGGCATAAGCACGCCGCACACACTTTGGGCCAAAAACGAGTTTCTGTCAACCGCGCCGGGGCTGGAGGGCGGCCAAACAAAAGCGGGGTGCGACCGAGCCAATCGTCTGCTATCGTGGTTTGCTGCCGGAGGATCAGGTCGGATGGAAACGCTTAACTGCACCAAGATGAACTCGACGATCGGCCCTTTGTTTCTAGCAGCTTCCAGCCATGGTCTGGTCGCCCTTGAGTTCGATGCCAGACTGCTGGGACAGCAATCGATTCGCCCAAACCCTCGCCATCTTCGGGAAGAAGAGAGGGGCTTCAGATTCGAGGAATCTTCTCGCCCGATGCGGCTTTACATCGGCGAACTCGAAGAGTACTTCGCCGGCAGTCGCCGCCAGTTCACCTTCCCACTTGATCTTCGCGGGACGGATTTCCAACTGGCCTGCTGGCGGGCGTTAGTCCTTATTCCCTATGGAGAAACGCGGAGCTACGCCGACATCGCGCGGGTGGTGGGCAAGCCGAACGCGTTTCGCGCCGTGGGCATGGCCAACAATCGCAATCCAGTCGCGATTGTGGTGCCTTGCCATCGCGTAATCGCCTCCGACGGCACGCTCTGCGGCTACGGCGGCGGCCTCGACGTGAAGCGCAAGCTGCTGGAGTTGGAAGGCGCGCTGACCGGGACCTTAGCGGCTTAGAAAATTTCTTGATTGTTGATTAGAGGCTTAATGGGCACTGTGATTTTCAATCAGCAATCGGTAATCTTCAATCCCATTCTTGACGGCTCAAAGCAAATCAACGACGCTCCAAAAGGCCGGACTCTTCTATCTCGTATTTGTGATGTTTTCCTATACGACAGGAGGGCCTTTCGGACTCGAAGATATGGTGACCACCTCGGGTCCTGGGATGACGCTGATCTACCTGCTGGTGCTGCCGTTTTTCTGGTGCATTCCGGTCTCGCTGGTCTCGGCCGAGCTTACGACTGCGATGCCCGTCGAGGGCGGGTTCTACCGCTGGACTCGCGCCGCCTTCGGAGACTTCTGGGGATTTCTTGCAGGCTGGTGGAACTGGTCGGCGTCGTTCTTATTGGGCGGAGCCTACGCCGTCCTCTTCACCGATTATCTGGCGTACTACTTTCCCGGAATCACGGGATGGAAACACTACCTCGTTTCCGTCGGGCTGATCGCCGCGATTACGTGGATCAATTTGCGCGGCATCCAGATGGTGGGGAAGCTTGCGACCGCGCTGGAAATCTTTGTCTTCGTTCCCTTGGTGACCATGATTGTGATGGGCTTTCTGAAGTGGCATCACAATCCGTTTGTGCCGTTTGTTCCGCCGCACCAGCCGACGTTCAAGATTTTCGGTGTGGGCTTGGCTCTGGGGCTTTGGCTTTATTCCGGGTATGAACAACTCTCGAGCGTCGCGGAGGAAGTGGAGAATCCGCAGAGGGCTTATCCGCGGGCGCTGGCTATGGTGGTGCCGCTTTCGATAACCGTGTACTTTCTGCCTACACTGGCAGGCCTGGCTTCGGCGGGAGAATGGCAAAGCTGGCATACAGGATTTTTCTCGGAGGCAGCGCGCATCATTGGCGGCTCTCTATTTGGACGTCCGTGGCTCGGCACCTGGATGACGTTGGCGGCAATGGTAGGCAACGTGGCGCTGCTCAACAGCACCGTGCTCACGGCGACCCGCATGCCTTCCTCCATGGCTGAAGATGGATATCTTCCCGAAGCGCTTGGTCAAAAACATTCGCGGTATGGAACGCCGTGGCTGGCGATTGTAGTGTCAGCAATTATCTATGCGCTGCTGGCGTGGCAGAGCCTGGGACAACTCATCTCGGTATACATCTGGCTGCGCTCGGCCACTACGGTGCTGACTGTGCTTTCGGCGTGGAAGCTGCGGCGGACGCGGCCGACGATGCCGCGTGCGTTCGTGATTCCGGGCGGACGTTTGGGATTGATTTATGTGGTAGCGGCGCCAGTGGTGATGGCTTTGGTCGCGTTGCTGGGCAGCGACAGCTTCGCTGTAATTGGGGGAGCTGCCGCCATGGGGTTGGGGCCTGTGGTCTACGCCGCGGTGCGGCCAAAAGCCAGACCCACTGGCGCGGGGTGACCGCACAGAGGATTGCCCCGTGGGGCGATTCTGAGAGACCGTCCGGAGGCAACAAGCATTCAACCGAGCCACAGTGTTGAGGCGACGACTTCGAGTGCCCTGACGGGTGAGATAAATCGATTCATCTTGCCAGATTAAGTACCGTGTTGTCATCGAGATACATCCCTACTTTTGCACACGGCGAGACGAATGCAACCCCATTCAGAATGATGGTGGTGGAGGAATACGCCCCATTGCTCATGCAAATGGTCAGGCGCTCGGACTCGGCGATTGCACGGCAGTGGTGATGGATATACAATAAAAATGTATATCCAAGGAGGCCTTGTGCAGGTTTCGAAGTGGGGCAACAGTCTAGCCATTCGCCTGCCCGCTGCAATCGTCAAGGCGCTTGAACTGAAAGAAGGCGACGACATCGAGATTCGTGTTGCAGGCGAGAAAGCCTTTGAAGTGAGCCGCGATGAAAGTCGCCGGCGCGCTTTGAAGAATCTGCGCAAGCTCCGGCGTCCTTTCCCCGCCGGTTTCGTCTTTGACCGCGACGAAATCTATGAGCGGTAAGGCGTTCTTCGATACCAACGTCTTTGTGTACGCGGTAGTTCAAGATGATCCACGCTCCCAGCAGGCAGAGGATTTGATTGCCGAAGGCGGAATGGTTAGCGTGCAGGTCTTAAACGAGTTCGCGGCGGTGGCACGGCGGAAGGGCAAAATGCCTTGGGACGATGTACGGTTCGCTATCGAGAACATCAAAGCTCTCTGTCCCGATCCGCTCCCCATCACGGGGGATACTCACAAAGCGGCGCTAGCCATCGCAGAAAGATACGGCTATAAAATTTATGACGCTCTCATGGTCGCCTCCGCGTTGGAAGCGAGATGCACCATCCTGCACTCGGAGGATATGCAGGACGGGCAGGTCATCGACCATCGGTTGACGATTCGAAACCCCTTCAGGTCTGAGAACGTTTCTTGAGTTCCGGCTTTCTTCGAATTTCTGTCCAATACTCTTCTCGGACATCGTCATCGATCTCAACTGGAATGTTGCTGACGTAGAGACGATCCTTACCATCGCGACGCGGTCCAGAAATCCAAAACTCGTCGTGCGTCTCCGCATCTTGATAATTCGCTTTGAATCCCCGGGATTCTTAGGAACGTCTTGCCTTTGTAGTAGATGGACAAACCAGTCTTCGAAAAAGTCACGCGACCGATTCGTGCCGGCCCATTCAAACTCTCTGCTTTGGACTCGATGTACATGATCCGCGGAACTTTGGAAGATTTAGCGATCGGAACATCCCGGAAATAAGTCAGCTCACCCAATCCAGAAACTTGTACCAGATTCCCGCTAACGGCAGGAACCACGGCTTTCCGTTGTACAGCCCGAGCGGCGCGCCGGGGAACGGAAGGCCTACGAACGGATTCTCCGGCTTATCTCCTGCGATTAGCTCCGCCATCTTCTGGCCTTGATACGTGGCCATGGCTACTCCGTGTCCGGCGTAGCCGGCGGCGTAGTACATGCCGTCAAGCTGGCCGGCGTGGGGCATGATGTCGAAGGCGAAGTCGAGCGTGCCTCCCCAGACGTATTCGATTTTGGCGTCGCGGAGTTGGGGATACACATCGATCATGCCGCGGCGCAGGATTTCGGCGCTGCGGCGGACGGTCTGGTCGGTCTCGGGGAAGAATGCAGCGCGGCCTCCGAACAGCATGCGGCGGTCGGGCGTGAGGCGGTAGTAGTAAAGATAATTCTTCGAGTCGTAGATCATGCGGTTGCGCGGGCTGAGTTCGTGCGCGAGTTTTTCGGGCAAAACTCCGGTCGTGATGATGAACGAGCCGATTGGGATAATCTTCTTTTGCAGGGCGGGAGTTGCCCGGCTGGTGTAGCCGCTCGTAGCCACGAAGACTTCGCGCGCCTGCAGTGGACCTCGCGAGGTTGCTATCTTCCAGCCTGATTCGCCCTGTCGGGATTCGCGCTGCATCCCCTCAACCCGAGTGTGCTCGAAGATTTCCGCGCCGGCTTTGGTCGCGGCGCGGCCGAGCCCGGCGACGTAGCCGGCGGGATTTAGTCCGGCGCTGACTTCATCAACCATTCCCCCGTAGTAAATGGTTGATCCGATTTCTGCGCTCAACTCATTTCTCTGCACTACCCGCAGTTGGTGGTTGAACTCGCGCGCAATCACCTCCACTTGCCGCGCGTAGTCGTCGAAATGCTTCTGCTTGCAGGCCACTTCGAGATGGCCGCAGCGGGAAAAATCACATTCGATTGCTTCCTCACGAACGAGCTGCTCGACCCAATCGACGGTGGCAAGCGATGCGGCGTACATGCGGCGGGTCAGGTCGCGTCCGTACATGGAGATGAGTTGGTTCACGCCCAGCTTCATGCCTGTGAGCACCATCCCGCCGTTGCGAGAGCTCGCGCCCCAGCCGATAGTTTCGCTCTCGAGGACGGCGACGCTGGCGCCGCGCTGCGCTAGCGTGCGGGCGGCAGAAAGTCCGGTGAAGCCGGCCCCGATTATGGCGACATCCACCCGGTCGGGTAGTGGACGCGCCTCTATCTTCGGGAACTCCGCGGTCGTGAGCCAGTAGTTGTGCTCCTGCAGGGCCATGCTTCCTTTAGAGAACGGCAGTTTCGTGGATCAGGCGGCCTTCGGCGAAACGCGTCAGGCTCAGCAGCGAGGCGTCGATCAGGTCTGTTTTTCCGGTGAGAATCAGGTCGCTGAGAATCTTTCCCGTTGCCGGGGCGTGCATCACGCCGTGTCCGCTGAAACCGTTGGCGAGGAAAAACCCGGGCACGCCTGGAGCCTCGCCGAGAATTGGATGGTGGTCCGGCGTCATCTCATACAGGCCGGCCCATGCCCGCTTCGGATTCACGGGGAGATCGGCAAAGCAGGGCACGCGGTCTGCCGCGCGGGTCAGGATTTTTTCGACGAAGGCAGGATCGAAATCAGTTTTGAACCCCGGCGTTTCTTCGGGGTCGTTCCAGGCCAGGAGAAATCCGCGGGCTTCGGGGCGGAAGTGAAATCCGTTTGACATGTCGACGATCATGGGCGCGGTGCGGGGAAATTCGTCGAAGGGCTCGCTCGGGACCAGCATGCGGCGCAGCGGCTCAACCGGCAAGTCCACGTCGGCGAGCTTGGCTACGCTTGCCGCCCAGGCCCCGGCGCAGTTTACTACTTTGTTGGTGGATACAGATCCACGCGAGGTTTCGACGGATGCAATCCCGGTTGCATCATGCGTGAAACCGTTCACGACGGTGTTCTTCCACAAGGTAGCGCCGTGATCGGCGGCCCAGGCCATGAATCCATTCATGGCGCTATAGGGATCGACGAAGCCGTCGGTGGAGCAGAAACTTCCGCCGACAATGTCGTCGGCGCGCAGCTGCGGGAACCTGCTGCAGATCTCACCCGCCGGAACGAGACGGACGTTCTTCAATCCCATCTTCACTTGCTGCACATAGTTGGCGCCGAGATAGGCCATCTGCTTATCGTTGGTGGCGCAGAACAGATAGCCTTGCGGCCGATAGTCGCACGGATTGCCCAGGCGATCCTCGAAGCCGGCGTAGAAAGGGATCGAGTAGAGCGACATCTGGATGCTGACCGGAGTGGAAAATTGAGCGCGCACTCCGCCCATGCTTTTTCCGGTAGATCCCTTGCCCTGCGCGGATTCGCGCTCGATGACCAGAACGTTGCGGCATCCGCCCGCCGTGAGGTGATAGGCGATGCTGGAGCCGACGATGCCTCCTCCAACGATGACAACATCCGCAGTCTGCATAGGACTCGCAAATCGGGAACGACCCAGCATTCTAGCGCACCCACGTTGAGGCATCAGTTATAAGTCGCGTAGAACGGAATGCATAGGCGCACCGTTCCGGAAGGACATGTACTTCCGGGCCACTCCGCTGTTTTGGGGGTGCGAGCCACTTCGACCTCAGTAACTTGCTGCGGTTACCCGGCTTGCCTAGTCTGGACTAGTATGGCCTTGCGCTGCCTCCTGTTTTCGTCCAATGAAGAGATGGTCCAGCCGATCTGGCAGGTGCTCGCCGACCTCGGGATCGAGGGAGAGTACTGCAAGAGCGCTGTGGATGCGGTGGAGAAGGTCACCACGCAAGTATTCCAAATCGTAATCACCGATTGGGACGATCAACCCGAAGCAGGCTTCCTGCTGAAGACCGCGCGGGAATTGAAAGCCGCGCAGCGGCCGCTGACTCTGGCGATTGTGAGCGACGGCGCCAGGCTGCCGGAGGCCTTGCAGGCGGGGGCCAATTCAGTTCTGGTGAAACCGATTCGAGCGGAACAGGTGCGTGACACGATGAGCACGGCGTGCGAGTTGCTTCGGGCGAAGCAGCAACCGGGAACGCTGCAAGCTGCGCCGGTATTACCGCGGGAAGCAACCGAAAGTGCGGTTTTCGCGGCCGCCGCGGGAGCGGCTTCTGTGCCTGCCACCGTAACTCAGGCACCAGAGAAGACCTTTCGGGCGGGAGAATTTCTGCAGCCGGCAAGCTCCATGCCCGGGGCGCAGTTTGACACGGAAAGTGAAGTTCGTAAGTCGATGGAGGATACCGGAGTTGCGGAGGTTGACGCGCTCACGGAGTTGGAGCCGATGGCTGCAGCGGTGGAAGCCCCTCCGGCACCGGAGTCTGGACCGCAGGAGCCGCTAACGGGCTGGGCAGCGTTGCAGGCTCGGTTGACGAAGGCAGCACCGCCGCCTCCCGAGGATGCCGCTCCGGCGAAGAACGAATTGTTGTCCTACGGGGAAACACCCTCCATGACAAAACCGCCTGCCCTCGCGGCGGAAGAAATCAGGAAACCCGCGAAAGAGGAGTCGCACCCGGAATCAGCACCGGAAGCCGCACTTTTCGCCTACATCTCGGGAGAGCAGGAAGAGAGCCCGCCACCGGACCGAGAATCGCGCCCGATGTTCGGCAAGATCCTGCTGGCGGGGATACTGGCGGCGTGCGTAGCGCTGGCCGCCGCACCCCGAAGCCGCCAAAATCTGCGGGGCTTCTATCGGAGTGCCGTGCGTGCGGGAGTGAGTTGGCTGAACCCACCGCCTGCGCCAGTACCCCAGGCCGCGCCGCAGCATGACAGTTTTGGGCAAGCCGGTGACGAGTACAAACTTCCCTCGGTGCCGAATATACCGGATGCGACAACGGATCCTTCTCAGATTCGCGTCCTTCCGGTGCTTGACCCCACGGCGAAACCGCAGAAAGGTGCCGATGCGAACGGCGGGCAAGCGACGGCGACTGGCGATAACGGTACGGCTGATCAAAGCCAAACTAATTCAAACCAGACCAATCCAAACCTGACGGATCCGCCATCCGGGCAGATCCCCAACGGGCAAGCGCAGGCGAGCGAGAGTCAAGTCAGGGATCCGGCTCCGGTGAGCGTGAGCGTGCTGCCGGGGAATACGGCGGAAGCGTCGCCTAGTCCGGCAGCGACCGGTGCATCTGCCCCCGCATCAGCACAGCCGAACGCGCCAGTTGCCTTGCTGGCGGTGACGCCACGCCCGGCTACCGCGCCGGCGCAAATCTCTGCGCCGCCGCAGACAGTTCCGGCCGGAAGCAACGCAGGCATTCCATCGAGCTTGAAATCGCAGATAGCTTCCTCGACTCCGGAGGCTGGCGGGGCCATGCCGGTCGAGGCCGCGCTATCATCGATTGAGCCGGTGAATCTGCCGGAGTCTGCGGTGTGGGGACTATTGGCCCGACCGGTGGATCCGGTGTATCCGGACGCTGGGAAAGCCAGCGGTCAGAAGGGCAGCGTGGTTCTGCAAGTGCTTATCGGACGCGATGGAGTAGTGCAGGATGCCAAGTTTCTGCAGGGGTCGCTGGTGTTTGCACGGGCCGCGATTGATGCCGTAAAGCAGTGGCGCTTCAAGCCTTATTCCATGAACGGCCGCGCGGTCTCGGTACAGAGCGTCATCACGTTAAATTTCAAGCCTCCGGTTTAGGGGCCGGATGACAAAGCTGGTGCTGGACCGTCTTAATCCTTGGTTACTTAACCCTGGATAGTCTTCATTATCGTCAGAAAGCCGCGAATTCCGGTGAAGTTACCGAAGGGCATCGAGCCCGGAGCAGCCCGGAGAGAAAAAGCGGCATCTACCCTATATAATGAGACGTAGTCCCTCAGGAAGTGACTTCTTTCCGGAAGAAGAATTGGATGTCGATGAAAATTAAAGCTGGGATTCTAGTTTCGTCCTTTGCCGTGCTGTTGTTTGTGGTGGTCGGTTCCTTTGGGGGCGTGCATGCCTCCTCAAACGACGGCTCCTACCGGCAGATGCAGGTCTATAGCGAAGTATTGTCACGCGTGCAGAGCGAGTACGTGGAAGATCCGAACATTCCCAAAGTGACCGACGGAGCGCTGCACGGCCTCGTGGAGTCGCTGGATGCGAACTCCAGCTACCTGACGCCGGCGGCCTACAAGGCGTACAAGGCGCACAAGGTTGAGGGTAAAGGCGAGATCGGAGCAACGGTTTCCAAGCGCTTCGGATATGCGGATGTGGTTTCGGTATTGCCGGGATCGCCCGCGGAGAAGGCTGGAATTGAGGCGACAGACATCTTCGAATCGATTGAAGGGCAGAGCACTCGGGACATGTCACTGCCGGAAATTCGCGACGCGCTGGCCGGCACGCCGGGCTCGACCGTGAGTGTTTCGGTGGTCCGTGCGCGGAGAGCGGAGCCCGAGAAGGTGGTGATCGCGCGGGACGTGGTAAGCGTTCCGCCGGTCTCCGACAAAATGCTGGAAGACAGCATCGGGTACATAAAAGTGGATGCTCTGACCAAGGGCAAAGCGCAGGAAATTGCGGCGAAGGTCAAGTCGCTGGAGAAATCAGGAGCGAAGAAGCTGGTCCTGGATTTGAGGAATACATCGGAAGGCGACGAGAGCGAAGGCGTAGCCGCGGCCAATCTTTTCCTCAACCACGGCACCATTACTTATCTGCAAGGGCAGAAGTTCCCGCGAGAGGCGTTCAATGCGGATCCGGCAAAAGCCGTGACTACACTTCCAGTCGCGGTGCTGGTGAACAAGGGAACGGCCGGAGCGGCTGAGATTGTGGCGGCGGCGATCATGGAAAACGCCCGCGGCGACGTAGTGGGCGACAAAACTTTCGGGGATGGATCAGTGCAGAAAACGATCGATCTGCCGGACGGCGGGGCGCTGATTCTCTCGGTGGCAAAATACTATTCGCCCAGCGGAAAAGCGATTCAGGAAACGGCAGTAACCCCCAACGTGCTGGTGGCCGACGACACGGACAACTTAATCTCCGACGACGACGACGCAGAGCCTGCCGCTGCGGAGCCCGAAGCCAAGCCTAAGAACACACCGGACGATCAACTGCATAAGGCAGTTGAAGTATTGAAGAGCCGCACGAGCTAGGCGCGCCGTTTTGTGTCTTTGACGATGTCATCGCGCACCGCGAGGTGCGCGATTTCTTTTGTCCCCCTGCAAATACTCGCGCCATCGGCCATGGACTTGCGCGCCCGCGCTTACAACTACCGGGGTAAACGACGCCCTGCTATTCTGAACCCATCGCGCTATGAAGTCACTCTACGAAGATCTTCCGCCGGTGGAGATTGCCGGGCGGCGGTTTGTCGGCACGGTGTTGTTTAGCCTGCTGGTGCTGGTTTCCGCTCTGGTGGGAGCGACGACCGGGCTTCTTCTGGTCTACACCACCGACTTGCCGCAGGTGGAGGCGCTGGAAGCATACCGCCCCAGTTCGATCACCGAGTTATACGACGATCACGGGCGCGTGATTGGCTCGTTTGCCTTGCAGCGGAGAGTGGTCGCGGGCTACGACGATTTCGCCCCGGTCCTGCGGGATGCGCTGGTCTCCATCGAAGACAAGGATTTCTACCGGCATTCGGGGATCAACTTCTGGCGGATCGTGGGTGCGGCATACCACGACATTGAGTCTGGTGGGAAAGTGCAAGGCGCGTCAACTTTGACCATGCAGTTGGCGCGTAATCTGTTTCTCTCGCCTGACCGCTCCTTTCATCGCAAGGTGCAGGAGGCGATGCTCGCGATTCAGATCGAGAGGCGCTTCACCAAACCCCAAATTTTCGCACTCTACGCGAATCAGATTTTTCTGGGACACGGAGTGTACGGGTTCGAGGCTGCGTCGGAATTCTATTTCAGCAAGGCGGCCCGAAGCCTCACCCTGACGGAAGCCGCGTTGCTGGCGGGTCTACCCAAGGGGCCGCAAGTTTACTCGCCAATCAACCATCCCGACCGCGCGATGAAACGCAGGAACCTGGTGATCAATGCCATGCTGGAAGACGGAAAAATTACTGCGGCCCAGGCGGAACAGGCGCGGTCGGCGCCGATAGTTTTGCATCTGGCGCACGATCCCAACTCGCTGGCGCCATACTTCGTGGAAGAAATACGACGCTACCTGGAAAACAAGTACGGTGCCGATCAAGTTCATGAAGGCGGGTTGAAGGTCTATACCTCGCTCGACGTCGACTTGCAAAAAGCTGCGAACCAGGCCGTACTGGATGGTCTGGCAACTTATGAACGGCGTCACGGATGGCAGGGGCATCTGGAAAATGTGGTGGCGGAAGGAAGCGCGATCGACAAGTACGAGCATCCTGATTGGGATGACGAACCGGAGGTGAACGGATACGTCCACGCGCTGGTCACCTCAGCCGGGGTTGGGATCGCGACGCTGAAGTTCGGGCGCTATGCGGCAGCTCTGGGACAGGCAGATGTGGCCTGGACGCAGGGCAAGATACAGAGTCTGTTGCGGGCGGGAGACATCTGCTACGTAAAAATACTGGCTCTGAACGCCAACGGTTCGGCGCGCGTGAGCCTGGAACAGGATTCCGGTGCCCAGGGAGCGTTGATGGCGATTGACAACGCCACGGGTGGAATCAAGGCGATGGTGGGCGGTCGGGATTTCAGCGAATCGAAATTCGATCGCGCGACACAAGCACTGCGGCAGGTAGGGTCGTCGTTCAAACCCTATGTGTATACAACCGTTATTGACAAGGGCGCAAGCCCGAATGACACCATCCTGGATGAGCCCGTCACGTTCGAAACCGGGTCCGGACCTTATTCGCCGCATAACTATGACGAAAAGTTCGAAGGGATCATCACTTTGCGGCGCGCTCTGGCGCAGTCGCGAAATATTCCGGCGCTGAAGCTGGCGAATAAGGTCGGCATCAAGAGCGTGATTGACTACGCCGAGCGTTTTGGAATCACCGCCAAGTTGCCACCTTACCTGCCGGTGGCTCTGGGCTCGGCGGAAATCACGCTGATCGAGCAGACTTCGGCGTACAGCGTGTTTCCAAACGACGGCGTGCGCGTCACTCCTCACTACATCACAAAAGTGACCGACTACGAGGGCCGGGTGCTGGAGGAGGATTATCCCGAGGTAAAGGACGTGATCGGCGCGCGCACGGCGCGAATCATGACCTCGATGCTGCGAGAGGTTGTGCTGCATGGGACGGGAACCGCCGCCGCGAAGCTGCCTTTCCCAGTTGCGGGAAAAACTGGCACCACTAACGATTTCACGGATGCCTGGTTTGTGGGATTCTCGCCCACCATGACTTGCGGCGTGTGGACTGGATTCGATGAGAAGAGATCTTTGGGAGCCAAGGAAACAGGAGCCCGCGCGGCTTTGCCCATCTGGATGAACTTCATGAATATAGCCATGGCGGGGAAGGATCCCGGGCAGTTCCAGCCGGCACCGGACGTACCTGTGACCGTGGTGCAGAAAGTGGATACACCGGATATATCACCGGGCGCGGATGAAATGCACTAAGCAATCAGACGCACTGAGAATGGCCGATCCGTTAATCCGACGCTTGCTCATGGTTCGTCAAACTGTAATCTTCATTGTCTTATGAAACCGTTCTTTAAGTTTGCGATGCTCGCGCTGGTGCTGGTGGCCGTGGCATTAATGTCGGCGCTGACGGCGATGCGATTTGCCATTCACGGACAGGTCGTTGAGGTGCCTGCGCTGGTTGGGTTGACGCCGTTGGAGGCGGAGCGCTCCGTTGCTGGGTTAGGTTTGCAGATCGAGGTGGAGCGGCAGTACTACAGTCCGCAGATTCCTGAGGGACAGATCATGACCCAGTTGCCCCTGCCGGGGATAAAGGTGCGGCGGGGATGGCAAGTACGGGTGGCGCAGAGTATGGGACCGCAGCGCGTGGCGATTCCGGATGTGACGAAGCAAAGTGAACGCGCGGCGGAGTGGAACCTGCAGCGGCGCGGGCTGCAACTGGCTTCGATCGCAGAGATGCAATTGCCGGGAACGCCTGCGGACCGGGTGTTGGCGCAGAGTCCGCCAGCGAACGCGAGCCAGGTGGCGGCTCCGAGGACCAGCCTGCTGGTGACCGTTGCGGCCGATCCTCCAGCGTATGTGATGGTGAATTTTGTAGGGCAAGCGCTGGGCACGGCGAGCCGGACGCTGCAGGATATGGGCTTCAAACTGGGCACCGTGAGCATGGCGCCGCCGCCGGCAGACAACGCAGAAATACCGGGTGTCCCTCCGGTCGTGCCTGCTGCGCCCCAAGAACCGTCGCCCGCCAGCATGATCGTTACACAGTGGCCTCCCGCGGGACAAAAGGTTCCGGCAGGTGCGGTGGTGAATTTCGAAGTGCGGTGAGACGCGCGGATCGTCTGCGAATCGGGGCTTCTGACCTTGTCAGATTTTTTCCAGGATCGCGGCGAAGAAGCCGTCACAAGGCTGAACGCCCGGTATCGTGCGCAGGTAGGGGCCACGAGTGAGCGAGGCGGGGTCCCGCCAGATTAGTTCGCTCTTCTGATGAAGCTGCTCCAGTTCCCCGCGGCAATCGAGGACGCGGAATGATGGGTCTTCTTCCGACAAGCGCTCGATGACATTTTCGTTTTCTTCCGTTTCCAAAGAGCAGGTGGAATAGATCAGGCGGCCTCCGGCAGCAACCTGAGCCAGCGCCGAACGAAGGATCGCTTGCTGTCGCGCCTGCAAATCAGTCAGATCCTCGGGCATTAGCCGCCATTTTATTTCCGGGTTGCGGGCGAGCGTGCCGGTGCCGGAGCAGGGCACGTCCGCCAGCACGCGATCGAACTTTGTGGCGAAGGGGAGATCCCGTGCGTCGGCTGCAACCACGCGGATGCTGCGAGCTCCAGCCTCGGCTTGTGGATCAGGTGCGCTCAACCGTCTTCGAAGAAGACGGGCGCGGTGAGGATGAAGGTCCACCGCAGCAACTTCAGAGTTGGGGTTACGATCGGCGATGGCCAGAGTCTTTCCTCCGGGAGCCGCACAACAGTCAAGGATGTGCGTACCCTGGCCGACAAGAGCTGCGACGAGCTGCGACGCTTCGTCCTGAATGACGCAGAGGCCCTCCCGGAAGGCGGCGGATGCCGCGACATCTCCATGCTGAACCCATCGCGCAGAGGTCAGCAGTTCGCCGGGAGCGAGTTCGATCCCTTGGGCGCAGAGCTGTGCTTCTGCTTCGGGGCGGCGAAGACGGATTGCGGTCACGGGAATGGATTGATTGTGCCGGCAGATGCGGAACGCGGAATCGAGCCCGTAAATCTTGGTCCAGCGTTCGACGAGCCACAGCGGGTGGGCGCTGCTGGCGGCGAGAGCTTCCGTCGAAGCGGCGCTGATCGCAGGTTGTGGGGAGCTGTCAACCGGGGGGGCGTTTGCCTCGAGCTTCCGCAGAACCGCATTCACGAACGGCGCAGCCGAACGTTTGCGGGCACGCTTGACCAGTTCTACGCTTTCGTTGATGGCAGCGCGGGCAGGAACGCGGCTGAGCCAGCGAAGCTGGTACACGGCAAGGCGGAGTGCGGTGAGGACTTCGAGGTCGAGCTTGGCGAGGAGCTGGGCAGAGCTCGCGGCAATTTGTGAATCAAGCAGCGAGCGCCAGCGCAGAACGCCCATGACCAATTCCGTGGCCAGGGAGTGATCGACTGCCGTGAGGCGGGCGTAGGTGCGGGAATGAAGGAGTTCGACTGCGTAAGAAGACTCGCGCTCGATGCGAAGCAGGATATCGAAGGCCGCAGCGCGTGCTGGAGAAACTGCTGGGCGTGAGTCTCGAGCTTTTCGTTTCATCGTTTCACTGTGCCCAGTATGACCGAAGCGGTCTCCGTGGATAAGAATTTGTGCTGTCTTACGAGCCGACCTTCTCGCCGGGCAGGGGGCGATAGCCGCGAATAAAATCCGCGGCCGAAGTGCGCTTCTTGCCTTCGAGTTGCAGTTCAAGGAGGTCGATTGCGGTGCCCTGGCGGCAGCCTACGAAAAGACGATCATCTTCCACTTTCAGCTCAGACGACGGCAGGGCCCGATCAAGCGCGGCTGCTTTCGACACTTGCAGGTTTTTACCGCGAAACTTCGTGTACGCGCCGGGCCAGAGTTGAAAGCCACGCATGCGGTTCAGAATCTCTGCCGCCGGGCGGGAAAAATCGATGAGACCGTCTTCTTTCTTCAGAATGGGGGCGAGAGTCGCCTGCGCGTGATCTTGCTGTCGCGGATGGATGGTGCCAACGTGCAATCTGCGCAGGGTTTCGACCATGAGGTTCGCGCCTACGGACGCCAGCTTCGGAGCCAGAGTTTCCGCCGTGTCGTTGGGGGCAATGGGAATTTCCTGTTGTTGAAGAATGTCGCCGGTGTCGAGGCCTGCGTCGATTTTCATTGTGGTGAGGCCCGTCACGGTTTCGCCCCGCGCAATCGCCCACTGGATCGGCGCGGCTCCGCGGTATTTCGGCAGGAGCGAAGCGTGCAGGTTGATATTGCCAAGAGGCGGAAGATCGAGCATCCATTGCGGAATGATTCGACCGTAACCGACCACGATGATTGCGTCGGGCTTCAGGGCTGTGAGTTGAGCACGGAAAGCGTCGTTGTTCTTGATGCTTTGGGGCTGGATGACCGGCAGCCCCAACTGCAGCGCACAGTGTTTGACCGGAGAGGAAACGAGTTCGAGGCCGCGGCCTTTGGGACGGTCCGGCTGTGTGACCACGAGGTGAACGTGGAATCCAATCTCAACGAGCTTCTCGAGGGTGGGCACAGCGAAGCCTGGTGTGCCGCAGAAAACGAGATTGAGAGACGTAGACATGGGCAATTTTGCGATCGCGTAAGTGAGCAATTTGCGATGAGCATGAAGGGCGAGCAACGACCGCAGCAACAATTGCCCAGTCAGTCAATTACCCAATCACAAATTCTTCTACCATTCTCCGGCTTTGACCAGCTTGCGAATTTTGCGCTTGATTAAATCGCGCTTGAGGGCGCTGATGTGGCTGATGTAGAGCTTGCCGTTGAGGTGATCGGTTTCGTGCTGGAATGCGCGAGCCAGCAAGTCGTCGCCGATCTTCTCGAAGACCTGCCCGGTCAGATCCTGGGCGCGGATGGTGACAACCTGGGCACGCGTCACGTTCTCACGAAAGTCAGGGATGCTGAGACAGCCTTCACTCTGCGCGTGGCGGCCTTCTTTGTGAATTATTTCGGGATTAATGAGGACGAGTTTAGCGTCAGGGTCCTCTTTGAAAGTGACGTCAACGACGGCGATGCGGCGAGAGATTCCGATCTGCGGAGCGGCCAGGCCCACACCACGGGCCGCATACATCGATTCGAACATGTCATCGACGAGCTTCTTCAGCTCCTCATCAAAAACCGTGACCTTCTCGGCGGGCTTCTCGAGGACTGGATTTCCGAACTTGACGATGGGATAGATCATTTTCAGTTGCGATCAGTAGTTTTTCAGTTGCAAACAGTAACCTTGGAAATTGCGCAGGGTTTCTCCCATGGAGTCGCCTCCGAATTTTTCCAGAGCGCAGCGGGCCAGAGTAAGCGCAACCATGGCTTCGGCCGCGACGCCAGCCGCCGGAACTACACAAACGTCGGAGCGTTCATAAGCCGCACTTACGGGTTGGCGCGTAGCGAAATCGACGGATTGCAGCGGGCGCCGCAAGGTGGAGATCGGCTTCAGGTAGCCGCGCACGCGGATCTCCTCCCCGTTGGAAACGCCGCCTTCGATTCCGCCGGCGTTATTGCGAGAACGGGTAAATGCTGTGAAACCTGGTTCGGGGATAGAGTCTTTGACGTAGCCGATTTCATCGTGCACGGCAGAGCCGGAGGACGCGGCTGCAGTAACGCCGGAGCCGATCTCGACCGCCTTCACCGCCTGAAGCGACATTACGGCGGCGGCGAGGAGAGCGTCCAGGCGCTCGTCCCACTGCGCATAAGTACCCAGGCCGGGTGGGACGCCGTGAGCAACCACCTCAAAAACTCCTCCCAGCGAGTCGCCGGTCTTGAGAACTTTGTCGACTTCGTCTTTCATCCGCTGTTCGGTTTCTGTATCGGCACAATTCAGCAGGATTTCTTCTTGATTGTATAGATCCTGAATCTTCTCCCATGGAACTTGTTGCTGTAAGGCGACATTGCCGGCGGCGACGACGTGGCTGAGAACTTCGATACCGAGTTCGCGCAGGAAAGTTTTGGCCAGGGCGCCGATGGCGACGCGCGCCGCCGATTCGCGCGCCGAGGCGCGCTCGAGAACATAGCGGGCTTCGGGAAAGTTGTATTTCAGTGCGCCTGCAAGGTCGGCATGGCCGGGCCGGGGAGACGCTACCCGCTTGTGTCGGG
>Ga0209420_1000051_pt1 | contig 74955 bp, 75 predicted proteins | sample BlaSpr_A8_OM1_O1_FD_187972 | JGI IMG/M metagenome (GOLD analysis project Ga0209420, IMG submission 187972) | Forest soil microbial communities from Thunder Bay, Ontario, Canada - Black Spruce, Ontario site 2_A8_OM1_O1 (SPAdes) (version 2) | ecosystem: Environmental > Terrestrial > Soil > Boreal... | reverse complement strand
TGAAGGCGGGAAGCTTTTCTACGTCCGTGAAGAGTTCGCGGACGAAGGGAAGAAGCATGCAGGATTATTTTAGCAGGAGCAGAGCCCGGGGGGACGGCGGCCGATTCCAGCGAGTTCGTGGTGGTGGCCGCCTCGCTGCGCTCGGCGGAACCCTTCGGCTTCGCTCAGGGCAGGCTCTCGAGGCGGCCGTTCCCACACAACCCCACATCGTCACATCCCCACACAATCCCATCGCGCACAATCCTTGCTAGCCACGCAATATGGGGCGGGTCAGGCAGGTGGGGCCGCCGCTGCCGTTGATGCAGAGTTCCGTGGCGGAGAAGGTGCGGAGGTCGAAGCCGGCTTGGCGGAGGCGGGCGTTCGTTCTGCGATTTTCTTCGATCGCAAGCAGCCGGTTGTTGCCGAGTGCCAGGACATTGCAGGCTAGAGTGTCGCGCTCGGAGGCATCGATTTCAATGAAGTTGAATGCGCGGGACTTGAGGAGCTCGACGGTCTCGACCGCGAGCCACGGCAGATCGACTAGCGCGGTTTTTTCGTCGAGCAGGCTGATCAGCGACATCAGGTGCAGGCAGGCGGACGGCCCGGGTCCGTATGGAAGCGGAGCAGAAAGAACTTTGACGCCTTTGGGAGCTAGCACGTCGCGCATCTGCCGAATGCCGTCGGCATTGGTGCGATAGCCGTGGCCGATTAGGAGAGTCTTCGCGTCGAGCCAGACCGTGTCTCCGGCTTCGGTGGCGCCGGGAGGCGCGATTGTGCCGAGAGTCGGAACGTCGAGGGTCTCGCAAAACGAGGCTTGGTGCGGGCCTTCGGGTACGCGGTTGGGCTTGCCGGGACGGAGCACAATTAAGCCGTAGTCGGTCGGCAAGGACGCATCGTGAGCATAGACGGCATCGAGGGAAAGATCCGGCGCGGGCGGCATCTCTACAACTTCGGCCCCGGCGGCGTTCAATTCGCGGCAGAGCGCTTCGTGCTGGGATTGCGCGGTTGCGAAATCGGGTGTGTGGCGGAAGCCTAGCTCTTGCCAGCGGGCCGCGCGCTGCGGCTGGTTCCAGCCGGCAGTGCGGGGAGAACAGACGAGGACGCGCTCCAGAGTACTGGTCATGGAATGGCCGTTGAAACGCGTTTTTGTGGTTACTCCCGGCATTTTTTGCCTTACATTTTTGCCTTACAACGTTCTGAACCTGCTGTGCCTGATAGGAATCTATATGGGCATTATGGCAAAAGCAATGTGGGAAGGCGCGATACTGGCCGAAAGCGATGCGACAGTAGAGGTAGAGGGGAATCAGTATTTTCCGCCGGATGCGGTCCGCAAGGAATATTTCAAGCCTAGCGACGCGCACACGGTGTGTCCGTGGAAGGGCACGGCTAGTTACTACGATGTCGAAGTCAAGGGCAAACGGAACGCCGGAGCGGCGTGGTACTACCCGGAGCCGAAGGCGGCTGCGAAGCAGATTAAGGGGTATGTGGCGTTCTGGAAGGGCGTGACGGTAGAGAAGTGATCGCTCGCTCTCAGGGTTTCTAGAACTCGACGTGGGCGCGGAATGAGGGCACGAGCACTGGACCGCGGTCGCGGTTGTAGCCGGGGTCGACGATGTGCTGCAGGCCAGGGGCGAGATAAATGCCGCGCCACACGTGGACTGTGTAGTAAGACTCCACAATGTTTTCGCGGCCGTAGTTCAGGTCGCCGTCGCCGAGCAGAAAGCCGAGTCCGCCATCGGCGAGGTAGCTCTGATGATCTTTGCAGATTGCGTTGCTGACGAAGGCAATGCCGGCGCGATCCTGTTTGCGGTGCCACCAGGCTCCGTTGGCGCCGAGTCCCTCAGCGAAAGTCTGATCGACTTCGGTGTAGGCGAAGGATTCGGTCTTGCCATTATCCCAGCCGAAGCGGGCGAATGCCGTGAGGTTGGGCAGGAGATTCTGCTCGAGGTTGATGCCAAAGCCGTACTTGCGCGTGATGTGCCAGGGATGGTCGGTAATTTCTGGAGTGGGCGTGAGACCTGCTTCAAAATTGGCGACCGCGTCGCGGTAGATGCCCATGTTGGCGTAGTTGGTGTAGGCCAGTAGACGGACCACGCCAGACTTTTTCGGGATCAGACCGTGACGCAGTTCATACTCAAAGTTTTCCGCGTGAGCTTGCCACGGTTTCCAGACCAGATCAATTCCGTTGGCGACTTTCGGCATTAAGGCTTCGGCGAAACGGAATCCCCAATTGCGGTCTTCGAAGTCGGCGGCTGCTCCGACGGTGTAACCGCGGGTGTCTGCTGCATAGTCATAGGCGCCGTTGTTGTCGGTGGTCCAGTTGATGAATTGCAGGTGGGTGTCTGCGCCTACGGAGTTCACGTCGAAAAAGTCCGGCATACTGAATTTGCCGAAGCGGATCTCCAGGCGGCGGCGCGGGAGTTCGTCGAAGAGAGAAAGCCAGCTGCGCTGGTTTTCGACTTTATCTTTGCTCAAGGCAAATACTTTGTGAACCATGCCCCGCCCCAGATACGGTTCTTTGCTCAACAGCGGATTGCGCACGATATCGAGGTCGGTGTTGCCAGCGAGCCCAAAGCCAGAGCTGAGCGCGGCTCCGCCGGCTTCTTCGATGTCGACCAGGAGTTCGGTGGAATCGTTGAGGCGCACGCCTGTGTAGAGCGTCATCACACGGGACGTCGCCTTTTCGTAGTTGGGGCTGAGACTGTGCACGCCACTGTATGCGGCAGGGAACGGAGGATGAGTCTGGAAGATGAAGTTTGCCTGGCCGGAGATCCAGAAGCGCGTGTCCTTGAAATGAGGGAGCATGGCTTCGGGACTGTCGTCGGACGGGTCAGCCGGGCTGGCCGCGGAAGGTGCGTCCGGCTGCTGCGCCCGCGCCGGGAGCGCTAGGCCAAGAGTAGCGGCAGCCCAGAGCACAAGCACGAAGCAGCGTGCGGCGAGACTTGCGAGTTGGGTATACCCTTTCATGGTTACGCGTCCCGCGCCGCCTGTTTCATTGTAATGTGCTTAACGTTAATGTACTCCATAGTCTTAACTAAGGTTAACCGCCTGTCGATTTTAGCATCCAGCGACTGGGCAACGGGCGACGAACCAGGCTGGGCAGTCCGCGAACCAAACCGAGCCTACGCAGGGTTAATTAAAGGAATGTTAACAACCCGGATTGAGATGTTCTTGAACGCCTCCGTTTGTTGTAGCATACCCCCGTATAGTATAGTCAAGGGTAAAATTAACTTTGGGAGCTGGCATGTCTCATACGCTACGAGAGAAAGAGAAACTAAAGCTGCGGGTGAGGCGCATTCGCGGACAGATTGACGCCATGGAGCGCGCGCTCGATGAGGGCAAGGACTGCGGAGACATCCTGCAACTGATCACGGCTGCACGGGGCGCGATGAACGGGCTGATGGCGGAACTGCTGGAAGATCACGTCAGATTTCACGTGCTTGATCCATCGCGCAAAACGACCTCTGAGCAGGCGACTGCCGCAGATGAATTGATGGAGATCGTGCGCTCGTACCTTAGGTAAGACTGGCCTAAAGTGAGACTGGCGGAATGGTTCCGCGCAAATCAATAAGGACAGCCCGGAGCCCCCGAAGCTGTCCTTGAAACCCTCCCGGTTAGAAGGGCAACGTGATGAAACCAGGTTACCTGCGCGATGTTGCAAAATGATGGCGAAATCGTGAATATCTGATTAATTTGTTTCGCGCGGGCGCTGCTATAGTAGTCAGTCCTGTTGGCCGACAATCTCCGGCGGGAGCACTCGATGCCTTCCACAACGTCCCGAAAAGTCGAGCAGTCGCGCCGTTTGCAGCAGCGTGCCGAGAGCATGATTCCGGGCGGAGTGAACTCGCCGGTGCGCGCGTTTGGTGCGGTGGGGGGCGATCCGCCGTTCATTGTGCGGGGGAAGGGCTCGCACATCTGGGATGCGGACGAAAATGAATTCATCGACTACGTCGGGTCCTGGGGGCCGCTGATTCTAGGTCATGCGGCACCGGACGTGCTCGACGCCATTGTCGGAGCCGCCTGCAATGGCACGAGTTTTGGAGCTTCGACGCCCGCCGAGGCCGATCTCGCGGAGTTGGTCTTGGCGGCGGTTCCTTCCATGCAGAAAGTTCGCTTCGTAAGTTCCGGGACCGAGGCGACTATGTCGGCCATCCGTTTGGCGCGAGCTTACACGAAGCGCAAGTACATTATGAAATTCGAAGGCTGCTACCACGGGCATTCGGATTCGCTGCTGGTGAAGGCGGGTTCCGGAGTGGCGACGCTGGGCATTCCAGGATCGGCGGGCGTTCCCGAGGAGTTCATCCAGTTCACGCTGGCGTTGCCATTTAACGATGCGAAGGCGGTGGAATATGCTTTCCAGAAATTCAAGCATCAGATTGCCTGCGTGATCGTGGAACCTGTGGTGGGAAACATGGGATGCGTTCCCGGCGCGGACGATTATCTCGTCGCGTTGCGATTGATTACGGAGCGCGAAAGGTCGGTGCTGATTTTTGATGAAGTGATGACCGGATTCCGCGTGGCCTTCGGGGGTGCGCAGGAGCTTTACAATATTCGTCCGGATCTGACGACTCTGGGCAAGATCATTGGCGGAGGCTTGCCAGTGGGCGCCTATGGCGGCTCGAGCGAGATTATGAATCTGGTGGCGCCGCTGGGGCCGATGTATCAGGCGGGTACGCTTTCCGGAAATCCGCTGGCGATGGCGGCAGGTTGTGCGATGTTGAAAAATCTGAGTGATCACCGGCAGGAGATCTATCCGCGGCTCGAGAAGTTGAGTGGAGGGTTGGTCGAGGGCGTGGCTGGGGCTGCGAAAGAAGCAAGCGTCCCCCTGTTCCATAACCGCGTGGGATCCATGTTCACGTGGTTTTTTACTCCGGGGCCGGTGACGGATTGGGATTCTGCGTCGAAGTCGAACACCGAGGTGTTTGGCAAATTCTTCAGGGCCATGCTGGATGCAGGTGTGTATCTGCCTCCGTCGCAGTTCGAGGCGGCGTTTCTGGGTTCGACGCACACGGAGGAAGATGTTCAGCGGACGATTGCGGCTGCGAAGGTGGCGTTTGCGGCGGTGAAAGAATGAGAAGCAATTTCACCACCCTTCGGCTTCCCCCTCGGCTTCGCTCGGGGCTTCGGCAAAACAGGGCAGGTTCCGACGCAGAGACACAGAGAAATTCCAAATACTTTAGCTCCGGCTCGTTTTTTCCATCATCTGCGGAATTGTTACGAATTCATATTCAGATCTGTAGCGCGTGATCAGTTGGTCCGTTGCATTCACCGTTTGGGAGCGGTCTGCTCCCATCTGCTTGTGCCCGCCGTCGTGCAGCAAGATTATGTCGCCGCCGCGAATTTGCCTGGCAACTTTCCGCTCGATTGCCGCGGCCGGCGGGGCATTCCAGTCGTAACCAGTGACGTTCCACATGACGGGTTCGAGGCCGAGTTGGCGGGCCACGCGGAGGGCAGCAGGGCGGCGTCCTCCGAAGGGCGGGCGGAAGAGATTGGAGGGTTCGCCGATGGCGTTCTGCAAGGCCGAGCGGCATTGGCTGAGTTCGCGACGGATTTCAGCTTCGCTCTTGAAAGTCAGCAGGGGATGGGTGAAGGTGTGGTTGCCGACGACGTGGCCGGCGTTGACAATCTCGCGGACCATCTCCGGATGTTGCAGTACATAGCGTCCGATCAAGAAAAAGGTTGCGCGGACGTTATGCTTCGCGAGGACTTCGAGCAGGCGTGGTGTGTGCGGGTCGTTCGGTCCGTCGTCGTAGGTCAGAGCGATTTGTCGTGAGCCGGGCGGCAGTCCGGTGAAGGTCTGTCCGTACCATTGCGCCGTCGGGGCCATGGATTGATAGCCGGCGGTAATAGCGGCTGCGGCAGAAATGGCACACGTTAGAGCTGGGACCAGCATGCAGGGATTGTATTTCATTGAGTAATTGAGCAATTGAGTGATTTGGCGATTGAACTTCTGGTGACGCTGGGCTTCTTGAATTGCGAGTGTGAGGTGAGGGCCGGCGAGCTTCGCTCTGCCGGGACCCTTCGGCTGGGCTTAGGGCAGGCAGCCGAGGCGGCCGTCACCACAGGAGGTGAAATTGCGCAATCGCTAAATTACTCAGTCGCACAATTTCTGCTATTAACTCTTCCCTCAATTGCCACTCGGCTCCATCCGAGCTATCCTGCAACTTCCGAATTATTGCGAGCCCATGGCCAATCTTTTCGAGCTGCCCCGTTACATTGCGGTGGAAGGTCCGATCCGAGTCGGCAAAAGCACGCTGGCGCGCATTCTGGCGGAGCGGCTGAATGCGCAGCGCGTGATGGAGCCCGAGTCCAATCCGTTTCTCGGAGCTTTTTACGAGGGCGAGCGGGGCGCGGCGTTTCAGGCGCAGTTCGCGTTTCTGGTGCGGCGCTTCGAGCAGTTGCAGGCGCTCGATCTGGGTCCGCGCTCGCAGAGGACGGTGGTCGCCGACTACATCATCGAAAAGGACAAACTCTTCGCCTGCCTTAACCTCACCGACCAGGAACTCGATACCTACAACCGATATTACAACCACTTTCGCGAACAGCTGCCCACGCCAGACCTCGTCATCTACCTGCAGGCCACGCCTGAGGTGCTGAAGAAGCGGCTGAAGAAGAAGAATGCTCCGGGTGAGCGCGCGGTTAGTGACGAGTATCTGGAGGAAGTGGTGAAGGCTTACGAACACTTCTTTTTTCATTACACGTCGTCGGACCTGCTGATCGTGAATACTTCAGACATTGATTTTGTCGACCGCAATGAGGACTTGCAGGAACTTTTGCGCAAGGTGACCGAGCCGATCAAGGGGACGCAATATTTTTTGCCGCTGGGCGGGCAGGAAGCGGTGGGGGCGTAGAGATGGGCGTTTGAAGCCGGTTTCATCGGGCATTTCCTGTTGCCGACCGGTGATACAATTTGCACGCTATACGGAGGTACCCGATGCGCCCCTTGACCTTGGTTCTCGCCTCGGCCCTGTGTTTCGTTCCGTTTGCCCCAAGCCAGGAAGAGCATCATCACGCCATCAGTGAGGAGGAGGTTGGATCGGTCCACTTCCTGACTTCATGCAGCCTAGATCTCATCGAACCCTTCAATCGTGCGGTCGCGCTGCTGCATTCATTCCAGTATGAACAGGCGCGCCAGGCCTTTGCAGAGATCTCTGGTCGGGATCCACAATGCGCCATGGCGCGTTGGGGCGTGGCCATGTCCCATTATCACGGGATGTGGGACAACGGGGATACGGCGGCCGGGCGTGTGGCTCTCAATCAGGCGAAACGGATTGCTGCCGGGAACACGAAGACTACTCCTCGCGAGAATGCCTACATCGAGGCACTGGCTGAAATTTACCGCGAAGACGGCAAGGACGCGTACGCGCACAGCCAGGCGTTTGCACAGAAGATGGGCGCGCTGCAGGCTGCTTACCCGCAGGACGATGAGGCGGCGATCTTTTACGCGCTGACCTTGGCGATTACGGCGCCCAAGACCGACAAGACTTTTGCCAACCAGCGGAAGTGCGGCGAGATCCTGGAGCCAATCTTCGCCAAACAGCCGCACCATCCGGGCATCGCACACTACATCATCCACTGCTACGACAATCCAGTGCTGGCGGAGCAGGGGCTGGCCGCGGCGCGCATGTACGCCAAGATTGCTCCCGCATCGGCGCATGCGAATCATATGCCATCGCATTTGTTCACCCGTGTCGGCGCGTGGGACGAGTCGATCAGCTCGAACCTGAAGTCGGCGGAGCTGGCGGCTGCCGCGGAGGCCAGTTCGAAAAACGGTGAAGCGCGCGACCAGCGGCTGCACGCGATGGATTACTTGGTGTATGCCGATCTCCAAAGTGGGCGCGTGAGCAAGGCCAAGGTTATCCTGGAGGAAATGAACGCGTTGCCGCCGGTTTCCGGGCTGACACTGACGGGAAATTATGGAGCGTCGGCAATTCCCGCGCGCTGCGCAATTGAGCTGGGAGATTGGCAGCAGGCCGCCCAACTGCGCGTGGTGGAGGGCGCTGTGCCTTGGGCGCAGGCGATTACATGGACGGCGATCGGAGTAGGAAGCGCGCGCTCGAAGAATCGGGAGAGGGCGACCCAAGCCGAACAGAAACTTGCCGACCTGCGCGACGCGATTGCGAAGGAGAACAATACTTACTGGTCGAACCAAGTGGAAGTCCAGCGGCGCGAAGTGGCCGCGTGGATCGCGCAACAGAATGGCAAGTCAGAGGATGCCTTGAAGCTGGCGCGATCGGCGGCGGAGCTGGAAGAGAGCATGGACAAGGCGGCGGTTACGCCGGGAGCCGTCACGCCTGCGCGGGAAATGTTGGCGGAGCTGCTGCTGATCGGGCGTCAATCTAAGGAATCGCTGGTGGAGTATCAAAGCGTGCTGAAGATCGCCCCGAACCGCTTTAACGCCTTGTATGGCGCGGCAAGAGCGGCTGAGGCCTCTGGTGATGCTTCGACAGCCAGCGGCTACTTCCGGAAGTTGACCGAAGTTGCCGTCGGCGATGAGCGGCCCGAGCTGACGTCAGCACGACAGAGGCTGGTGGCGGAGAAAGTACAGAGATAGGTCGTCCGGACGGCGGGTAGTCTCTAATTTGTTGCATGCGTATGGGAGGTCTTCGGGCGAAGGCTCTGCAAACTGCTGATGTTGAAATATTTAAGTGGTTCTTAGTGGCTGTTACTAAGCGCTAGTGTTCGCAAGCGATTAAAGCTACAATATCCGCAGCATCCACGGAGATGCTAAACAGGCTCCATCCGGCCGGGCCGGAGGGGCACTGGAGGACACAATGAGTCTCACCCCGGTCGGCGGACTCGGCTTTCCTAAGAACGACGAGCTCCGCCAGAAGGTCACCGCCGCATCTCTGCAGGAGCAGAAACTCCGTCACGAACCCATCACCTGTCTCACCGCCTACGACTATGCGACTGCGCGCCTGGTCGACGAGGCCGGCATTGAGATGATTCTGGTGGGCGATTCGCTGGCCCAAACCATTCTCGGCTACGACAACACGCTCTCGGTCACCATGGACGAGATGCTGCATCACGTGAAGGCGGTGCGGCGCGGCGTGAAGCATGCGCTGCTGCTGGCGGACATGCCTTACGGGTCTTATCAGGTTGACCCCAACGACGCTCTGCGCAACGCCACGCGCTTTGTGAAAGAAGGCGGCGCGGAGGTGGTGAAGATCGAAGGCGGCGAGAAGCGTGCGGATCTGATTCGCCGCTTCATTGACGCCGAAATTCCTGTCGCCGGGCACATTGGGCTGACGCCGCAGTCGGTCAACGTGATGGGCGGCTACAAGGTGCAGGGGAAAGATCTCAGCGGCGTTGAACAGCTCATGCGTGATGCCGTGGCGCTGGACCGGGCGGGCGTGGCCTGCATTGTGCTCGAGGGCATTCCGCGCGAAGTGGCGGGGATGATCACGGCCGAGGTGGGAACTCCTACGATCGGCATTGGCGCTGGTCCGGAGTGCGACGGCCAGGTGCTGGTTTTCCACGATCTGCTCAACCTGACATTTACACCGCCGGCAAAGTTTGTGCGCCACTATGGCGATGCGGCTGCACTGACCAGCGACGCAGTGCGAGCGTTTCGGGCTGACGTGAAGTCGTTGCAGTATCCGTCGGACGAAGAGTCGTATCATCTGCCTCGGGAAACTAAGGCTGGGCTGGACGCGGTGCTGGCGCGGAAACGGGCTATGCGGCGGTAGGAAATATTTGGCCACGGATTTCCACGGATCGCACGGATCGAGCTAAGATCGGCTTCGAGCATCTTGGCCCGCGTTGGTGCTAGGCTATAGTTGTCAGGAGGTCGTTATGACTCACTTCTTGCCTGCGTTTTTTCTGCCCTTTCTCGGTTTTGGGTTTGTCATGTATTTTCTGCCCTCGATCCTTGCCTGCGCGCGCAATAAGCGGGATACAACCGCGATTGTGCTGCTGAATTTGCTTCTGGGCTGGACCATGATCGGATGGGTGGTTGCTCTGGTCTGGGCGGTGAAGACGGACGTTCCCGCGGTGGTGCGGTGAGTTTGTTCTTCGTCGCACGCCGGCACCAGCGAATCGGGCTGGCGTCGGTGTTGATGATGGCTTTCGCACTGGCCTGCGCGCGGCAGAACACTCCACCGCCGCCGGATGCGGCTACACTTCTGCAGGGCGTGACTGCTGCCGATCCCGCGAAGTATCCTTCGGCGTCCTCGCAAGAAATCGGACTGCGAGAAACCAGGCATTGGAGCAATCCCTATCTGGTTATCCGTCCCGAGGCCGTGGGTCTGCTCACCAGCGTCACCGCCAATGAAGAACAGATTCTGAAGCCGGAAGAGGTTTTGGACGCGCTGGCGCGGCTTCCCGCATCCGCCTGGCCTTATGGGCGTGCAGTCGCGATCCTGGTGGATGAAAAGCCCGCTGCTTCCGAAGCGGACAAGATCGCGCTCCGACGAAACCGCGGCATTGTCGCGGGCGACCTCGAGGGAGCGCACGTCGCGATCGATTGGATCTCTGCTCCCTGAAACGACCTTTCCGCGATGAAAATCTGCGAGACCATCGGAGACATGCGGGCGACGTGCCGTGCAGCGCGGCGCGGCGGCCAGCGACTGGGATTTGTACCCACCATGGGAGCGCTGCATGAAGGGCACTTGTCTTTGGTTCGAGCAGCGAGGGTTCGAGCAGCGAGAGCGGCTTGCGATATTGTGGCGGCTTCGATTTTTGTAAATCCCACGCAATTTGGACCGAACGAAGATCTGGCGAAGTATCCGCGAGATTTCCACCGCGACCGCGACCTGCTGGCGAAAGAAGGGGTGGAATTGCTTTTCGCTCCGTCGGTTGCGGAGATGTATCCGGCGGGCGCGGTGACATGGGTTACGGTGGAAGAGCTGAGCGGCAAGCTGGACGGGCGTTCGCGGCCGGGACATTTTCGCGGGGTCACGACCGTAGTGGCCAAGCTGTTTCACATTGTCGAGCCGGACGCGGCTTTTTTCGGACAAAAGGATGCGGCGCAGGTGGCGATTATTCGGCGCATGGTGCGCGACCTGAACTTTCCCGTGGAGGTCGTCGCGTGCCCGATTGTGCGTGAGGCAGATGGGCTGGCCATGAGTTCGCGCAACGCCTATCTCGACCCTATGCAGCGACAACAGGCGCTGATACTGTACCGCGCGCTGATGCGGGTGCAGAAATTATGGGAAGACGGCGAACGCGACTCGGCAAAACTGCTGGCTGCGGGTCGCGTAGAAATTGCGCGTGAAAAATCAGTGCGTCTCGACTACTTCGAAATTGTGGATCCCGGCAACCTCGGTCCGGTCAGGAGCCTCGCCAATGGCGCACTGGTCGCGGTTGCGGCATTCGTGGGCACGACGCGGCTTCTCGACAATATTTTGCTTCCCGCGTTATCCGTCTAAGAGATGTCATCCGAGCGAAGCGATGGACCTTGGTTCTTGCTTGTGTCGTCTGGATTGCCGCAACCTGCAGACACCAGGATCCCTCACTTCGTTCGGGATGACAGAACTTAGGGGAAAGCGGGAACTAAGGTTGCGAGTGAACTGCGGTCGAGGCCGTCGAAGAAGTGTCTGGAACGGCATCGGCAGATAACAGTCGCTGCCGCACCAGGGTTTCGATTTGCGACCAGAGGTGAGGATCACATTCGCTCTGCATGTGGTCCGGAATGAAGAAGTGATCAGCCCAGGAAGCGCCAGGGCACTGCACCGGATTCTTTCTGTAATCCACAAGATAGTTTCCAAGGATTGCAGTTCTATCGGGGTCGGCGGCGGTGATCCGCGGCCGGCCGTGGAGAATGCCGTGGGGCTGGTAAAAGTTCACGGCTTCGGCGACGTTGGCGGGAATGACGGAATCGTTCTGCCAGACTTTTGCGATGCTATCGACCTGCACGGTCAGCACAACCGGGATGCCCACGCGCTGCAGGTCGCGGGCCAGGGATACGGCCGCGGACGCTCCCCAGCTATGGCCGAAGAGAATAATACGGGCTCGAGCTTTTTCCTCCGCGGAAAGAATGCCGTCGCGATTGGTATCGAGAAGGCGGAGGACAGCGTCGTAGGCTTGTTTCCTGCGGCGGTTCTCAAAAACCCGGACATAAGTATCTTTGGGAACGGTTCGTCGGATCTGTTGCGCAAACTGAACCGGACCCTGGTGCGGGTTGTCGTGCCTGACAAAGCCGCCGACGAAACCGATCACAATGTTCGAGGAAGTCACGGTGGTCTGAGGCCGGACGGCATCCACCGCTCGAGAGAGTTGGGGCACAGTCGCAACGAGAATCGTTAGCGTGACGAGCGAAGCGCGAGAGGGGCTGAACCGGCGCATTCGGATTCCTAAGTGACTGAGATGATTTGTTGTGTCCGGGGGATGCTGAAAAAGCAACTGTTCGCTGCCATGCTTCGCCGACCAGCGGCGCATTGGCCGGAAGTCAAGCCAAAGCCTTGAGCAGAGCCGCGTTTCACGCATTTGGCCCGACGGACAGTCTACACCCGTTTGTCAAGTTCGGGACGTTGCCCGGCTGCGGGGCGGCGTTTTTCGTCCGGAAACGAAGGCGTTTCCCGCGAGGAGGTACCGCAGTCGCTCGTCGGCGGCCTGGGTGATGCCGATGCGGGGGGTGATTTCGATGTTTCGGGCGCGGAAGCCGTCGTCCCCAATCCACAAGCCGGAATCGGGCGAGGTGAGGTCGCAGCCGTTATCGCGGGCGCGGGTGATGCCGAAAGCTTCAGCCATGCGGCCGGGGCCGCTGGTGAGGCGGATCAGATCCCGCGGGCCGTGCACTTCGATTTTTCGGGCCTGCGCCATCTCTTCGATGCCGCGCAACGGCTCGACAGCTCGGAAGAGCACGCCTCCCGCCTTGCCGTCGGGCTCACATGACACGTTGAGGCAATAGTGATTGCCGTAGATGAAGTAAACGTAGGCGTAGCCGGGCGGGCCGAATAGGACTGCAGTGCGGGCGGTGTTGCCGGCGGCGGAGTGGGACGCGGGATCGTTTTTCCCGAGATAGGCCTCCACCTCAACGATGCGGCCCGCGAGGTGCAGCTTTCCGCCGTTTAGCCCGAGAGTGTTACGCACCAGCACCTTGCCGAGTAGTTCGCGAGCCACGCGGCGCGGTCCGCGGGAGAAGAAAGGGCGATCGAGAGGCTGGACTTTCTCCCGATCGACTTTACTTGGCGGTGTGCCCATGCCAGCGAAATCTTAAACGCAAGACGGGGCTTTCGCGCAGCTAAATTGGCCTGGGTTCCGTATTCCTCGCGGGGGTGACGTTGGAAGGCGAATCGTCGAACGATCTGCCCGGTTCATAAGCCAATTTTTCGTGCTTCGAGCCAACTTTCCTTATGACGTCATGCCAGCCGTCGTCCCAGCTGATACGAGCCTCTCCATCAACGAAAACCCATCTGCCGTGGCTCTCGCCATGCGTCTTCCGGGCTTCGCCGTCGGCTTCAAGGGTGATATAGAAATTGCCGCCGTCTCCACCCATGCCCACCTCCCACTTGCCCACGAAGTGGTTCCGGCTGGGTAAGGAAGCACTGTCGGCGGGTTCGAAATCAATGCGGGCGATGGTGTCAGGAAGGTTCTGCCGGTGCCCATCTTTGAAGACGATCACGACGGGAGACTTGAAATCGATGCGCGCAATCTCTGCCATGTCAAGGGTTTGGCGGTGCCCGTCCTTGAAAACAATGGCGATCGACCCGGAGTTGTCGGCTGCGGCAGCAGTCCCGCCAAGGCTGCCGGCGGCGGCAAGCACGAGTATGGCGAGAATTGAAACGGTTTTCACAGTTTTGCGCATAGTTGTTCCCCCGCTGAGCCTGCAAGGAGCGCGAACAGGTGCCTCCTGAATGATGTTACGCCCTGAGGCGCAAGTTTGTTCAATGCGTTGCGGCGGGAGCACTTCTTGTGCCCGCAGGTGGCGGCGAGACGCCGCCACCACACCCGCCGGGACGGCGGCTACGCCGCGCCTTTTGCCGATTCCTTCAGGTAAGCCAGCACTTCTCCCGCGTGGCCTTCAGCCTTCACCTTGGGGAAGATATGCTGGATCTTTCCATCTGGTGCGATGATAAACGTGGTCCGGACGATGCCCATCACTTTCTTTCCATACATGTTCTTTTCCTGGAGCACGCCGAAAGCGTCGGCGACTTTCTTGTCGGCATCGGCTAGCAGGGAGAACGGCAGCTGGAATTTCTCCTGAAACTTCTTCTGCGCCTTGGGCGTGTCGGGCGAGATGCCGAGTAACACAGCGCCGGTTTTCTGCATCTGTTTGAAGGTGTCGCGGAACTCGCAGGCCTCGATGGTGCAGCCGGGGGTGTCGGCGCGAGGATAGAAATAGAGCACGACAACTTTGCCGCGCAGGCCTTTCAGCGAGATTTCCTTTCCGTTCTCGTCCTGCAAAGTAAACTCGGGAGCCTTATCATTGACCTTGATGCTCATGAACGCCTCGTTTCTATGGAAGGTTGGGTTGAAGATGGCGTCGGTAGTCTCGGCTTCATCATGGCCGGGGACTGAACGACTTATGTCCAGAAGGTTCTTATACCGCAGATTGGGCTTCGCCGTCATCGTGGTTCTGGCGTTGTCTGGAGTGACGGTGCCGCGAAGCTCGGCGCAAGGAAGGCCCGAGCTTAAGCGTCCCGAGCCCGACGTCCCCCAAGAGAAGCCTTCCGAACCCAAGAAAAAAAAGGTCAAGGGGCCGCGTGCGGTTGCAATTGTGGAGTTTGCGAAGGGCGGCAAGGCGACGTTAATCCCGATCGCGATTCTGGTCGATGGCAAGTTTTACGACGCCAGCGAGTATAAAGCCGATCCGGTGCCGATGGCGCTGGATTCCGGTACGGTCTATGAGGCGGAGGAGTCGGGGGATTCTCTGGGGCTGTTTACGGTGAGTGGAGCGCTGCATAGCAAGAATCCGGGCACTGCGCATTCGTGGGTGGGCGCGGGCTCTTACGCGCTCAATGGAACCGAGCCGGCAAAGGCTGCGCACAAAGCGGAAAACGTGCCGGTGGGCATGGACAGCGGGGACAGCGACGCGCCGCCACGCTTAAGTAGAGGAAAGTCATCGAAGCCGACCGAAGCAGCGAGCCCGAGTCCAGCGTCTACGTCCGGTGCTCCGGCTTCTGACACCCCAGCTTCTGGCACCCCAGCTGCTCCAACTCCGGCCCGGACTGAATCGTCCGAGAAGCCTGGCGCCGCGAGCGCGCCCCCGGCGACTTCGCCTTCTGGGAGCGGTTCTTCGGGGGGCGCGTCTAGTGGACCGACGCCCGCAGCTCCGTCAGCATCGGAAAAGCCTGCGGATCAAGCCGCCAAGCAGCAAGCGCCAAGTCCATCGACTTCCGGACAAACGCCGCCAGGTCAAGGAGCCCAGGCTCAGGGTTCGCCAGATCAGGCTTCACAAAGCCCAACGGCAGACTACTATCGTCCCACGCTGCGACGAGGCAAGCCTACGCAATCGCCCCCGCCAGACGAGGAGGAAGCGGCGCCGAAGGCCGCCAAAGCTGATTCGTCGGCAATCTCCGCTGCTGCCGGCCCTGAGCCAGCACGACTTGTGCCGGCAATTTCCGATGCAGGAGGACCGGAACCGAAGTCGTATAAGTTTTTCTGGAAGACCGGCGAAGAGGACGAGCGACGAAAGCAGATGCTCGACCTGGCAGGAGTTGAAGTTCGGGCCTACGTAAGCGCGCTGGCCAGAAATCAAATTCCTGCCAAACCTCCCGCGAAGGCTACTGTGGGCCATAAAGCTCCAGTGAAGCCGATTCAGCCTGTGCTGGAGAACGTTCAGTTCCACGCCTTCGATGTGTGGACGAACAACCAGATCGTGATGATCTTGACCGCGGAGGCGCACTTTCCGCTGGCGCCTGGAGCGGCGGCAGCGCCGGAGCAGTATTCGATTACGCTGGTGACACGAACTGACATCTACGGCGATCTGCGCAAGTTGTACTCGGGGGTGACCGACAAGTTTCATCTCGACGTGACCCCTCGGATGGAATTGATCGATGCCGTGGATGCTGACGGAGATGGTCGTGGCGAGTTATTGTTTCGCGAAACTACGGATGCCGGCAACGGGTATGTAATCTATCGGGCGGGCGCTGACAAACTCTTCAAAATGTTCGACAGTCTGCGCGAGGAGTAGTGGCCAGTGGTCAGTAGGCAGTAAGACCTGCTCCGGGATGACTGGCCACTGACCACTGGCAACCGGCAACTGCTTCTAGATTTCAATGCCTACGTGGCAGACGCGGCCGACCAGGTAGTCGGACGCGGACTTGCCATCTTCCATGGCCATGACTTCGATGGGAAAATCCTGATTGTGGGGACGCAGAATCAGATGATTGCCGGCGGTTTCCACGTATTTCACCGTGCAACTATCGTTCTTGAGCACGGCATACATATTGAACTCGCCTTTGCGATAGGGCTTAAGTGAGTTGTAATGGCGGTCGATCAGGAGTGTGGCTCCGGGAAGCAGGCGGGGATACATGCTCATGGCTTCGCGGTTGTCTACCTTGATGAGAACGAAACGCTGCCAGGGCTGGCGGTTGCCTACGGTCTCCGGTTTGAGCTTCTTAAGAAAACTTTTCTTAAATTTCAGGATTTCTTTGACATTCATGCTGGTGATGAGCGGATGAGTGGCGGCCACGGTTCCATCGGTGAGGAGGACGTTCTGAAACTCGTCGTTGCTCGGGGGAAGGATGGATGCGCGCTTGTTGACCTCGGCGGGGTCGAGGAGATCCAGTACAGAAAGATGCTGGACGGCCAGAACCCGGTCCATGCCCTCGAGGCTCAAGCCGCGCTTGCGATTGAGGAAGTTGGAGATATGAGCCTGTTTGAAGCCAGTCTGCTGTGCCAGACGGAGGCCGGTCAGGTCGCCTTCCTCAATGCGCTCCCAAAGAGTTTCGCGCAGATTGTCTTGCAGAACTCGGAATTTCATGGCAGGGAGTATAGCACGGAGAGGTATAGCACCATGCTAAGTGAAGGGATTTCCACAGACCCTTTGGTCTAACGACTCGGAAAATTCGCAGCTATACGATCGCGATATTGTATAACCCAACTTTTCCCTAGGGACCTCCGGTCATGACTGGTGCGGATAACTGCAACGAGGCAAAGAACTTTGTGGAAATTCGCACGGAAGGTGCGGGGGGGCGAGGTGCTCTCCGGCTCCATGGAACAGCTGTTGAAGCAGTTGCGGTTCAGTGGGCGGGTCAGTGTGGTTTTGCAAAATGGCCGGGTGCTGAAGCCGGGATATGAGGAAGGATTTTTTCGACAGCACGAACCTGGTTCCGGGCTAGAACGTTCGGGCCTGGAACCAGGGGTGGCGATCGAACCGTAACAGATTGCCGGCAAGCGGGATACTCCTCTTGCCGGAAGGGTAAGTTTGGTAAGCAGGATTAGACAGCAAGTCCCACAAGTAAATAGCCCAAGGAGGTCATCGTAAGAGAAACGAGCCCTGCGTTCGGTTTCCGCTCGAGGAGCGGCGGCCGACGCAGGGCCTTTTTTCGGCTGCAGCCTTCGGGCGCCGGTAAACGCGCTTCAACCGCAACCGCCGGGTTCGCAACGCGAGCCCGGAACCCGGGAGCGGTGATGAAAGGAAGAGCAAGAGCAAAAGACAAATCCGCGCAAGAGGAACGGCTTGAACTGAAGTATTGCGAACGCTGCGGCAGTTTGTGGCTGGGTCCAGTGGGCGGGGGGGCAAATTTATTGCGTGGCTTGCGGGCGAGAGATGGCGCAATTGCCACCGGCTTCGCGGGAGCCGGAAACGGCCCAGCTGCCGCGGGGACCGCGATGGGCGCGGATGACGGCGACTTTGAGGGCTACGCGGGAGATGAGGAAGTGGATCTGGACGCGTCGGCAGGTGTGGCATGAGCGGGTATGTGGATTGGATTGGGGCAGAAGCGGATGACTCTGCCCCAAAGGATCCGCTCGAGTTGGGGTCACCGCTGGCGCCTGCAGATGAGCCGTCTCTGGACGAAGCTGCGCCTGAGGGCGCGACGTGGCAGGAACTGCCGGCGCACGACTTTCCGGTGGAATTGAATGTTCCCGGTGATTCTGGGCTAGAAGATGTCGGCTGGAGGATGATCCGCTCGATCGCAATCCTGATTTGTGGCTTTACCGAAAACGTACGGTGGGCTTGTTGCGGCGCTACATGCGCATTTCGATAGAGACTGGGCGGTTGCCGTCATTGCTGGGGAGAGAATTCTTCCGCGCGAAGGTGACGTACTATACCGCGGCTACGTTCGAGGACCGGGTCATCTTCGTGCGTGACGCGGAGAAGTGCATAAATCGGCTGGAGGGTTGGGACCAGCAATTAATCGCGCGCATCATCCTGCAGGAGTACGGTCAGGAACAGCTGCACGCATTTTGCACTGTGGCCTGAGGACGGTGGAGCGAAGATTACCTGAGGTGCTCGACATGTTAAGCGAAGACTTCCTGAGGCCAGGATTGCTGACAGGGCTGCCTTCGAGAAGGGAGTTTTCGCAATGACAAAAATCTTGTCAAGAGGGGATTTCGAGCAAAAAGTTCGCAAGTTGCTGATGACATGGCAAATATAAATTTCTAAAATGTGGCGGGTTTACCATTGCAAAATGCTATTCTGAATATATAGAGTCAAGAAAAAGGAAATGCTCTATCAAGTTATCGAGGCGCGCTGAAAAGCGCGCCTTTCGTTTTTTTGGACTGAAAAAACTCAGATTGCATCGCAGCTCCGCGCACTGGCGGCGTGGAAATCTGCGGGTTAAGTCGCTGCCAACTCATGAGATTGCCTGACGCGGCTGAAGCCGGGATCCGGACGACGCCGACAGTTTTGGGGAGGGCGATCCATGAGCGTGAAGAAGAAGGCAAAGGGAAAAAGCAAGGGGACGGCGAAGAAATCCGCGAAGAAGACAGCAGCGAAGAAAAAGAAGGGCAAGGACATTTTCCAGGTGCGGGAGAACATCAACGAGCTGGTAAAGGGCTCGGCGGAGGATATTGCGACCGAGGTGATTAAAGTTGCGAAGACTGGGCAACTTTCGCCGGCCAAGTACTTGTTCGAGGCCGCGGGGATATATCCGCCGACCGAACAGGCGGGCTGCGAATCCGATCGAGCGTTCGCTGGCTCATACTTTAGTTTACGCGCATTGGGATTGCCGCTGGATCCGGTGATCTGCAATGAGGAGCCAGCCTCGCCTCTGTCGCCGAGCGCTTCAAAGGGCATGAGCGATGAGGCGGTCAAGCCTGGCATTGCTGGGAAAGATGCTGAAGAAGACGCCGAGGAAGATGGGGAGGGAGAACGCGAGGAACAAGTGAGTTCGACTCTGGCGACGGAGGAGAGCGAAGAATAGAAGGCAAGGCGGGGATAAGAGCTGAGAGGATACCGTAAAATGAAGCGCGGGATTTGAATTCGAGAGAAACGGACGAGCGGGCGGTGCTGTCGGTTTCTCCGCAGGTGGAATCGCGCGGAAGAAAGTGGTTGCACGGTTGGGGCAGCATGTTGATGGTGGATGGCGTCCCGACGGTGGGGGCTGCGCGGAATATTCAGGGAAACCTTGGGGCGGGCAATAATGGCAGGCTGGCACGACACAGGATTGGGATGGATATAACGTGGGTGACCGACCGGATTGGGGTCGGAGGCGGAATCTGGTCGGCGGATAACATGGCGGTGGTGTCGCGGGCGGGGATCACGCACATCATCGACATGCAGATCGAGTTTGACGACAGGCCGCTGGCGAAGCCGCACGGGATCGATGTTTTCTGGAATCCGGTGGACGATGACTTCGAGTTCAAGCCTCCGGAGGTGTTTGATCGCGGGGTGAAGTTTGCGCTGGCGGCGCTGGAAGATCCGAAGGCGAAGCTGTTTATCCACTGCGCGGCCGGAGTCCACCGGGCGCCGATGATGATGCTGGCGCTTTTGGGAGTGATGGGGTGGGCGGTTGAGGACGCCATGGATTTGATCGAGGAGCGACGGCCGGTTGCTGATTTTGCCGAGGTTTACGTGCGGAGTGTGGAGGCGTTTTTGAAGGGGTGGAGTTGAAGAGCGGGCTGCGGCGGGAAAGCGCGCTAAGCGGGCAGTGGTAGAAGTGTCCTGCCGGGCTTGTGGTGGCGCGGGCGGGCAGGGGGTCCTTCGACTACTCACGTGCTTGCGCTCTGCGCGCAAGCACGTGCTCCGCTCAGGATGACAAGATCGATTGAGGAGGAAGTATGTTTCAAACACGCCGTCCCTTGGGACGGATTTTTTATTGGTTGCTGGCTGTGGTGATCGCGGCGACCGGCCGAGTGTACGCGGCTCCGCAGAGTGGACCGGCGCTGACGAGCGTGATCGACACCGTGTACATGGCGGATGGAAGTGAAGCCCAAGGCACGCTGGTAATTACCTGGCCGGCGTTTGTGTCGGCGAGCGGAACGGCGGTGGCCGCGGGGGCGTTGGATATGACACTAGGATCGAACCACGCTTTGAACGTGGCGCTGGCGACCAACGCGGGCGACAAGCCGGGAGCCGAGAAGAAGGATGCGGCTATGTCGTTTCTGCAAAATCCTCTCGCGATGACGGATGCCGTGGCGGCTCGGAAGATCATTAACCCGGGCCAGTTCAGGAATGGCACCTCCAAAATAATTGATGGCACGGTGGAATGCTTGAATGCTTCCACGTGGTGCAAGCAGCCGCCTGCCGCGAACGCTCAACCTTCCGCCTAATCGACGCTAGCCGATCTCTTCGCTCCAGCTCTCCAGAGACTTCTTGACCAGAGCCATGAACTGGTCGGCTACGGCGCCGTCGATGAGGCGGTGGTCGTAGCCGAGCGTGAGGTGAACGACGGAGCGGATGGCGATGGAATCGTTGCCTTCTTTGTCGGTGACGACCAGGGGCTGCTTGGTGATGCCGCCCACGCCCATAATGGCGGCGTTCGGTTGATTGATGATAGGCAGCCCGAAGACGGCGCCGAACTGGCCGGGGTTGGTGACGGTGAAGGTTGAGCCTTCGACATCCTCGGGCTTGAGCTTCTTGCTGCGGGCGCGTTCGCCGAGGTCGGTGATGCCGCGTTGCAGGCCGAGGAAGTTGAGGTCGCCGGCATTCTTGAGGACGGGGACGATGAGTCCCCAGTCGAGCGCGACGGCGATGCCTACGTTGATATTACGGTGGTAGCGGATGTTATCGCTTTCGAGCGAAGCGTTGATGATTGGCCACTGCTGGATGGCGATGATGGCGGCGCGCACGAAGAAAGGCATGAAGGTGAGGCGGACGCCGTGGCGTTGCTCGAAGGCGTTCTTGTGTTTAGCGCGCAGGGCGACGATGCGGGCGAAATCGACTTCGTACATGCAGTGGACGTGGGCGCTGGTGCGGCGCGACTCGATCATGCGCTGGGCGATGATCTTACGCATGTTGGTCATGGGCACGAGGTCGCCGGGATAGGAGGCAGGAGCGGGACGGGGAGCAGACAGGGCCGCTGCGGGCTGTGGTGACTGTGACGCCTCGCTTCGCTCGGCGGTACGGACGAATGCGTCCGTACCCGCACGAGCGGGTTGGGCGCCCTGGCGCTCGACGAAGGCCATGATGTCCTGCTTGGTGATGCGGCCGCCGAGTCCCGTACCGCGAACTTGCGAGAGATTGACGCCGTGCTCGCGGGCGATCTTGCGCACGAGGGGTGAGGAACGCGTCTCTTCGTCTTCCGACTCTTGTGGCGGCGGAGCGCTGGCAGGTGCCGCTGGAGGCGCGGCCGCGGCAGGCTTCTTCTCTTCTTTCTTTTCTTCTTTCGCTGGCGGTGCGGATGCTGAGGTGGCTTTCGCGGGCACGGCGGTGGCTTCGCCATCTGCGGCGATGGTGCCGACTACCGTATTCACGCCGACGGTTGTCCCTTCGGAGACTTTGATCTCTTGCAGAACTCCGGAGGCGGGCGCGGGAATTTCCGCATCGACCTTGTCGGTGGAGATTTCGAAGAGCGGCTCGTCGCGCTGGACCTTGTCGCCGGGCTTCTTCAGCCACTTTGTAATAGTGCCTTCGACGATGGATTCGCCCATCTGGGGCATGATGATGTCAGTCGGCATGATTTCCTTCCACGCTGCCCACGGTTCGGACGGAGGACTGGGTGCAAACGAACATTATAACGGGTTGGGTTTGAGTTGAAGAGTCAGGCCTTCTCGATCCGTGTGAAATCGCGTTTCTGGCTGACTCATTTCTTTTCTTCTTCACCGGTCGGAGCAGGCACGCCGAAGGTCGTCTTCCAATAGTCCTGAACGGCGGGCGGGAGTTTGTCAAGATGCGATAAGAGGCTGGTGATTTTCCACATGTCCTGCTCGCTCAGAGTTTTTTCCCAGGAGGGCATGCCGGTGTAGCGAATACCGGTGCGGATGCAATAGAAGACGTGCCATTCGGGGTCGTCGGGTGGATCGGAGATGAGATTGGGGGCGGGCGGGTAGAGGGAGTGGGCGATGGCAGCAGGCTTGCGATCGAAGGCGCCGTGGCAGACGGCGCAGTTCATGGTGTAAAGCTTCATGCCGTCTTCGAGATTCTGATCGCTCGGCGGCAAGGGATTCGCGATGTGGGGAGCGTGGCGCTCCATGGAAGCGTCGACGGCGGCGTTGGCCAGATGATGCTCCCAGCGGGGCGGCGCGACGTTGGCGTAGGTCGGCAAATAGCCGAGAGTGGCGAAACCGAGTCCGCCGAGAATGAGTACGAGAAGAGTTACGATTACGCCGAGAATAAATTTACGCATGGGTTCCTCCGAACGAAGCTATTGTGGCAGATGGGGAGGGTAGGGCGCTAGTTTTGCACCCGCTAAGCCGGGGCTCGTGCAGCTTACCGAGGCCTCGCTCTGTTCGGCTGAACCCCTTCGGCTTCGCTCAGGGCAGGCTCGCGAAGGCGCCCATTCCCACACGTTCTTTCCTCGCTTGAGCATTTCAATATGCTTCGAGGCGGCGGGCTTCGCGGACTACATCGCCTACCTTGGGCAGGTAGCGCTCCTCCTGCGGTGGCGAAAACGGAATCGCTGAATCCAGGCCGGCGATGCGAACTATGGGGCCATCCAGGTCGTCGAAGGCTTCTTCGTTGATAATGGCCGCGATTTCGCCGGCGAGGCCTCCAGTGCGGGAGTGCTCGTGCAGGATGATCACTTTGTTCGTCTTCCTCACAGTCCGCGCGATGGCATCTCGGTCGAGGGGCGAGACGGTGCGCAGGTCGAGGATCTCGGGATCGATCCCGTCTTTTTTCAGAACTTCGGCAGCCTCTAAAGCGGTATGGACCATGGCCGCATAAGTAATGATGCTCAGGTCGCTGCCTTCGCGGACGATGTTCGCTTTGCCGATGGGGACTACGTAATCTTCTGCAGGAACTTCGCCCTTGATGCGGCGGTAGAGGTATTTGTGTTCGAAGAAGATGCAAGGATTATTGTCGCGGATGGCGGCTTTGATCAGCCCTTTGGCGTCGTAGGGCGTGGCCGGGCAGATGACTTTGAGGCCGGGATTGTGGACGAACCACATTTCGGGATTCTGCGAATGGAAGGGGCCGCCGTGGACGTATCCGCCGCTGGGGCCGCGCAGGACCAGCGGCGCGGGCGCGCCCCAGAGATAATGCGTCTTCGCGACCATGTTGCTGATCTGGTTGAAGGCGCAGCCGATGAAATCCATGAACTGGAATTCGGCGACGGGGCGCATCCCGGTGAGCGACGCTCCGAAGGCCGCGCCTACGATGGCGGACTCGGCGATGGGGGTGTCGATGACGCGCTCGGGGCCGAAGCGATCGATGAATCCGTCGGTGACTTTGAACGCTCCGCCGTAGATGCCGATGTCTTCGCCGAGGCAGAAGACGGAGGGATCACGGTCCATTTCTTCCCAGATTCCCTGGCGGATGGCTTCGAGGTAGGTTAGTTGCATAGGTTATTCCGACTTCTTTCGCGGATCTACGGGGATTGGCACGGATCTCTTTATTTCAAATGCACAGCCGCTTCTGTCTGCCTGAAGCCGCCCGTTGCCTTCTTCACTTTTGGCATCCCGTACTTGGGCTTGATCTCGTGGCAGCCGTCTTCGCAGAACACTCCGCCCTCGGCAGATTCCGGCGTCGGCATCGGAGAGTTCACCGCGATCTCGCGTTCGGCTTCGATCACCCGCTCTACTTCTGAAATTAAGTCTGCATTTTCTTTCGCCGTTAGCCACTTCTTTTCTTTCACCAGATAATTCTCAAAGCGCGCGATCGGGTCACGCTTCTTCCAGAAGTCGAACATCGGCTTCGGCACATAGGCCGCCGCATCGTGGATGGCGTGGCCTTTCATGCGCATCATCTTTGCCTCGATCAGCGTGGGGCCTTCGCCGCGGTGGGCGCGCTCGACGGCGTCGCGGGCTGCGTCGTTGACCTGGCATGCGTCGGTGCCGTCGACGATGACGCTGGGGATGCCGTATCCGATGGCGCGCTCCGCGAGATCTTTGCAGCGATACTGCATTTCCGACGGCGTGGAGTAGGCCCACTCGTTGCTTTCGACGAAGAGCACGAGGCCGAGGTTTTGCACGGCCGCAAAGTTGATGCCTTCGTAGGTGACGCCAGTGGACTGGCCACCGTCGCCGATGTAGGTCATGACGGCGATGTTGCGTCCTTGCAGACGCGCGCCCAGCGCTACGCCGGAGAGCACGGGAATGAGATCTCCGAGCATCGAGATCGGAGAAACCATGTTGCGCTTTTCGATATCGCCGAAGTGCGAGGTGCCATCGCGGCCGTGCGTGGGCGAATCGGCTTTGGCCATATACTGCATCATAGTGTCCGAGGCGCGGAAGCCGCGGACCAGCAGGGAGCCCTGGTTGCGAATCATGGGCGCGAACCAGTCATCTTTATCGAGCGCATAGGCGGAGGCGCAGGAGCAGGCTTCCTGGCCGAGTCCGAAATAAACCCCACCGACCACCTTGCCCTGCTTGTAGAGATTTTCGAGCGCGACCTCCATTTTGCGGTTCAGCAGCATGTAACGGTAAATCTCGATGCACTGCTGCTTGTCGAGATACTTGGAATCGCGAATGGGCGGGACAGAAGCGTTGAGATTTCCAGTAACTTCGTAGTGGACGTGCTCGGTGCCGTCTTTATCTTTTTCTATGGCTTGGCGGACGGTGAGGTCGGGATGCTCGAGGCGGGTGTCGGGGATGGAGTAGGTGCGGAGGTCTGCAGGCTTGGGCTTGGACCGGGAAGCCAAGTTGTGACGACGGTTGCCGTTCGCACTGTGCTTCGCACCGGATTTTGTCTTCTTGATCGCCATGATGAGGGCCTGCGTGGCCGCAATTAGTAATGCTATCGCGAGAGTGGCGCATTGGGCTAGGCCCTTAGGCCCAGGTGGCGTCGTCCTCTTTATGAAGCTCACGGATCTCTGCCGGGCGGCTCATCGGAACCCCGATTGTACGACCGAGTAGCGCGTCGAGAGTATCGACCCAAAGCATCTGGCTCTGAAAAACCACGCCGGAGTTGCGGGAGATGGATTCGGCGACTGCGTTCAGGTCAAGCCGTCTGCCGAGTTCCCGTTGCATCGAGGTGACCGGCTTCGCCGTAATGCCGCAGGGGATGATCAGGTTGAAGAAGCTGAGATCCGTGTTTACGTTGAGGGCGAAACCGTGAGAAGTGACTGAGCGGGAGATGTGGACGCCGATGGCGGCTAGTTTGCCTTCGGCTGCTCTGCCAGGCGTACTCGCTTCGCTTCGTTGGACAGCCGAGGCGCCTGTCCCCGCAGGGCTCGTGGTGGCTTCCGGATTCGTCCACACGCCCGTTAGGCCCGGCACGCGTTTCGTTGGGATGGCGAAGTCGGCGCAGGTGCGGATCAAAACTTCTTCAAGGCGGCGAACGAAGTCGACGGCGCCGAGTGTCTTCCGCTTGCCGTCAGGAGTCGTGAATCCGCGCAGGTCGAAGACAGGATATCCAACGATCTGTCCAGGACCGTGGAAGGTAACGTCGCCGCCGCGATCGCATTCGAACAGCTCGACACCGCGCTGCGCAAGGAATTCGGGTGATGCGATTACATTCGCAGCTTTTGCGTTGCGGCCAAGCGTGATGACGGGCGAGTGTTCGAGCAAGAGCAAAACATCGCCGATTTTTTCTTCCTTGCGCAGCGCAACCAGCTGCTGCTGCAGGCGCAGGCCCGTGGCGTAGTCGACTGTGCCGAGTTGGACTAGAGAGATCAAATCATTTCGCCAAGGATTCTCGCGGATTCACCGGATCAAGATCGAGTCTTGGCTTATCCATGTTCATCCATGTGATCCGTGGCCGAGAAGTTTCATGCATTGATCGCAATCCCGTACACGCTGTTTGCCGCGTCCAGCATAGCCTCCGCCAATGTAGGGTGCGCGTGAATGGTCCACATCAAGTCTTCGACGGTGGCTTCCAATTCCATCGCGGCTACGGCTTCGGCGATCAGTTCGGTGGCCTGTGGGCCGATGATGTGCACGCCGAGAATCTCGCCGTAGTCAGCATCCGAAACAATCTTGATGAAGCCTTCGTGCTGCCCGACGATCGATGCGCGGGAGTTGGCGGTGAAGGGGAACTTGCCAACCTTCACGTTGTATCCGTCCTCGCGAGCCTTGGTTTCGGTGAGGCCAACGCTGCCGATTTCTGGATGGCAGTAGGTTGCGCCCGGAATGTGCTCGGGATTGATCGGCTTGCCCGGCTTGCCCGCGATCTTGGCGACAGCAACAATCGCCTCCATAGCGCCTACGTGTGCCAGTTGAGGCGTGCCCAGCACGATGTCTCCCACAGCGTAGACGCCGGGCTCGGCAGTCTGCATCCAGGAATCGGTCTTGATGAAGCCCCGATCGGGCTTGATCTTGGTGCGCTCCAGGCCGACATCCTGGGTGCGCGGTTTGCGGCCCACCGCGATCAGAATCTTCTCCGCGTCGATTTTCTGCTGCTTGCCGTCGACTGTGATGGTAACGGCAATCCCAGCCTTCGCCTTCTCAACCTTGTCGACCTTCGCGCTGGTGTGGAAGTTGATGCCGCGCTTTCGAAAGACACGAGCCAGTTCCTTCGAAACTTCTTCATCTTCCACGGGAACAAGCCGGGGCAGCATTTCGACGATAGTGACTTCGCAATCAAAAGAACGATAAATCGATGCAAACTCCACTCCCACCGCTCCCGCACCCACAACCACAAGTGACTTCGGAATTTCCTTCAAGCTGAGAATCTCGATATTGGTGAGAATGCGGTCGCCAGCCTCGAGCCCAGGGAGCATGCGCGCTTCCGAGCCCGTTGCGAGAATGACGTTCTTGGCCTTGAGATGGCTGGCCTTGTTGTCGCTCACGAGTTCGACGGTCAACAAACCATTCTGCGCGGAGCCGGTCAGCTTTCCGTAGCCTTTTAAGGTCTCGACTTTATTTTTCTTCATCAGGAACTCGAGCCCCTTGGCATGCTTCGCCACGATCTTCGACTTGCGGTCCTGCACTGCCGCCCAGTTCAGCTTGCGCGCATCCACACCTTCGATGCCGAACTCCTTGGCGTCTTTGAGATGGTCCCAGAGTTCGGCGTTGAAGAGCAGCGCCTTGGTGGGAATGCAGCCCACATGCAGGCACGTGCCGCCGAGGAAGCCGTCTTTCTCGATGAGCGCGGTTTTCAGGCCCCACTGGCCGGCGCGGATCGCAGCGGTGTAGCCAGCGGGTCCGCTGCCGATGATGGCGACGTCATAAATGGTTTCTGGCAAAGTAAGCGCTCCTCAGTAGGAACAGATGACAAAAGGCAAACGAATGATTCTAGAACAGGGTGATGAGAGGCACCAAACCGAATCGAGGGAGAAACTCCCTGAAGGGTTCGAGGCGTGCAGAGGATAAGGGGTCCTTCGACTCCGCAGCAGCTTCGCTATCGCGAAGCTGCTACTCCTCTCAGGATGACATTGCCTGAGGGTGACGAACGTCTAGTTGTTTTCGTTGCTGGCGCGCTTCCAGGAGATCAGCTCGCCGATGGTCGAACTCGTGCTCGAGACCGGCTGCTTGTAAGCCTCGACCTCGGAGCGCGAAGCTTCCTCGCCCACGGCACGGATGCTGAGTCCGACTTTCTTATCTTCCGGACTCATCTTGATGATCTTGAAGTCATGCTCCACGCCTGGTTCCAGGTGCAGAGGCTGGCCATTTCCATCGACTGCTTCCGATTTGTGGCATAGACCCTCCACGCCTTCCGCGATCTCGACAAAGGCTCCAAACGCGGCTACACGGAGCACTTTGCCGTGAATCACATCACCGACGTGATGCGCGGCGAAGAAAGTTTCCCAGACGTCGGGCTGAAGTTGCTTCACTCCCAGCGACAGGCGCCGCTTGTCAGGTTCAATCGCCAGCACTACGGCCTTCACGCGATCCCCCTTCTTCAGTACTTCGGAAGGGTGCTTCACCCGCTTGGTCCAGCTCAGGTTGCTGACGTGCACCAGGCCGTCGATACCATCTTCTATTTCGATAAAGGCACCGAAGTCGGTCAGGTTCCGTACCCGGCCCTCGACCGTCATGCCCACGGGATACTTGTCGTGCAGCGCGTCCCAGGGATTCGTTGCCAGCTGCCGCATGCCGAGAGAGATGCGCCGCTCGCCGGGATTTACGTTCAGCACAACGCACTCCACCTGATCGCCCACGTTAACCAGCTTGGAAGGATGCTTCATGCGCTTCGACCAGGTCATCTCGCTGACGTGCACCAGGCCTTCGATGCCCTGTTCGAGTTCGACAAACGCGCCGTAGTCGGTCACGCTGATCACGCGCCCAGAAACGTGTGCGCCCACGGGATAGCGGTGCTCGGCATCAAGCCACGGATCGGGCGTAAGCTGCTTGAATCCCAGAGAAACGCGCTGCTTCTCTTTGTCGTACTTCAGCACCTTCACCTGAATCTGGTCGCCGACGTTCACCAGATCGCGCGGGTGCGTGAGCCTTCCCCACGACATGTCAGTGATGTGCAACAGCCCGTCGAGGCCGCCGAGATCGACGAATGCGCCGTACTCGGTCAGGTTCTTTACTACTCCAGTCAGGATCGAGCCTTCTTCCAGATGTTCGAGAGTCTTGCTGCGCTTCTCGTTCTGCTCGCCTTCGAGCAACTCCTTGCGCGAGACCACGATGTTGCCGCGCTTCTTGTTGACCTTGATGACGGTGACTTCTAGGGTCTGACCCTTCATGCCGTCGAGATTGCGGATGGGCCGCAGATCCACTTGCGAGCCGGGCAGAAATGCCCGTGCGCCCAGAATGTCGACCGTCAGGCCGCCCTTGGTGCGCTCAATCACGGTGGCCTTGATCGGTCGTTTTTCGTGATGAGCTTTTTCTATTTCTTCCCAGGCATGAATGCGCGCCGCTTTTTGGTGCGAGAGGTTAACGTAGCCTTCTTCGGTTTGTCCCTTCTCCCGCATTACTTCGATTTCGTCCCCAGGCTTCACCTTCGGCTTGCCCTCGTGATCCAGCACCTCCGAAAGCGGCAACATGCCTTCCGACTTGGTGCCGATATCGACCACCACGTGCGTCGCTGTGAGCTTCAGCACTGTACCTTTGATGACGCGGTCTTCACCCACAGCCTCTTCGGTCTCAGTGGTGAAGTTCTCGAGGGCGGAAGCGAAATCCTCGCTGGCGTGCTTGTCGTCCGCGGCGGGCGCAGGATGCGGCGCCTCATCTGTGGAAGCGCCCATGGAAGCAGCGCTTGCGACCGGAGCTTGATCTTGCAGAGCCGCGCTTTGCTGAGTCACGCTCTGATCAGTCAGGCTTTGATCAGTCGGGGCCTGCTCGGTTGAGGTTGTTTCGGTTGCCGTCGGTTCTGTTTCGGTTGCAACGGCGGTGGCGGAATCGGAATGGTGAGTGGTGGTTTCGTCGAACAAGGTCATGCCTCTCGTCTGTGCCTCGCACTCGGTGCGGGGAGGATACGGGCCTGCTTGGCGGACTGCTGGAGTGAGTCGTTTGGTTGTGGTGGGCTCACCCTGGCGAGTGAGCTTGGACAATCCCAGCTGCCGGACGTTTCACAGAAACCCGCGTCCAAAAGGGAACTCTTCGACTATAGCAACGGGTTGCAAACAGTGTCAAACGCAAAAGGTGCCATGTTACGGGAGTGTTTCAGCCCAAATGTGGGGACGGCCGCCTCGGCCGTCCAGCCAAGCGAAGCGAGGCATTCTGGCACTCTCAATTTTGCCCCACGCCGCCCGTCTGCTACTCTGCCCTTGCTATGGATTACCTCTGGACCCCGTGGCGCTATGCCTACGTCACCAGCACCGAAAAGATGCCCGGTTGCATCTTTTGTGACGCCGTGAAAGCGGGCAACGACGCCAAGGCGCTCATTGTTTATCGCGGCCAGCACTGCTTCGTGATCCTGAATGCTTATCCCTACACGCCCGGACACGTGATGATCGTCCCCTACGCCCACCTCGACGAACTGCAAAAGCTTCCGTCACAAGCGGCCGACGAATTGATAGCGCTCTCGCAGCGCATGGAGTCCGTCCTGCGGGAACTCTACCATCCCGACGGCATCAACCTGGGCATGAACATCGGCAAAGCCGCCGGCGCCGGCGTCGCCGGGCATATCCACATGCACGTCCTCCCGCGCTGGGTCGCGGATGCGAACTTCATGTCGGTAGTGTGCGAGACGCGGATTCTCCCGGAGACGCTGGAGGAGACTTGGAAGCGGATGACCGCGGTGATGAAGGCGTAACCTTTACCCGCCAACGATCTTCTGCATTTCTTTCTCCTCAATCACCGCAACTCCTAGCTCTTTCGCCTTATCCAGCTTCGAACCCGCATCCGCTCCGGCCACTACGTAATCCGTCTTCTTGCTGACCGATCCGGTGACCTTTCCTCCGGCATCTTCAATCATCCTCTTAGCTTCATCGCGTGTGAAATGCGCCAATGTCCCGGTCAGAACAAATGTCTTGCCAGAAAGCTTTGTCCCACGCCGTTTCCTCTGTCCCGTTAACGTAAGGCCGGCCTCACGCAATCGCTCGACTAGCTTACGATTCGCTGCGATGCTGAAGAACTCGACAATGCTCTCCGCGATGCGCGGACCGACTTCATTCACATCCTGTAGTTCTTCCATGCCAGCGCTTTCCAGCGCTTCGATCGATCCAAATTGCTCGGCTAGAAATTGCGCCGTCCGCTCGCCGACCATTCGAATGCCAAGTCCGTAAATCACCCGCTCCAGCGGCAGCTTCTTCGAGGCCTCAATCTCACTGAGAATGTTCTGCGCCGACTTATCGCCCATGCGCTCCAGGCTCAGCAGATCGTCCTTCGTAAGCTTGTAGATGTCCGCGACATCCTTGACCAGCCCGCGCTCGGTAAGCTGATTCACCAGTGCGTCTCCCATCCCGTCGATATTCATCACTCCTCGCGAAGCAAAATGCAGAATGGTCTCGCGCAGCTTCGCCGGACAATTCGCATTGACGCAGCGGTAGTCGACCTCGCCCTCCATCCGCACGACCTTAGTTCCGCATACGGGGCACTTCTCCGGCATGTGAAAGATCTTGTTCCCGCGCGGATGATCCTTGTCCTCGATAACTTTTGCGACCTTCGGAATCACATCCCCGCCGCGCTCCACCTGCACCCAGTCGCCAATCTTCACTCCCAACCGCTCGATCTCATCCATGTTGTGCAGCGTGGCGTTCCTCACGGTTGTGCCGCCGATCAATACCGGAGCCAGCACGGCCACGGGCGTGAGCTTGCCGGTGCGCCCCACCTGCACTCGGATGTCCTCCAGCTTCGTAATCCCGGCCCGTGCTGCGTACTTATAAGCAATCGCCCACCGCGGAGCTTTTCCAGTGAACCCAAGCTCGTCCTGCAAAGAAATGCGATCTACTTTGATGACGATGCCGTCAATCTCATAAGGCAGCGAATCGCGTTTCGCCTCCCACTGCCGGATCAATCCCCAGGCTTCATCGATATCGTGCACCAGCTTGCGGTTCGGATTGACCTTGAAGCCGGCTGCGTCGAGCGCATCCAAAGTTTTCCAATGACGGTCAAAATATGTTCGCCCATTCTGCAAAAGCATGTACGAGAAGTAGTCGAGCCGCCGTTCGGCGGTCACTTTCGACTCAAGCTGCCGCACCGTTCCTGCCGTGGCATTCCGCGGATTAGCGAACAGGGAGAGCCCTTTACTCTCCCGCTCTTCGTTCATCCTCTTGAACGCCGCCAGCGGCATCAGCAGTTCGCCCCGCACCTCGAAATCGACTGGGATGCCGGCCTTTGTCAGTTTTTCCCGGGGAATCGAAAGCGGCACCGACCGTACGGTGCGCACATTGAGCGTAACGTCTTCACCCACGCTTCCGTCGCCGCGAGTGATTCCGCGCACCAGCTTTCCGTCTTCATAAATCAAGGCCAGCGACATGCCATCGAGCTTTAGCTCGCAAACATAGTCCACATCTTTTCGCCCACTCAACTCATGTACGCGGCCTTCCCAGTCCCGCAATTCCTCCTCGCTGTAAGTGTTGTCGAGCGACAACATGGGCGACGAGTGCGGCACTTTTACAAATCCCTCGCGCGGCTTTCCGCCAACACGCTGCGTGGGCGAGTCCGCGGTGATCAACTCCGGATGCTCCGCTTCCAGACCCTTCAGCTGCCGCATCAGTTTGTCGAACTCGGCATCGCTGATTTCCGGATTGTCCACAACGTAGTACAGGTACTCGTGGTGCCGGATCTTCTCGCGGAGAGCCTCGATTTTTTTCCCGACGTCTTTACCCGGGGAAGCCATCGCGCAGATTATAGTCGGAGCTTGCGCCGCGGAAGGAATTCAACAAAGAGGCTGAGGAAAAACCGTGACGGACACCCTGCAAATCCTCGATACCCCGCGCCTGATTCTGCGGGAGTTCTCTCCGAACGATGCCGACGCGTTAGGCGGCGTTCTCTCCGACCCTGAAACCATGCGTTTCTATCCCGCGCCGCTCGATCGCCTCGGAGTCGAAGAATGGATCGCCCGCAACCTGCGTCGCTATGCCAAAGACAGCCACGGGCTCTGGGCGATGGTCTTGAAGGCCGATGGCGAACTGATCGGCGATTGCGGCCTGACCGTGCAGCCCGTGGACAGCACGGACGAGATCGAGATCGGCTACCACGTGCGCCGCGATAACTGGGGGCAGGGTTTGGCGACGGAAGCGGCCCGCGCCTGCCGCGACTACGGGTTCGCCCATCTTCCCGTCGATCATCTGATTTCGCTCATCCGCCCCGAGAACCTGCCCTCGCGCCGCGTGGCTGAAAAAAATGGCATGACCATTTGGAAACAAGTCATAAGGAAAGGCATTCCGCACCTGGTGTACTCAATTCGCAGAAAATCATCCCGCGAGGAAAGACACGCGTTGATCCCCACCTGAACTGAGGGTGACTCTTTGTCCCTCTTTCGCGCGTGCTCTCTGACTACACCAGATCCTCCAACTTCAGCGCCTGTGCCCCGCCCTTCCACGATGCCTCGAACTGTTTCTGCACGAATCCGGCATCATAGCCGCGCTTTTGCCGCAGCAAGGCCTGACGTAGCCCCCACAGCGACCGCGGATTCCGCGGGTTCCGCTCCAGGTCTCCGCGGAAGACTTGCTCAGCACCGGTCGAGTCCCCGTTCATCAGCAAAGCTGCTCCTAGCGATTCGCGCACAGGAAAGAACCAGTCCGGCGGCTCGCCGTATTTAAGAGTGTCCTGGATGGCAACGGCATCCCGCAGCATGGCGATGGCGCCGTTGTTGTCTTTCTTCGCTACCGAGATCTTCGCTCCCAAAACATCTTTCGCGATCTTCATGATGTCCTTGGCCTTGTTGTTGATCGGCATCTGGAAAATCACATCTGGAGGCGTGGCTGCTTCGGCGTCAGAAACGATCTTGTACTCGACCTCCGCTTCGGTCACTTTACCCATGCCCGCCAGAGCCATCCCGCGCGCGAAGTGCCAGAACACGGTCGCAGTCTTCATCGCGGCATCGGGCTGAGGCATCTTCAGGATTTCATTCCAGTGATGAAAGCGAATCTCCACCGCTACTGGAATCGTCATGAAGCCCTCGAGTGGAGGCATGTCCTTTACGTGCGGACCGACATTCCCCACGAGTAAGTCTGCATTCCTTCTCGACTCGGCATAATTGCCGTTCATCGCCGCACACATCGCGATGAAATGCAGGTTGTGGCTGTAATACATCATCGGATAGATGCCCTGCAAGCCGGTAGCCTTGATGTAGGCGCGGTCCACGGCTGCGGCCTGTTCGTTGGTTTTCACCGCAGCTTCGTAGTCGCCTGTCCGAATGTAAACGTGCGCCGGCATGTGCACGATGTGCCCCGCGCCGGGCGCCAGCGCTGCCAGCTTGTTTGCTCCTGCCAGCGCGCGCTCGGGGTTGGGCGAAGCCTCCACGGCATGGATGTAATAGTGAATCGCGCCCAGATGGTTGGGATCGCGCTTCATCACCGACTCCAACGTCGAGACGATTTCATCCGTCCCGGCTTCCGGCGCGCCATCTACATGCCACAGTCCCCAGGGATGCAAGTTCATGCCAGCCTCGGCGAAGAGGGTCGCAGCGTCAAGGTCGTCAGGGAATTCGCTGACCACTTGCCGCATCGCGTCGCAATAATCCTCCGCAGCCTTCTTCAAATCAGAATTGGGATCGGCGGGAAACCGCTTGGCCAGCGCCTGAATGTAGGCCTGATCGCTCGGTGAAGCGTCCGCCGACAGATCGACGGCCTTTTGCACCGCCTCGTGCGCCCGCCTGTAACGGTCAGGATCGGCGGGATCGTTATAGTTCGGTCCCACCGCCTCGGCGACGCCCCAATACGCCATGGCCAACTTGGGGTCGAGCTCCGCGGCATGCTGAAACGACCGTGCTGCTTCGTCATGATTGAAAGCGTAGATGAACCGCAGACCCTGATCGAAGAACTGCTGCGCTTGTGGGTTTCTCGTGGAAACTGGATGATGAAGATCGCCCAGCCCAGTCACGAGCGTAACCGGACGCGACCGAGCATGTGAGCTATGGTCCTGAGCCGCAGCGACCAGGCAAAGAAGCACTCCACAGAGAACGTGTGCCAGAGTTTTCATCTGGTCAATCCTCCTAAAATTCAAAATTGTAGGCGGGCGGTCAAAGAAGAGTCACAGGGAGACGCGCCCATTTTCCGAGCTGCCACAGCTTATTCCAAACTCAGACTGCTTGCCAAGTCTGTCGTGATAACCGGCAAAACGACTCAGGTACAATCCAGCTTCCATTAGGCCATGCGTAAGGCAGCTCTACTCTATAACCCGGATTCCGGAGGCAGCCGCGCGCGGCGCCAGGCGGAACTGGAGTCCGTGCTGGCGCAGCTCCGCGGCGCAAACGTCGAGGCCCACCTCGTCCTCACCGACTCTCGCGCCCACGCTGAAGAGAAGGCGCGGCAAGCCATTCTGGCAGGTTGCGACACCGTCTTTGCCTGTGGTGGAGACGGCACCATCCACAACATGATTCAGGTGCTGGCGAACACCACATCCGCCTTGGCGATTTTGCCCATGGGCACCGCCAATGCGCTCGCCCACGACCTGGGCCTGCCCATGAATATCTCAGCGGCAGCGCAGGTCGCTCTGCATGGCGCCCCCCGCAGGGTCGCGCTCGGTCGCGTGCAGTTTCTCGATGTCGAAGGCAAGCCCGGCACGCGTTTCTTCATCGTCGCGGCGGGTGCGGGCGTGGATGCTCACCTCTTCTACAAACTCCACGCCGGAACCAAGCAGCGCATGGGCATGACCGCCTACTACTCCAAAGCCTGGCAGCTTTGGTTCACGCATCCCATGACCCGCTTTCTGGCGGAGTTCGCCGAGACCGGTTCATACCAGCCCCGGCGAGCCGACGTCACTGAGTTGATGGCTGTTCGCATCCGCAATTTTGGTGGAGTGTTACAGGAGCTGGCTCCCGGAGCTTCTCTCGATCGCGACGACTTGCGGCTGGTCTTCTGCCGCACCGCGAGCCGCGCGGCCTATCTTCTCTACGTGGCTCGCGGTCTGCTGCGAAGCAATTGGAAGGTTCCCGGCATTGACCTGGCGCACAGCGCCCGTGTCACGTGCCGGTACTTGCCGGATTCAGCCGCCGCCGATGGCATCTCGCTGTCGCAGCCGAAGGTCTATGTCGAGGCAGACGGCGAGCTGGTGGGCACGCTGCCCGCCGAAATCAGTATGGTGCCGGACGCGCTCACGTTGCTGGCCCCTGCCCGCTAGATTTCGGTCCGGTTGGCAATTGCTGGCACAGCCAAATAGAATCCTTGGACTGTTTGGAAAAGACCACTTGGAACCGATCACCCATTTCTTGACCGGCGCATGCATGGGCCGCGCCGGGCTCAACCGCAAGACAGCGCTGGCCACAGCCGTGCTGACGCTCGCCGCAGAGGCTCCCGACCTGGATGTTCTCAGCCGCTTCGGAGGTCCGGCCTTCGGCTTCGCCCATCATCGCGGCTTTACCCACTCCTTCCTTGGAGTTCCGCTCGACGCCGCCGTCGTAGTCGGCTTCGTCTATCTGATCTGGCGCCTGCGCGGGCGCAAGGTGAAAGATCCCAATCTCCCTCCGCGCTGGGGATTGCTCTTCCTCTACGCCTGCCTTGCCGGCTTCAGCCACATCCTGCTCGACTTCACCAACAACTACGGCGTCCGCCCCTTCTGGCCGTTTTCCGAGAAGTGGTACTCCTGGGACATTGTCTTCATCTTCGAACCCATTATGTTCGGGTTGCTGCTCCTTGGACTAATCGTTCCGTCGTTTTTCTCACTGATCGATCAGGAAATCGGTGTGCGATCGCGCGGTCCCAGAGGCCGGGTCGCAGCCGCTCTGGCACTCCTGGGCGTGGTCCTGCTCTGGGGTCTGCGCGACTTTGAGCATCGCCGCGCAGTCAGTGCCCTCGCAGCCCGCACCTACCAGGGCGCGGACCCGCTGCGGGTCTCCGCCTATCCCTCACTGGCTGATCCATTCCACTGGTACGGCGTGGTGGAGACCCGAGCTTTCTTCGCGCTTGCGCCAGTGAACTCTCTGGAACCGGAAGTTGATCCCGAGGACCATCTCGAATTCCGCTACAAGCCCGAAGAAACGCCAGCCACATTAGCTGCGAAAAAATCCTACCTCGGACGCAGATACCTCGACTGGGCGCAATACCCGATCACCGAGACCGAGGCGCTTGATCCTCCGGAAGGCGGCTACATCGTGAACTTCCAGGATTTACGCTTCGTACAGTTGCCCAGCGTGCTAAACCGCGGCAGCGGCCCCCGCCGCGCCCTCGGGGCTGGAGTTCAACTCGACAAGAACCTGCGCGTGATAGGTGACGTCTACGGTTCAGGCAAACGGCAAGTCGTCGTGCCCGAACCACAATAGCGTCGAAATTCATGTGGTGACCCGCCCTCGGCTGTCCGCTTCGTGCAGCGAAGCTTCTTCGGCCGATACAGTCGCCAGCAGGCGCTTGACGTACCCGCCTTCGCGCGCCCAGAATAATGATTCCGAGGTGGTCATGCTGCCCTATCTATTCGTCCTGCTCGCCATTTTCGTTCGCTTCTTGCCGTTCATGGGTCCGTTAAATGTCCTTCCCCACGCGTGGCACTTCACACCGGTGGCGGCATCGCTGCTCTTCTTCGGAGCTCGGGGTTCGCGGCGTCAGATGTGGATTCCGCTGGTGCTGCTGGCGGCGACGGACGTGGTCCTTACCAGGTTCATCTACTCCTACCCGTTGACTTGGGATCATCTCGTCACCTTTGCCTGGTATGCGGCAATCCTGTGGCTGGGCACCAATCTGCGGGAGAAATCCGGCCCGGTCCGCGTGGTGGGCGCTGCTCTCACCAGCTCGATCTCGTTCTTTCTGGTCAGTAATTTCGCAGCCTGGGCTGCCTATACCGATACGTATCCCAGAACCTTCCACGGCGTGATGATGTCTTACGCCGCTGGACTCCCATTCTTCCGCGGCACGGTCGAGAGCGATCTCTTCTTTTCTATAGCGATGTTTGGAACCCCGTTTTTCCTGCACGCGCTGGCTTGCTGGATGCACAAATCCTCCAGCGACCACATCGCCGCCGCATAGAAGTTGCGCAGACAAAAATGTGGGACAGCCGCCTCGGCCGTCCAGCGAGCGCAGCGCGACGCGGTTCAACCAGTGCTGGCAACACGCTTCTTTTTCCACCGCAGCAGCCAGATCAAAGCTCCCAAAACAACCACCGCCAGCACCCAATAAAGGTGCTGCCGGAAGACCGTCCCCACCAATCCCACAATCTGCGGTCCGAACCACAGAGTCAGCAACGAAAGCACGAGGAAGCGCACAAATCTTCCCGCGAAGACGGCCGCCAGAAAGTCGCGGAACTGCATTTCAAACACTGCCGCCCCAAGCACGAAAATCTTGAACGGCATCGGCGGCGGGAGCATCCCGGGAAACATCAGCGCCCAGAATTCGTGCTTCTCGAACGAGCGGTGAATCTTCTGAAAACGCTCCTCCGAAATCCGTTTGCGCAAAACCTTCTCGCCACCCAGATACCCAATAATGTAAAGCGGAATGCTGCCCAGCGCCGAACCAAGCGAAGCCATTACTACATAAAAGAGCAGCCCTCTGTGGTCCTTGTACACATAGAACGCCACCGCCGCGTCCACGGGCATGCCCAACAGAGCAGAATCCGCGAACGTAATCGCGAACACGCCCCAAATCCCCAACGGCCCGAGCAGATGCAAAATCCACGCCGTGTACCTCGCCAGAATGTGTGCGATGGTTTTCAAAGGAAATTCAGTCTACGCGAAAACCCGCTCCCTCATTCACACGGCTGAAACATTTCACGCCCGTTCCCCGCTAAGCCCTTCGTTTACTCAGACGTTACCTTTGGATAACCACTGCACCGATTTTGATGCATATTTCATCACCTCGTAACATTGCCTTGCTACAACTGAATTGTGGATCTGCATGGCTACAACACGCTGATCCTTTCCGACCTGCACCTCGGTGCAGAGACCAGCCATGCCCGTGAAGCCACGCGCGTGCTGAAGGAAAACCGCTTCCAGCGCCTGATCCTGCTGGGTGACATCTTTGCCGACCTCAACTTCGCCCGCCTGACCAAAGACCACTGGAAGTTCCTCGGCTACATTCGCAAGCTCTCGAATCCCAAGCGCAACATCGAAGTCGTGTGGGTCGAAGGCAATCATGACCACGGACTGGCCAACATCATGTCGCACCTGGTCGGCGTCCGCGTCTACCAACACTACGCCTGGCAATACGGCGGACTGCGCCACATCGCGATCCACGGCCATCAGTTCGACGGCTTCCAGGTAAGCAATGTCAGGCTGAGCACACTAGGCACATCGCTTTATCTGCAGCTGCAGAAACTCGATTTCAAGAGCAAGCCCATCGTGCGACTGATTGACCGGCTGAACACGCGCTGGCTCCGCATGTCGCCGAAGGTGTCTGCCGGGGCTCTGCAATACGCGCGCCAGCACGATGCTGACCGCATTTTCTGCGGCCACACTCACCAGGCCGTCCACGTCGAGCAAGGTGGCGTGCACTATTACAACTCAGGTGGCTGGGTCGATTCCCGCCTGACTTATCTCACCGTTGATGAACAGGGGGTTCGCATCCATGAATTTGACGAGCAAGAGGTTAACGAGCATGAATACGCCGAGCGAGCTGACGATCGTGATTCCGGCCAAGAACGAGGCGAAGCTGATTCCGAATCTGCTGACTTCGCTGACGAAGCAGGACTACTCGAAGATGTCGAGTATGAGGGTGTTGGTCGCTGACGCCAACTCCACCGACGGCACTCCCGAAATTGTTCTAGGCTTCCGCGACCGCCTGAACGTCAAAGTGATCCGCGGCGGAATGCCCTCAGTCGGCCGCAACCTCGGCGCGGCCCAGGCCGAGAGCACCTATGTTCTCTTTCTCGATGCCGACATCGATCTGGCGCATCCTTCGCTGGTGCGCCGCGCCGTCGAGCTGGCCCAGCGTAAGCAGCTTCATTGCGTGACTACGAACATCCTCTGCCGCGGCGGCAGTTGGATCGACAAGCTGTTTTATGCAGGCAACGATTTCTTTCAGTACCTCTCCCAACTCCATCATCCCTTCGCCACCGGCATGTTCATGCTGTTCGAATTGAAAAAATTCCGTGAGCTTGGCGGATTCCACGAGCAGGTTCTCTTCGCCGAGGACTACCTGCTCAGCCAGCAGATCCAGCGGAAACGCTTCGCCATCGTCCGTGGCGGCGTCTACACCACCAACCGCCGCTTCCAGAAGATGGGACACCTGCGCGTGGGCTGGCTATTCCTGAAAACTGCGATGAACTACTGGAACGAAAATTACTTCCTGCGCGATCACAAGTACTGGCAGACCTAATCGTTGTTCTTCGCGGATTATTTTTCCGGTGTTTTCCTGGTGGCCAAAGACAGGATCCAGCCAACCAGCTGGACCCTGTTTTCGCATTCGCCTGGGACTCTGCTTCCGGCGCCTTTTCAGAATCGAAATACGATTCCCGTCGACAGCCGCACGTTATCCTGCGTCGCTCCAAAGAAACGCGTTTGTACATAGTCTCCCTGGAATCGCCACGCGACCGGAGGAATGATTTTGCAGTCGAGTCCGCCGCCCAGGGCCGTCGCAAACGACGTATCGGAGCCGAAACCGTTGGTATTCACGTGCCCGCCTCCGAACAGTGCCTCGGCGAACGGCCGGAATTTCCGTACGGAGACGGACACACGCGGTCCGAAGAGGAAGTTCTCCTCGTGGGAGATCACGTTCGAACAGAAACCCTGCTCCGGGCCAGAACCCGCCGGCTGTACAGGGAAAACGCAGCTAGAAGCGTTACCAAAATGTTCGCTGACGTCCGCGACCATGCCGACCCAAAGTATGATCTTGCCCTAAAAGACCCTTCCCATCCATTCAGATTCGAGCGGCTTGTCTCAACGGGCAAAGCGCTAGCATTGTAATAGGAGTATCCGAAGAAAACATTCCCGCTGGTAGGAACCTGAGCGCTTGCCAGACCAGCGCCCAGCAGCAGAGCAAGAACGATGAATCCGATTTTTCGCATAGCCATCCTGACCCTAGCCTTACAACCCCGGCTGAATCACGAAGTCGCGAAAGTCAGATGCCAGCGGATGGAAATTCGTCGACTGGGAATAGCGAAGCCGGCGTGCGCATTCTTTCTCAGAAGCGCCACACCAGCCCGGCTGATCCTCGAAAGTCGTTCTGCGTCGCGCTTAGGAAGTGAGTACGGCTGTAGTCGAACTGCAGTCGCCAGGAAAATTTTTTAAGGAACAGCAACTGAAACTGGCGATCCACGCCACCGCCGAGGTCCTCCTCGACCGGGTAGCGAGTCGTGCCGCCCGAAGCGGTTCGTTGTATCCCACCCAGCAGGTGCACGAACGGGCGCCACTTTCCGTAGTGCATCGAAACACGCGGCCCAATCAGAAGGTTATATTGCTGCACTCCCTGCCGATAGAAGCCGCTTCCATCGGCCACGAAGCCCAGGAAGGAGAAGCGGCGGAGAGCGAAGTCTTCAAAGGACGCATTCCACCCCCGGAACGTTAAACGGTTTACCACATCGACATTGTCAGCGTAAGCGACTCCGACATACACGTTTCCACTGGGGAGCAGTCCCCAGCCCTGATCTCCGCCACGCTGTTGTGCTTTGGATAGGGTTGGGAACAGCATCAAGCTCAGGAACGCCAGAACCACGGCTGCGGTTTTTGACACGAAAATGAATCCTCCAAGGCATTTATGCTTGCAGCAAATTCTACCTGAATGCGCGAAATTCGTTAGGCCCCTCCTTAGATGCTGTGGAACGGAGACCCAGGATGCCCCGTCTCTCAAAATTGTGCGGTGCAGGACTGGGACGCTTTGCCGAAAAATTACAGTCTTTTCATGATTCCGAAAGCCCTCGGCGCGCGTCTATCTATTAGCATGGAATCCACGAACAGCAGTTGGCAAACAGGCCCGCAGCCGTACCTTTTGGCTGCTTTTGGAACACAACATAAGGAGTTGAACTTGAAACTCAGTTTGGAAACTCGCAATCGCGGCGATGTCATGATCGTTCACTGCCAGGGCCGCATCGTCTATCGTGACGAGGCCACAGCCTTGTCGCGCCTGGTCGGTGAAATTCTCGAGAACGGCGGCAAAGTCGTGCTCGATCTCAGCGGTGTCAGCTCCATCGACAGCGCCGGCATCGGTGAGTTGGCGTACCTCTATACCTGGGCGCAATCCCAAAACGCAGACCTGAAGTGTGCCGGTCCCAACCCACTCGTGCGCGAACTTCTGGATCTTACCAACCTGGATTCAGTCCTTGAGATTCACCCCAGTGTGCCCGAAGCTCTGGCGGCGTTCCAGCCCGCAGAAGCCTGTGCCGACTGTTGATAATGCTTTCTTGAACACTAGGGCGGCGGAGCAGGCCTTACAGGCCTGCGTTTAGAGCGACCAGCTGGATTAGGCTTTAGCCCCTGCGCTAAGCTTGCGCCTAACTCTCCCGCTGAAATCGATACCGTCCCGCCCGCTCCAGCGCCACCGCTTCGGCCACTTTCAGAAACGCTCGCGCCGCATGTGACAGTCCCGCCTCTTTTCGGTAGATCAGACGCAGCTTGCGTTGTACTCGCAGTTCCCGCACCGGAATGCGCACCAGCTCTCCCCGCGCCAGCTCCGCCTCCACGCTGATCTCAGGCATGAACGCCACTCCGTTTCCCATGGCCACGAATTGCTTGATCGCCTGCAACGTCGGGAGTTCAAGCCCCATGTGCAGCGGCGTTTTGTGCCGCTCGAAGGTCTGCAGAACTTTCTCGCGATAAGGCGATGAAACAATGTGCGCCACAAATGATTCCGCCCCCAGTTGCCGGATGCTCACCTCCCGCGCCGAGGCCAGCGGATGCTTCGGAGGCACCACCAGCACCAGTTCGTCCAGATAAGTCACCACCGAGTGCAACCGCGGCTCTTCCGGCTTGTACGACAGCACGCCCAGCTCTGCGCTGTGCTGTAACACATCGTCCGGAATGCGGCTGCCCAGCGCCCGCTGCACCGTGATCTTGATCATAGGGTGCAGCCGCCGGAACTCCGCCAGCACCGGCAACAGATAAAGCGCCGTGAATTCATTCGCCGCGATCACCAGCTTGCCCTTCTGCAGCTCCCTCAGCGAAGCCAGCGATTCATGCGCGTCGTGCCGCAGATTCAGCAGTTTCTCGGCGTACTCGTAGAGAACTTGCCCGGCGTCGGTTAGCACGCCTTCCCGCGACGAGCGGTCGAGCAGAGCCTCGCCCAGTTCATCCTCCAGCTTGCCGATGGTCTGGCTCACCGCCGACTGGGTGCGGTGCAGCTTCTCCGCTGCCCGCGAGAACCGGTGCTCGCGCGCCACCGCGAGAAAGACTTCCAGCTGCGAAAGTTCCATTTATCTTCCCCTTATATAAACTTCATCTATCATTAAATAATCTTATAATAGAAGGTTATCTAATGATCACTAAAGAATTATAAGTTTTGCTTCACCCTGATTTCCTCGTACGATGAAGGTTCACAGCGGCATAAGGAAGCTCATGGCCACAGACCAGATCCGCATCAAGGTTTTCGACACCACTCTGCGCGACGGAGAGCAGTCGCCGGGCTGCAGCATGAACCACCAGGAGAAATTGCGCCTGGCGCACCAACTCGACCGTCTCGGTGTCGACGTGATCGAAGCCGGATTTCCCATCGCCTCCGATGGTGACTTTGAAGCCGTGAAGGCTATAGCCGCGGTTATTCGCCGCCCCATCATCGCGGGACTGTGCCGCGCCTGCCGTCCCGATATCGAGCGCGCCTGGGAAGCCTTGCAAGACGCCGCCCTCCCGCGCATCCATGTTTTCTTGGCTACCTCCGACATTCACCTGAGGTACAAACTGCGCATCACTCGTGAAGAGTGCCTCGCCCAGGCCCGTGACGCCGTAGCCTTCGCCAAGTCGCTCTCCCCGGACGTCGAATTTTCACCCGAGGACGCCACCCGCACCGACCCTGAGTTTCTCTGCCAGGTGCTCGATGCAGTCGTCGCAGCGGGCGCCACCACACTCAATATTCCCGACACCGTCGGCTACACCGTGCCCGCGGAGTTCGGCGATCTGATCGCAACCATCCGCCGCCGCGTCAAGGGAATCGAGAACGTCACTATCTCCGCCCACTGCCACAACGATCTCGGCATGGCCGTTGCGAACACCATGGCGGCCGTCGCCGCCGGAGCCCGTCAGGTCGAGTGCACCATCAACGGCATTGGCGAGCGCGCCGGCAACGCATCGCTTGAAGAGATCGTCATGGCCATGCGGGTTCGGCGCGATCGCTATCCTTACGAAAACGCCATCGCCGCCGAACATCTGTTCCCCGCCAGCCAATTGCTGAGCGAAATCACCGGCGTGCCCGTGCAGCCCAACAAGGCCGTCACCGGACGCAACGCTTTCGCCCATGAAGCCGGCATCCACCAGGATGGAGTTCTCAAGAATCCGTTGACCTACGAGATCATGACGCCGCAATCAGTCGGCGTACCCGATTCCAAACTCGTGCTCGGCAAGCACTCTGGTCGGCACGCCCTCGCCATTCGGTGCGAACAACTCGGTTACCAGTTCGACCGCCGCGCCCTCGACGACATCTATCGCCGCTTCGTCCGTCTCGCCGACAAGATCAAGCACGTCGAGGATCATCACCTGCTCGAGTTGATCCGCGACACGCACAAGCCGGCAGGATCGGCGACCCCGCTGTTCGAGCCGCTTCCTTCAGCAGTTTCCGCCGCGGCCAGCGCCGCCAGCCCTGAACCACCCCGGCCATTCCCGATGGCGCCGCAACCCAATGCCTTCGGTCTCCCCGTCCCCACGGAGCACCACCCCGATCAGCAGCAGGAAGACTATCTCTGGGGCGTGTAGCAGTTTCTCCAGCCGCCCGGATGGTTTATGGGGGGACGGCCGCCTCGGCTGTCCGCCGGGCAAAGCTCGGCTCTTCGTTCAGCCGCGAAGCGGCGACAGATTGCAGCCCACGGCGCAAGCCATGGGTAAACAAGAACAAAGGGAACCAGTCCCGAAGGGGCGAGAGACCGCGAGCCAGGCTGCGCACCTGCTGCCATTAGTGAAATCGTCTCTGCGATCCTGCACTGCAGAAGCCGTTTCCATTAAACTAAATCCCGCATGCTCCTCAACCTAACCATCCTCCCCGGCGACGGGATCGGCCCCGAAGTTACCGAACAAGCCGTCTTGGTGCTCCAGGCAATTGCCGGGGCTTTCGGCCACCAACTCCAACTCCAGAAAAAAAACATCGGCGGCGCGGCGTTGACAGCGGCAAACGATCCCCTCCCGGCCGACACAATTCAGGCATGCCTGTCTTCCTCGGCGGTCCTCCTCGGTGCAGTAGGCAGCCCCGCTTTCGATCACTATCCCAACCACCTCCGCCCCGAAGCCGGACTCCTCCGCCTTCGCCGCGAACTCGGCGCCTACGCCAACCTGCGTCCCGCGATCTGTTTTCCCGCCCTCGAAGATTGTTCCCCGCTGCGCGCCGATCTGGTCCGCGGCACCGGCATAATGATCGTCCGCGAGCTGCTCGGCGGGCTCTATTTCGGAGAACCGCGTTCCATCGCAGGCCCTCCGGGTGCCCGCGTCGCCACTAACACCATGACGTACGGCGAACCAGCCATCGAGCGCATTGCCCGCGTCGCCTTCGACCTTGCAACGAAGCGCCGCCAGAAAGTTCTCTCCGTCGACAAAGCCAATGTGCTGGAATGTTCTCGATTGTGGCGAGAAGTCGTCACCCGCTGCGCTAAAGATTATCCAGGAGTGCAACTCTCCCACATGTATGTGGACTCCGCCGCCATGTCGCTGGTGCAGCGGCCGAAAGACTTCGACGTAATACTCACCGAAAACATGTTCGGCGACGTTCTTTCCGACCAGGCCGGCGGAGTAGTGGGCTCGCTGGGATTGCTCGCCTCAGCCAGTATCGGCGGCCCAGTCGGCGTGTATGAGCCGGTACACGGCTCCGCGCCCGACATCGCCGGAAAGGGAATCGCGAATCCCCTCGGAGCGATTCTTTCCGCGGCCCTACTGCTGCGCCATTCTTTTCAACTCGATCAAGAAGCGGCCTGCATAGAGAACGCCGTCAGCGACGTGTTAAATCGCGGCTATCGCACCGCCGACCTGGTGAGAGCAGGGCAAACACAGATGCCTACCTCCGAGATGGGGCACCAAGTAGTTGAAGCGGTAAAGGAATTATCTGCGGCAGTGAAACGCAAGTCAGCCTGATTTCAAACTCTGGGCGCGGGCCCTCCAGGCAGTGTGTTAACCCTTTGTGCGCCGACGGCGGAACCCGCGTCATACTTCCCCGTCAAGTCATACCACCGAATCCGCAGCATCTCCCAAAACATGCGCGCCCCATCCATCAATGGATGAATCCGCGTGTCTCCGCTGTGTCCCCAATGCACCGGCACTTCCTCCACGCGAAATCCAAACTTGCGCGCCACAAACAAAATCTCCGGATCGAAGCCCCAGCGCTCGATGCGCTGCAGCGGCAGAATCGTTTGTGCGGCCTGCCGAGTAAAAGCCTTGAATCCGCACTGGGTGTCTTTGAACCGCAGCCCCAGAATAATCCGCAGCAACAAATTGAAGACCCGTCCAAAAAGTTGCCGGTGCAGCGACTGCCGCCGCGTCTGCAATTCCGCCCGCAGCCATCGCGAACCGATCGCGATGTCCGCACCCCCGGCCAACGCCACCAATAATTTCGGCATCTCCTCGATGGGCGAAGACAGATCCGCGTCGCTGAACACCACCACCTCGCCGCGAGCATTCAGCATTCCATTGCGAACGCTATAGCCCTTGCCGCGGTTGCCGGGATTCTCCACCAGTCGCAACATGGGATTCTCTTCTGCAAACCCGCGCACGAGATCCGCCGTGTTATCGCGCGATCCATCGTTCACCACAATCACTTCCGCATTCCCTCCCTGCGCGCGCAAGTATGCCAGCACCCTTTCAAGAGTTACCCCCAGCCGTGCGCCTTCGTTATAGGCCGGAATAACGATGCTGTAAGTGATGTCCATGGATTTTTGCACGCCGCAAAAAAGGCTGCGTCATTGTACGTCGGAAAGACCCGGTTGAGGAAACTCAGAACCGAAATCCGCTCACTGAGAACTGTCTCCCTCACGCCACGCTGCGTTTCTCCACCAGCATGCTGAAGAACTCATTCACCAGTTCGGCATCCCACAAGCCCTGGCGGGCTTCCACGCGCATAGTTTGCGCGGCCTCATCATGCGACAACGCCGGCTTGTAAGGCCGCGCCGTGCGCAGTGCATCGTACACATCCACCACCTGCAAAACCCGCGGCAGCAGCGGGATCTCGCCCGCCCGCATTCCATCCGGATAGCCCGACCCATCCGCATGCTCATGATGATGCCGGATGATCGGCAGCACCAGCCGCAACGACTTCAACGGCTTGCAGATATTTTCCCCGTTCACCGGATGCAGCTTCATGATCGTCCATTCCTGCAACGTCAGGTCACTGCCTTTTTTCAGAATCTCATCCGGCACCGCGATCTTGCCCAGGTCGTGCAAGAATCCCCCGCGCCGCAGCGCCACAATCGAATCTTCATCCAGTCCCAGATGCCGTCCCAAATCCGCAGCCCGCGCCGCCAGTCGCTCGCAGTGCCCCTCGGTATAAGGGTCACGTCCCTCCACAATCAGCCCCAGCGTACACAGCACGGAATCCGCTGTCTCCAACTCGTCAGTGAATTCCTTCACTCGCAGCAGCGACTTCACCCGCGCCGTCAACTCCTCAGCCAGCACCGGCTTGTTCAGGAAGTCGTCCGCCCCAGCTTCAATTCCCCGCAGCTTGTCGGTGCTGTCGGTCAATCCCGTGATAAGCACAAAAGGAATCAGACGCGTTGCCGGGTCGCCTTTGAGTGCACGGCATAATTCATAGCCCGATTTCCCCGGCATCTTCACATCCGACAAAATCAGGTCCGGCGCCTGCCGCCGCACCTCCGCCTCGGCCTCTTCCGCATCCGCCGCCGTCACCACGTCATAGCCGCGCAGGGTCAGCAACTGGCTCATCAGCCCCGCAATGCTCGCATGGTCGTCCACTACCAGAATCCGGGGCACACGCCGCCCCGTCCACAACCCGCTCATACTTGGATCAGAAGCCGCTTCTCGCTGGGAAGTTGTCTGGAACTCACCGCTTACAGCCGGACGGAAATCGTGAGGGAAACTCATTGCGCACTTGCTCTTCAACTAATTCTACTGCAATCGCACACTCCATTGCAGACGGGTGGGGACCGGCCGCCCTCGGCTGTCCGTTCGAGCGCAGCTCGACTTCCTCGTCCCACTTCAGAACTACATGCTAAAGCTAGCGCGATTTGTGATGTCTAACCTTGTGCGACAGCCCGTTTCCCGGCTTAACCCCGGCCATGGTCCACACCTCCCAATCCCCTCTCCGCATAGCACTGTCGCTCTCCATCTTGTTCACTCGCCGCGACCGGGCCTCACGTCATCACTTTCGGTAAATGGACCACAGTCCAGAGTTCCCCCGAATCCAGCTCCGCCGGCACCGACGAGAAGCCGCTAACTCTGAAGGTCCGCCCTCTTCTCGTCGACACCCGCGTAACCTTCGAGCCGGAAGGAGCCGCCAAACAAACCTTCGCCATCCGCGCCCACACAGTGGATCTGTTGAACGAAAGCGAAGAAGAAGACGAAGAAGCCCCAAAATAGAGCACCTCTGTCACCCAGGACCGGCTAATTCCTGACACCTGAGACCTAAGACCTGAGGCCTGACTCCTGCTATCCCGCCGCCTCAACCGCCGGCAACTCCTCCACCACAGTCTTCTCTTTCACTCTAGCGCTCGTAACCAGAATCACCGAAACCACCACAATCACACTCCCCATAACAATGAACCGGTCGACCCGCTCGTGCAGAACCAGCCATCCCAGAAAAACCGCGACCACCGGATTCACATAAGCGTAAGTTGAAACCTTCGAAGTAGGCACGTGCTCCAGCAGCCAGATATAAGCCGTATACCCAATCCACGACCCGCACACCACCAGATACAACACAGCGCCCACCCCGCGGCCCGTCCAGCTAACGTGCGAAAAGTCCCCCACGACCAATGCAAACAACAAGTTTCCCGCCCCCGCCGCCGTCACCTGCCATCCAGTCGCGCTGAACACATCCATTCCTGACTGCCAGCGTTTCGACAGCACCGATCCCAGCGCCCAGGAAAATGATCCGCCCAGCAGCGAGAGCGAGGCCCAAAACTCGCGCCGCCCCAGTGAGGAGCTCGAATGCAACTCCGGCCAGAACAGCACGACCAGCCCCGCCATCCCCAGCGCCAGCCCAGCCTTGCCTCGCCACGAAATGTGATGGTCGCCGAGCAACAGCGAGTCCAGCACTAGAAACCACAGCGGCGTAATTGCAATAATCAAAGCCGCCAAACCGGAGGGCACCGAAAGCTCCGCCCAGGCCAGCGTCAAGTTCCCGCCCATCAACAGCAGGATTCCCACCACCGAAGCCAGCGCAATCTGCCGCGCCGAATACCAGATCCGCCGGCCCGTCAAAGCGCACACCGAGAGCATCACCACTCCGGCAATCGAAAATCGCACCCCGCACATCAGCGCCGGAGGAATCGTCTGTACCGCAATATCAATAGCGAGGTAGGTAGATCCCCAGAACAGATACACCAGCCCAAAGGCAAGAATCACCGCAAACCGGCTTGGGCTCTGAGCTCTGGACATGTCAGTGAGAGAACACGGAAAGCTAAAACATATCAGACGAGGTTCAACACAAGTAGGATTCCAAAGTTTGTCACGCGGACACGCTAACGCTCCGCCTGCGAAAGTCAAAGGTCGGGACAGCCGCCCTCGGCTGTCCGCCGGGCAAAGCCCGGCCGTTACCAAAGGGGGTTACGCCGTGCGCTGCCGCAAGCTATAATGCCGTTAGTGATAGTGATGTGGACGGCTAACGATGCTGCACAAAGTTTCCAACTCGTGTCTGCCCAATGCTCATCTGCCCGAGTGCTGGCTGCACTGTCTGGTCTGTCCGCGCCGCTATCGGGCCAATCTGCCTTCACGCCTGCGTCCCAGCCTCTTCGGTAGCGACTAACAAATCCTCCGCCAAGATTCGTTCGGTTCCACGTGTGCTCGAACCAGAGCAACGTACTCCGAAATGCGTTAACTGACCACTGGCCACCAACCACTGGTCACTGCCCTACGGAGGATTCCAATGACGACGACTACGAAAACCATGACTGCCGGACCCGCTGTTAACGGACCAAAGCTCAAGACCGCCCTGCCCGGACCCAACGCCAAGCGCGTGCTCGCAGGCGACGAGAAATATATTTCGCCGTCCTACACCCGCTCCTACCCGCTAGTAGCCAAGAGCGGACGCGGCATCGTCATCACCGACGTTGACGGCAACGAGTTCTATGATTTCTCCGCCGGCATCGCCGTCACTTCGACCGGCCACTGCCATCCCCACGTCGTAGCCGCTATACAAAAGCAGGCGGGCGAGCTGATCCACATGTCGGGCACTGACTTCTATTACGAGAGCATGGTCACGCTAGCCGAGCGTCTGTCAAAGATCGCCCCTATGCCCGGCCCGCACAAGATCTACTACGGCAACTCCGGCGCCGAGGCCGTCGAGTGCGCCCTAAAGCTCGCCCGCTATCACACGAAGCGGCCAAACATCATCGCGTTCTTCGGTGCGTTTCATGGACGCACCATGGGTGCGCTCTCCCTCACTGCCTCGAAACCCCAGCAGCGGCGCCGCTTTTCGCCCCTCATGCCAGGAGTGACGCACGTTCCCTATCCCGATCTTTATCGTGGACGCAAAGATCCCACGCAGGATCCTGACGCATTCGCGCTGAGCTGCGCCCGCTTCATCGAAGAGAAGCTGTTCAAGACCACGCTGCCTCCCGAGGAAGTAGCTGCGGTCTTCATCGAGCCCGTGCAAGGCGAGGGCGGTTACGTGGTCGCGCCCACCATCTTCATGCAGGAGCTGCGCCGCATCTGCGATCGACACGGCATTCTCCTTGTCCTGGATGAGGTCCAGAGCGGCATCGGCCGCACCGGCAAGTGGTGGGCGGTCGAGCACACCGGCGTGGAACCAGATATGGTCTGCATCGCGAAAGGCATCGCTTCGGGCATGCCGCTCGGCGTCGTGATGACCCGCTCTGAAATCATGGACTGGGTGCCCGGTTCGCACGCCTCAACCTTTGGCGGCAATCCCGTGTGCATCGCGGCAGCGTTGGCCACGCTCGACGTGATCGAGAAAGAACATCTGCTCGAGCACTCAGCCGAATTGGGGGCGCACATGATGAAGCGCATGGCAAACTGGCCCGCCAAACTCAAACTGGTAGGCGACGTCCGCGGCCGCGGCCTGATGATCGGCGTCGACATCGTCAAGGACAAATCGACCAAAGAGTACGCCGCCGCCGAGCGCGACCTGATCGTCGAGAAGGCCTTTGAACACGGCGTCCTGTTCCTCGGCTGCGGCCCCAGCTCAGTCCGCCTGTGCCCGCCGCTGGTCGTGACCAGAGAAGAAGCCGATGTCGCCATCGATGTGCTGGAAGAGTGCATCCAGGAAGTGGGCAAGTAGGGGCGAAGCTCAAAGCGGCTGCCCCGTTTTTGTCCCTGCGTTCTTTGCAGGGACAGGGGGGAACTTGACTTGGCGGTCTCAACTCAGGGAGATCAAAATCCCCGCCCTGTCGCAAAAGACGCGACGAGAGCGGGGCACCCTTGAGGACTGAAATAGGAAAGGCTGGGCCAGCCCCCCGATGCAAGCCTTAATTTTGCGTGTACTCGAGCGGTGTGGCCGACATTTCGTTCTGGATGGACGGTTCACCTACCATCTCAAGGTAGACGTCATACGTACCCGCTGGTAGACTCAGCGTCGACAGATCGTACGACGTCGTGGTGTAGGCTGGCTGCGCCCTAAGGGTCAGGCTGGTTGATCCATGGGTCGCAGTCCACAGCGCGAAATGATGGATAGTGTCTATGGTCTGGTAACCCAGGGTGCCGCTGTTGATGCCGAGTGACCAGTCCATCACGGTGGTGCTGCCTGATTTATAGGAAAGATTCACGGCATCGTAGCAGTTGTGGACGCCGCTCTCTTGTTCAGTGCCTTCTTCGTAATCGTTCCAGGTGGCGATCATCATATAGGGGATTTGGTGACTGCTGCCCCAGTATGCGCCCGCAGTGACTTCATTCGCGGAATCGAGAAGTATTCGGCCGCATTGCTGGGCAATGACCCTCCCGTCAGTCCACGAAGCGTTGCTGTCGTCGAAGCCGCTGTAGAGAAGGCCAACGGCAACTTCTCCATCGGAGACTGGTGTCTGTGACTGTATATAGAATTGATCCAGGTACCCGCCCGACGTCCCGTTGCAGGTGATGCCCGTCGAATCACACCACCAGTACTGCGACGGAGGGTTGTCCTGAAACGCGTGCTTATCTTTGGACTCGGAGTATGGCTGCGGCCACGCGTACGTCCCCGCGCTAATCGTAGGGTAGCCATAGTATCCGAATTGGAAGATGAACTTCATGTTGTACCCCTTGGAATCAACGTAGCTCTGCACCGCGCTCCAGATGGTGTCCCAGTCGTCCGTCTCGCTGTGATTGCATATGAGTGCAGAAAAGGTTGGGCATGCTCCGAAGTAGCCAATGACATTTGTTCCCCCGTCCATCCAGTACACACCCGCTTTGGGGGATATGTAGGCGTTGTAGACGTAAGTCATGTCCGACTCGAGGGCGTTTTCGATGCAGGAGATGGTGGCGCTCTCTGAAAGAGGCGGCGTCTGATTTCCGCAATAGGGAGCTACCTGGGCATCGAACGAGCCCTGGTCCTCAAGAATCCCCAACTTCAAGGGGAGATTCGTCCGCCCAGATACATCCGTGTGCACGTTATTGGTGGTAGTCAAATTGAATTGCTGGCCAGAGTCGACCGTGCCGTAGAAGTCTACGAAATTTATGTTGCACCCGCGCGTAATCATGGTCGCGTCTTGCTTCTTAACTGTCGCCAAGGTGTTTTCGTTGTAACCAATGTTGATGTGCCCATTGAAGGTACCGGTATTTTCAAACCAGGGCTGGTATTCGCAGATTAGCTGCCCGTTCCAGTTCTTGTACATCAGACGATGAACGCTGATGGTTGATACATGCTCAGGAAATGCGTCTACGATGGTTGTCTGGGCGCCATCGGCTTGATTGCCGGAGCTGGTTTCCAGGTTCGGTAGAGCTTCATTGCAATACGAGGGAGTTCCTTTGGCGGAGCAGGCGCTCGTATTATTGGCGGTTTCAGTATTGAGCACGGTGGTTGGAGAGTCGTCTCCGGGCAGGGGAGTATGGTCCTGAGCCTGCACCGCTGGCATGGCCAATAAACACACGAAGGGCAATAGATATGAAGTGGTAGGACGCATGCGCAACTATTTCTCCTGGTTTGATTTGACTTCACCCTGCTAGGGAACCCATCTGCTTGAACTTACTCGGTGTAGGAACCGACTTAACACGGGATAGGCCGCTTGCAACCTTGAGCAGCCTGAAACACACGCGAGATTAGCAAGTGGGCTTGTCCTTGCGAATCGGGCGAACAATGTATTGCATGAGTACAGGTTCTGTAGGAGCTTTCCGCAGGCAACGTTGCCACAGAATGGGCGAAGCCGTCGTGCACGGTGCAGTGGGGCAAAGCTGAGCGCCACAGACCTCGCCCTCCTTGTCATTCGCCATACACCCGACGTCGCCTGCTGTGCTACGCCTCGGTTTTGCAAACCTGGGTCCCTCGAGTCCTCCGACGCCCATATCTAGCGTGTAATTTTGCGTAAAATCGCGTGCCGTTTTGTATTTCAGGTGAATTCGGGTAAACGGCTGGCTGTCCGATGGCGTCTAACAGGTGTGAGCACGGGACGCCGATTGGAACTGGATGCGATGCGGGGAGTGATGCTGGTGTGGATCGCTCTGACGCATCTGCCCACGGCTGCGAGTGCGTGGGTGAATCAGCCTTTTGGTTTTGTGGGCGCGGCAGAAGGCTTCATTTTTCTCTCGGCGCTGTTCACTGGACGGATTTACTTCCGTATCTTAGAGCGCGACGGCTATCCAGCGATGACGCGAAAGTTGTGGGCGCGCACGCTGCGCCTGTATGGCTACCACCTGCTCTTGCTGGCTTTTGCGTTCTTGGTCGCGGTGCCCATTGCCTCCCATGGCGATCGGCCAGGGCTTCACAACCTCCTGGATTTTTATTTCATCGCCGGGGCCAGGCAAGCGGTGACGGAAGCGGCTCTGCTGATTTACCGGCCGCCTTTGCTCGATATCCTGCCGATGTACATCATTTTTCTGATGCTCACGTCGATTGCAATTCCCCTGTCCAGGAGGATTGGATGGAAACCGATCTTGTGGACATCTTTCTCTTTCTGGGCGCTGGCTCAGTTGGGTTTGCGCAGCGCTGAACACACATTCATGATGCGATATATTCCGACGCGGATTCCATTGAATGAAATGGGTTCATTCGACCTGTGGGCCTGGCAGTTTCTATGGTTTGTGGGTGTCTGGCTGGGCGTGCGTTGGGCTCAGGGAAACCTGGAGATTGAAGCGTGGGCCAGGCGAGCGGTTGTTCCGGCCGTCGTGATAGCCGTTTTTTGCTTCATCATGCGGCGAAAACTCGCGCACGGGCTAGAACTCGGTGCATTTGAGTTTCTATTCGACAAGTGGCACCTCGGACTATTCAGGATGCTCGATTTCACGGCAGTGGCAGCGTTGCTGATCCTTTCGCAACGGATCACGAAAACGGCAGCCATAAGGCCTCTGGTACTGTTGGGACAATCTTCGCTGCAAGTCTTCTGCGTACATCTTCTATTCTGCTTCGCAGGTCTCACGCTGATGGGCAATGCGTCAATGCTGAATGGATGGCGGCAATTCGCGCTGTTGAGTGTCACGCTTACAGGAATGCTAATCACGGCGAAGATTTTCTCAAAGAGCGAGGCCAAGACCGAGGCCAACACCGCGGCCAAGAGCGAAGGGCCAGGAAAAACAAGAATATCTTCCAGATCGAGTTCCACCGACCTGGCAGCGGGTAGCGAGCCAGCTCACTTGGTCGGACGAGATTTGATTCGCACCAGTCGAAGCTCGGACAAAAGCGTGGAAGAGGCTGATCGCGCTTGCGCAATCGATTCCCAAGTCGAACCCTCGGTTTGCCCTCCGGAGATAGGTCTCTAGAAAACTCGCTGGTAGAACCTCAGACGTTCTCCCGTTCTTTCGGTCGGAACACGGCACCAGGCGGGATTTACTGGCCACTTAGCGTTTAGGATGTTGTGCTATGGCAGAATCCCAAGTGCGACTCAAGCGCGCCTTCTGCGGCAAACCCATTTCCCCAAAGACGCCAAGGCGCCCGAATACGGGCCGGCCATTCATTGGGTGCTACTTCGCCAAGATCGAGGAAGGAAAATCTCAGCGACACTAGAGGCGGGACAATGGGGCTCGGTGGAGACAGAACACTGTTCGCGAGAGTATGCGAGCTAGCGCTGGCGCTTTTCTTGTCTTTTGGCTGGCCAATCCAGAGCACGGCCTATGCTGTGCTCGCTCATGAGGCCGTCATCGACAGCGCATGGAACACCAACATACGCCCGCTGTTGGTGAAGCGTTTTCCCAACGCTACGGCTGACGAACTCAAAGAGGCACACGGGTATGCCTATGGCGGTGCCATCATCCAGGACATGGGCTATTATCCGCACGGAAGTCATTTCTTCAGCGACTTAACACATTATGTGCGGAGCGGAGACTTTGTCCTGGCTCTGCTGCGGGACTCCAGGGATCTCGACGGCTACGCATTTGCGCTCGGCGCCCTCTCCCACTACGCCGCGGACAACGAAGGCCACCTCATGGCCGTGAATCTTTCGGTTCCTCTCCTGTATCCGAAGCTGAAAAGGAAATATGGCGACGTGATCACATATGAAGAAAACCCCTTGGCGCACGTAAAGACCGAATTTGGATTCGACGTGTTGGAAGTCGCGCAGGGACGCTATGCTCCCGCCAGTTACCATGACTTCATCGGCTTTGGGGTTTCAGTTCCTCTGCTGGAAAAAGCGTTTCAGGAAACCTACGGTTTGGATCTGAAGAGCGTTCTCTCAGATGAAGACAAGGTGCTCGGCTCTTACCGTTACGACGTCAGCCAGCTTCTTCCCAAAGCGACCCGCATCGCCTGGAGCTTGAAGAAAGACCAGATCATGAAGGATCAGCCTGGGATCACTAAAAGGAAGTTTCTTTATAATCTGTCTCGCGCCAGTTACCAAAAGAACTGGGGAAAGGCATATCAGCCGCCCACTTTTGGTGAAAAATTGCTCGCCTTTCTGGTGAGGATTCTCCCCAAGATAGGTCCGCTTAAAGTGCTGCAGCTCCAGACGCCTACGCCTCAGGCGGAACAAATGTTCGAAGCCAGCTTCGACACGAGCCTGCAACGTTACCGGAACCTGGTTGACCAAGAAGCCGCCGGCCGTCTCGACCTGCCCAACGACAATTTTGACACTGGCGGGGTAACGGGTCCCGGCAAATATCGGCTCTATGATGAGACGCAAGCAGAACTGCTCCACGCACTCGCAAAGCAGAACTTTAGTGGTGTTTCGTCGGAGCTTCGGACCGAGTTCCTGGAATTCTTCGGACATCCGGATGCGCCTTACGCGACCAAGCGCAAACCTAACGAGTGGGCTCAAGTTCAGATCGAGCTTGAACAGCTGAGGAAGGCTTCGCCCGCAGCAGTTCGCGATGCGGGCGGTCCCTAGGCAATGATCCCGATTGGCGATAAATCGCCGTCTCCCCGTCGTCTTTGTTCCGATGATCGTTAGAGAGAGCAGATCCAAGGTGAAGTCGGCCCGGCATTTTTCTCAATATATGCCTTGACAAGTATATGCTTCATGAGGTATATCAAGGGAATGGAATCTGTCTTCGAAATCATTGCGGAGCCGAGCCGCCGCGCGATATTGAGCCTTTTGGTTTCGTCACAGCAGTCGGTGGGAGAGATCGAGCGTCAGCTTCGAATGCCGCAGCCGGCCGTTTCAAAGCACCTGCGCGTGCTGCGCGAGGCCGGCTTCGTGGAATCCAAGGTAGACGCACAGCGCCGTCTCTACCGCCTGAAACCCGAACCGTTTCGCGAGGTGGATGCCTGGCTCGCCCAGTTCCGCCGGTTCTGGTCCGCTCACGTGGATGCTCTCGAACGCCACCTTGACCGCATGGATCAATTCATGGACCAACCAACGCCAACGAAACGGAAGACTAAGGAGAAGACGACGCGGCCAAACCGCGAACGTGATAAAGGAGAAACGAAATGAAAATCAAAGTGACCAGCGTATACGTGGACGACCAGGGCAAAGCTCTGCGCTTTTATACTGAGGTATTGGGCTTTGCCAAGAAAGTCGATTTCAGTCAGGGGCCATATCGCTGGCTGACGGTGGCCTCGCCCGAGGAGCCGGAGGGCACAGAGCTGCAGCTGGCGCTGAACAGCAACCCCGCAGCCAAAGCGTACCAGCAGGCGATGTTTCAACAGAGCCAGCCCGCGGCTATGTTCTTCACCGACGACGTAAAGGGCGACTACGAGCGGATCAAGGCCCGCGGCGCCGCGTTCACGATGCCGCCAACCGACGTGACCGGCTCGACCATCGCGATGCTGAACGACACTTGCGGCAACCTGATTCAACTCACTCAGCTGGCTCGCCACTGACGCTAGGAGAAGAAGATGACGAATCTCGCACAGTACACGCCGGGTCCGGCCAGCGGAGCGCGGGTTCAAAAGGACCGGGGGCAAAACGGGGAAGAGAAGTGGACGCTTGTCCTCGTCCGGGAACTGCGGCACTCGCCGGAAAAAGTCTGGCGGGCGCTTACCGACCCGGTGCATCTGCGGGAGTGGGCTCCCTTCGATGCCGACGGCAACCTGGGCACGGTTGGAACCACGGTGAAGCTCACAACGGTTGCAGCGCCAACGCCGCGTGTGTCCGAAACGAGAGTGACGCGAGCCGACGCTCCCGAGGCGCTTGAGTACAACTGGGGTGACTTCGACATGCGGTGGAAACTCGAAGCCTTTGGCGAGGGCACGCGCCTGACGCTGTGGACCAACATCGGTCATCGCTTCATCGCAATGGGTGCTGCTGGTTGGCACATTTGTTTCGACGTTCTGGATCACCTGCTTGGCGGAACTCCCATCGGCCGCATCGTCGGTCCCGAGGCTATGAAGTTCGGCTGGAAGCGGTTGAACGCAGAGTACGCCAAGCAGTTCGGTATTGAAACGCCCAACTGGCCGCCTAACGCGGCACAAAAGTAGGAATCGAGGAGATCGCAAACCAATATCAATCAAGGAGTGAAATCATGGCCACCTCAGCCAATACAGCCAACATCGTGAACCGAGGCATCACACGTTCGGTTTTTCGCTGGATTCACATCATCTGTGGCATTCCGATACTCGGTTACATTTATGATTCGCCTTCTGATACCCACTACTACGCCCACAGTGTCAGGTATGGCTTTCTTCCCGTACTAGTCCTTTCGGGATTGTGGATGTGGAAAGGCCATGTCGTTCGACGACTTATTTCGAGGAGATCGGCCTAACGGGGCTGCGTTCTCCCCATCGAGATAAAGTTGCGGAGCCGGCCAGGGATGGGTGCCGTGGACGCGGGCGTCGATCGCTTTTCCCCGGTACCCCTCCGCCCCGGCGTTCTCGTGGAATCATCACGTTAGCAAGAAATTCCCGGCAAAATACGGATGTCAAAGAACTTGGAGGTCAAAATCCAAAGAACAAAGGATTTAGGAGCGCGGCGGGTTGGGTTCGCCCAACCGTCACGGCCTCGACTATGATCGAGCGATTTTATTGTGGGCACAAGGTCAGATGTCACATGGTGGCTATGGAAATTCTTCGAACCTTGGGGAACGTCCCTTCTGTTCTTCGACGATTCCACACGGGAATGGAAGGAAGGTTACACAAAAAGCTAGGGTTCCACCGATCGGGCGGCCCCTGACACCTGCTCTGCCTGCGACGCAGCCGGTGGTTTGGACGCGAAATAGCGTACCGTCACATCTTCCCCGAAATCGACCCGCTTCTCCCCGACCCGCATGTGCGGCGGTGCCGGCTTGGGCTTGAAACTCCTGATGGTCACATCCTCTGCAATGTAGTCGACTTCATTCTGCCCGACCCGGACCAGTTTGAACGCGGAACCGGCAGCCTTCATGCCTTCCGTTGCGCCTGCCGTGGTCTGCGGCTTGGAGGTGCGGGTGTTTGCCGGCGACAGCTTGGCGGGCACCTGCTGCTCGGCGGCATTCGATCTCTGTAGCGACCAAGCGTCCGCGGGCGACGAAGCGTGGTGATCATAGGCAACCCAGCCAACCATCGCCAGCACGGTACCAGCGACTACAGCCACGTTCCACCGGAGCCTGTCCCACGCAACACGCTTCTCCGGCTGAGTGATTGTTGTCGCAGCTTTCACCCGCTGGCGGAGACCTGTCTCCCCGGCTGGCTCAGCGGCGTGCGGCACGGTCGTGAGTTGTGTTGCCGGAGCTTTTTTCTGGTCAAGCCGGGTATCACGGAACATCGCCTCCTCGACCAGTCGGGCCATCATTCGATAGGTACGCACCTCTCGATCCTGGAAAGTGTGCGCCTCGCCAAAGAAGACCTCCAGCACTCCCGCCACCGCACGCTCCTGGTATATCGGCACGATCAGGAGAGCATTGGCTCCGAACAGCCGGCAAACTGCCGCCTCAATTCGCGTGTCAGCTTGGGCATTCTCGACACGCAGAATTTCGTCTCTCGTGTCGTCGTGCGCTGAGACACTCAGCACGGCGGTCATGCGACGGCCGACATAAGCAGCAGCGCTTCCAATGCCTGCCCGGTACACCAGCTGGTCGGCTTTTAGCAGAGCAACGGCGACTCCGGTAGCGTTGGCCAGGTTCCGCGAACGGTCGGCGACCACGTGCATGGCTCGATCCAAGTCGGTCTCGCCCGTCGTGATCGAGTGGTGGAGTTCGACCAGAGCAGAGAGCGACTCACTGTCAAGCCCGCTCTCCTGCACTGCAAAAGCGCTAGCCCAGAATTTTCCGAAGGATGCGCGATCGCGGCTGGAATGGGTACTCATACTCATACCCGAGGGTGCTGCGGGTCTGCGGCTGGATTGCGGAGTGGGTTTCGGTGGACAAGCATTCCGAAACGGTTCCGCCGGGCCGGTAGCTGCAGTCTCTCATCGAGCCAATGCAGTGTCAAGTCTAGCTGGCGATCGGTAATGGTGCCATTTGATTTCCACAGGGTGACGCTCAGGCAAGGGCTGTGGGAAACTGAATCATGCCGAAACGGGCTATTCGGATCGTGAAGCACATCGGCGCAACGCCGTGTGTTGCCGTTTGCACCCATTGCAGTCAGCAATTCAAAGCGTCCGACATTCGCAGCCTCAAAGATGCGACCGCCAGCCTGCAATCCCAGTTTGACGCGCATAAATGCAAGCCGCTGGACGGTAGCTAGAACGCGCTGCGGATCGTGCGCGAGTCCACGGAAGGTAAGCGATCTACTTATTCGCCTTATGCTCTGCGTAAGAGCCTCCGAGCCGTTCGCTTGTCGCTTAGACGGCAATCTAAATTTCGCATTGAAGTGCTCAAGTGAGCAGCTCCAGCAGAACTTCGTACCATAGGTTTTACGGGCCTTCTGCATTCTTTGCAGATGAAGTCTCCCTTACCGAACTTGCGGCCATGGCTCTTCAGCAACTCTCGCAACTGTAGAGCTAGGCCAACGTCAACAAGGCACTCCTTCGCTTTTGCCATTTAGGCCTCCGGCGTAATGTTCTCTCGTGCACGCGGCGGGAGTTATCTCATGCGGAACAGCTCATTGTTCGTTTTTTAATATCTGTTCTTGCATCGCCTTCCGTTTGGCCACCGCGCAATCCTCTGGAGGTTGAAGAACTGCGGCCGTCGACGTTATTCACTTTAGCTTTGAAAGGATCTTCGATTTCTGGTTGAATACCCCCGACGGGGAGCCACCATGAAAATATACAATCTCGTGGGCTATCTGATTATTGTTTCCTACATGCTGGCGTGCGTGCTTGCCACTCCGGCTCACTTGGGACTATGGAAAGGATTGTTGATCGGCGCGGTTTATTTTATTTTTTGCTGGTTTCTCGGTGGCTTGTATTTGGCCGACGTTCTTCATCTCGGAATCGCTCATCGCTCTCTTGACTATAAGGAATGGTTCATCAAAGCTGTCGCCATCGTGAACAACACGTTCGCGATCTATGTAAATCCAATCACCTGGGTGAATCGCCATCGATTGCATCACAAGAATTCGGACCATGATGGGGATCCCAATAAAATTGGAGGAGATGGTCTTTGGCGGACGTTATATCTCTGTCTACTGCCGTATCGGTGTCAGGAGAGTCTGGCCACGGACGACATCTTGAAGTCGCGAACTTTCCGGGTGGTGGGGAGTCCGATCTTTGCACTGGTCGCGCAGAGCGCCAATTTTTTGCTCTTGTGGAAGCTGGTTGGAAGCCTGAAGTTCGCGCTGGTGATGTGGATTGGCGTTCGAATTTTTGGTTGGTGGGTCAATATGGTTCAAAACTACTGGACCCACACTCGCGAATTTGGATACCGGCGCTATGACGATGAACGCGACAACGCGATGAATATTGGTGAATGGCTGCCGGTTACGGCAACCTTCAGCGCCTGCCTGCAGAATAATCATCACCACTATCAAACTCTGTTGCGGCTCAGCCACGACGAATCTGAATACGACTTTGGATTCTTGACTGTCAAAATCATGAAGAGTCTTGGGCTGGTAAAGGCAACGGTGAGGGGCGAGCAGATGCCCGCGGACGTTCGATTAGCTACACTAGATTTTTAGGCCGCTCTTTCTCTTCCCCATAAAAGGTTCGATCGTCTGCCCCAAAAAGCCCGGCGCAATTTCTTCGCCGTCCAGACCGTAACGTTCGGGCCATTCATCAGGATAGTAGTAAGTTCCAAAAAATCTATCGATCCACGGAAAATGAATCGCAAAGTTCCTATCGATGCCCTCTTTCTGCGAAGTATGGTGCCAATGATGGTATCTGGGCATGACCAAGAACTTTTCGAGCCATTTTACGCTGGGACCGAAATTGCAATGAGTCCAGGTGGCGTGAAGGGTCACAAAAATCAAATACGCCAGAATGATGGATTGCGAAAATCCAAGCATGAGCGGAGCGAGGATAAAGGCGCGGACAAGTGTATCGTCTACGAAGTGGGAGCGTGAGCCCGCGATCCAATCGAGCGCCTTCGAAGAATGGTGAACGGCATGGAAACGCCACAGGAAGGGCACTTTGTGGAAAGCCAGATGAATGAAATATTCAGCGACGTCCGCGACCACAATGGCCAGGAAAAATTGCAAAAGCCAAGGCATTCGAGCAATAAAGTGTTGAACAACCGGAACGCCCAGATATTTGGTAGCCTGGATGGCGGGCAATAAAACCAGAAAAGATAAAATTTGTATCGGGAGGTGAGTGGACATGAAATAAACCACATCCAAAGTCCACTGATTCCTGAATGTTCCCTGTTTCGGATACTGCGGCCAGAGTCTTTCGATCGGCACGTAGATGAGTGCCATCAAAAACAAATCAAGCAAAAACCAGTCTAGGCCGATTGCAGGCCCATTATGCAAATTATCGTTAATCTGCACGCTTGATCCGCCCAAAGCCGTTGCTGCAGTGGCAAGCAACATCCCAGTCATTGCCAGAGTCTTTTTCTTGCGCTTAATCGAAGAAATAATTCCGAATAAAATTGCCGCCACGATGAGGCATTCGATTAAAAGGCGCATCGTGTGCATCGGGTAATGCGGACGCAGTTCAGGAGAGCTTAGTAGCTGAGGAAAATGCAGGCATAGAACTCCGCCGAACGAAAGAAATCCAAAAAAGGCCGACAGTATCCCGCTCCACCAACCGGTTCCAAAGCCAGTAGAATCGGCATCGCCAAAGAATTCGTTGATCTTTTGCTCGATCACGACGCCTCCTAGTTTACGTTTCTCGACTCGTGCAAGCTATTGCAAAGATAGCGACATGACGCTTGAGCTGAAAAGATAACTAAAGATAGCTAACGTCTCGGCGGCCTCGACGCTGGCCCTGAATTTGGCAGAAGGAGGCTGCCGCTCACGGAGGTTGCAGGTTACACCGAGTGCAGCTAAATTAGGTGCGAGAGTTGGATCCTTACGTGAAAGGCCCATCCCGATGGAAACTGCCTCTATATTCATCGACCAGAAGATCAAGGAACTTGGAGACTGGCGGGGGAAGACGCTCGCGAAAGTGCGCGAAATCATACACAAGGCAGACCCTGAGATCGTGGAAGAGTGGAAGTGGAGGGGAACTCCCGTCTTTTCCCACGGCGGCATCGTCTGTACGGGAGAGACGTACAAGAGCGCCGTCAAGATGACATTTGCCAAGGGAGCTGCGTTGAAAGATCCTTCCGGTCTGTTCAACTCGAGCCTTGAGGGGAATGTCAGGCGAGCCATCGACATCCACGAAGGGGAGAAGGTGAATGAGGCGGCCTTGAAGGATCTGATCCGCGCCGCGGTGGCGCTCAATCTCGAGGGCAAGGGCCAGACGAAGCGGAGGCCGAAGGCGAAATCGAAGTCCTGATCCGGCGAGTGGGTCTTGACGTACATCACTGCGAGGCCATTCTCAGTCGCCCCTCCAGGCCTGCTCGTGACGGGCACGTAACAAACTCTTTACATTCCCGTGACGGATGGGCGGCGGTCGTTCTTTACACTCCTTCCAGGGATCAATCCAGAAGCGAAGACAGGTTTGAATCAAATGAGATTTACGAAGCTGGCGTTGGGGATGCTGGCAATTGGCATGTGGCTTGGAGCCGCCACCGCCTACGGCCAAAGTAAAGCGATCGATGCAAGCAAATCCAGCATGAAGGTTCGGGTCTTCAAGTTTGGAGCGTTCTCCGCGTTCGCTCACAATCACGAGATCGAAGCTCCGATTGCGGAAGGGAAGATCGATTCTTCCGCTAATGCCAGCGTGCAACTGCGCGTGGACGCGCGCGAGATGCGGGTGCTAGACCCGGAGGTCGACGCCGGCAAACGGGATGAGATCCAACACACGATGCAGAGTTCGACGGTTCTCGATGTCGAGAAGTTTCCAGAGATTTCTTACCAATCGACGAGTGTGACCAGTCGCGGGGACGATCATTGGGAAGTCCACGGGGAACTGACATTGCACGGCAAGAAACAGCCAGTCGCGGTAGAGGTGTCGTCAAAGGATGGACACTATCGCGGTACGGCATCGATCAAGCAGAGCGACTTCGGCATTGAGCCCATCCGTGTTGCGGGCGGGACCGTTAAGGTGAAGGACGAACTCAGGATTGAATTCGATATCGTTCCAGTAAAGTGAGCTTTTAGACTTCTTTTCTGCCTGAACCACCGGGCTGAAGTCCGTGTTGATTGTGGACGCTTTAGCCGGCCCATTCGGCTTCGCTCAGGACAGGCGCTGAGGCGCCGCTCTTCCAGGTTGCTGTCTCCTGCTTCCCAGTTTGGGATGGAAAGAGCTCCTGAACGTCTGATTTGTGAAGTGGATCACATCCTGTCATAGGCTGAGCCGCGTACAGTTAGATTGGAGGTTTTTTTGTGCTTTCTGGACGGGCATTCCGGCTCGCGTCTTTGCGGGCCGGCCAACGCGAGCGGTTCTTCGCTTCTTAGATTGGCTTGCCCAGCATACCTTTCCGGCGGAAAAGATTGCGGCCCATCATCGGACCGGGCGGCGGGGAGAAGAGGCGGCTTACTTTCATCTGCGAAAGCTGGGATACATAATGGTGGCGCGAAACTTCCGCTCGCCGCGCTGCCGGGGAGAGATTGATCTGATCGGATGGGACGCCGATGTTCTTTGCATCGTAGAAGTTAAGACGCGCTCCACACGCGATGTAAAGCCCGGCGAAGCGGCCGTCGACCGGCACCAGCGGCGCCTGGTGGCGGCGGTAGCGCGTGATTACCTTCGGCGATTTCCACCTTCGTGCCAGTGGCGTTTCGATGTGGTCAGCGTATACTATTTAGATTCGAGGGCCAGCCAGCCGAAGATAGAAGTGTTTCGGAATTCCTCCCTGACGGCTTAAAATAAAAGATTCGCTATCCTGATTAAAGGGGTTCATTAGTGCCTGAGCTTAGAAAAGATCCTATTGTTGGCCGCTGGGTGATTATTTCCACGGACCGCGCGAAGCGTCCCACCGACTTCGCCCGGGAAAACGTGAAGTTAAAGGGCGGATTCTGCCCATTTTGCTACGGGAACGAGGGCAAGACGCCGCCGGAGATTCAGGCTTATCGTCCGGGATCGAATGGCGGACCGGCTTCGCAACGCGATACGCCGGGATGGACAGTGCGAGTGGTGCCAAACAAGTTTCCGGCTCTGGGGATTGAAGGTACGCTCAGCCGGCAGGCCGAGGGGATGTTCGATCGCATGAACGGCATTGGAGCTCACGAAGTAATTATCGAGACGCCTGACCACAATGCCAGCCTGGCCACGCTGCCTCCGAAGCGGATTGAGGACGTGCTGTGGACATTTCGCGACCGCATCCTTGATCTAAAAAAAGACCGCCGGTTCAAGTACATCCTGCTGTTCAAGAATCACGGCGAGGCGGCGGGAGCGTCGCTCGAGCACGCGCACTCGCAACTGATCGCGCTGCCGATTCTGCCCATCAACGTAACCCAGGAGCTGGAAGGCGCAAAACAGTATTTCTTGTATAAGGAACGCTGCGTGTTCTGCGATATTATTCGTCAAGAAACGGAGAACGGAAGCCGGGTCGTCGCGGAGAACGAGAACTTTCTTACTATCGCGCCTTATGCGCCGCGCTTTCCGTTTGAGACCTGGATTCTGCCGAAGCAGCATGAGTCTGCGTTTGAGAATTCGTCCTCGTCGATGTTTGAGAATCTGGCCAAGGCTTTGAAAACTTTGCTGATCAAGGCGGACCGGGTGCTGGATAATCCACCTTACAATCTGGTGATTCACACTTCGCCGGCGCAGGATCCGACCAACGATCACTATCACTGGCACATGGAGTTCATGCCGAAGCTAACCAAGACGGCGGGCTTCGAGTGGGGCACCGGGTTCTACATCAATCCCACGCCGCCGGAAGAAGCGGCGAAGTTTCTGCGCGAGGCCAGTGTGGAAGAGCCGGTTCCGGCGACCGTCGGATAGGGACAGTTGCGGGTTGAGGAAACTTCAGCAAGAAAAAGAGGGCACGGTGAGAGCCGTGCCCTTTGCAGTTGACGGAGAGAGAAGTTGACGGCCAGGGCGAAACTGTGGGAGCCCTTGCCACAACCGTTTGACAGTTAAATTTTAAGCCGGCATGCGAGCCGAAATTGTCACGGAATTGTAAAAAGATTGCAGGGAAACTCTGCGATGTCGTTCTACTGCTTGCCTTTATTTTCTAATCCTTGCCTTTGCCTTACCCTTGCGTTCGATCCTGGAATTCTTCGTGCCACGCCATTTGGATGGCTTCGAGCTTGCCTTCGTTGGAAGCTCCGGGATCGCCCTTGAAGTGGGGCAGCTCGCTTACGTAACGATGAAGGTCGGTGAAGCGGACGGTTAGGGGATCGAGATCGGGGTGTACTTCGGAGAGCAGGATGCCGATGTCTTCGGCGTCATCCCAGGTTAGCGGTTTGGGCATGGAGAGTTCCTCAATTGCGGCTATTGGGCTTCGGCAAGTGTCGGCGAAAGCTGAAGCCCGACGCTCGGTTTAGTGGTGCTCTTCCGAAATGTAATTGCGATTCCAGGATGGGATCTCGACGACCACTTTACCCGGCTTGGCGATCTGCACCTGGCAGCCGAGACGCGAGTTTAACTGCAAGTCGGCGGCCATGTCCAGACGGTCGGCTTCGTCGTCGTCCATAGGCGAGAGATTTTCGGCACCCTCTTTTATCCAGACATGGCAGGTGGTGCAGGCGCAGTTGCCGCCGCAGGCGTGGTCGAGCGTGACTCCGTAGTTGAGAGCGACGTCCAGGACCGACTCTTCCTTGCCATGATCTTCGTAGGGCAGTTTGCCGTGCTCGAATTGGACCGTTTTGCCCTCGGGCAGGAACGTGAGCTGAACCATATTTTCCTGCGGGATGTTTTCGCCGGGAGCTTCTTCGGTGGCTGTGCCGGCGCCTTGCGTTTTTTCTTCTGACATTGACTGCTCCTCGAGACCTCAAGCTTCTTCGTTGCTCATACGGGCGAGGGCGAGACGCCCTCGCGACAGCCGGCGGGACGCCGGCGCTACTCAAATTCTGCTTTCGCCATAGGATGCGGGGCTGTGGGTCCTTCGCCCATGTCTGCCTCGTCCATGGTTTTTCCTTTTAGCGCGGTGGAGACGGCGCTATCCATCATCAGTTCGGCCAGGCGCGTCGTGCCCTGGTTGAGCGCGTCGATGGCTTTGCGAATGGCCTGGTAATCGTCTTCCGACTTTACTGCGGTCAGGGCCTTCTCCATTTTCGCGATCTTTTTCTTCTCGTCGGTGGTTAGGTGGCCCCAGGCCGGGCTCTTCTTTCCCTTTTCCAGTGCGGCGAGAATCGTGTCTGCTTCGTTGCGTGCCTCAATTACCTGGCGTTGGCGGAAATCTTCTTCGGCGCTGTCGAACGAGTCGAGAATCATGCTCTCGACTTGCTCGTCGGTCAGGCCGTAGCTGGGCTGGACCTGAATTTCTGTCTCTTTGCCGCTGCGCTGTTCGCGCGCCGAGACGTGAAGGATTCCGTTGGCGTCGATGAGGAATTTGACCTCGATGCGCGCCATGCCTGCCGCCATCGCCGGGATACCTTTGAGATCGAAACGGGCCAGTGAGCGGCAGTCTTTTGCAAGTTCGCGCTCGCCTTGAAGAACATGAATGGCGACGTTGGCCTGGCCGTCGATCTGCGTGGTGTAGAACTGCGTGGCGGAGGCGGGGATGGTTGAATTGCGCAGAATGATTTTGTCGGAGACACCGCCCGCGACTTCGATGCCAAGCGACAGCGGCGTGACATCGAGCAGCAGCATGTTCTCGGTGGCTTCGGAGCCGCCGCCGAGAATGTTGGCTTGCACGGCCGCACCTAGAGCGACCACTTCATCGGGATTCAGGTCGGTATGCGGCTCGCGGTGGAAAAGTTCCTTCACCAGAGCGCGAACCTTGGGGATGCGCGTGGATCCCCCGACTAGAACGGCTTCGTCAATCTGTTCGGGCTTGAGGCCGGCGTCTTTCAGGGCCTGCTTGCAAGGGCCGATGGTGCGGTCGATGATGGGCTGGATGAGCTGTTCGAACTGCTCGCGTGTGATTTCGCGAAGATAGCGCTTGCCTCCTGGAAGTTTAACGTCGAGCTTGACCGAGAGCTGAAACGAGAGAGCGATCTTGGCTTCGATTACCGCGTTACGAATGGCTTGGACGGCTTCGGAGTTGCGGCGGAGGTCTTGGTTGCGAAGATCAAGGCCGAGGTCGCCGAGCGTGTCGTCGAGTGCGATGGTGATCAGCAGGTTATCGATGTCGTCGCCGCCGAGATGGGTGTCTCCGTTGGTGGAGATGACTTCGAAGATGCCGTCGTGCAGCCTGAGAATCGAAATGTCGAAGGTGCCGCCGCCGAGATCGTAGACGGCTACGATGCCATTCTGCTTTTTGTCGAGGCCGTAGGCGAGCGACGCGGCCGTGGGTTCGTTGACCAGGCGCAGCACTTCGAGGCCGGCGATGCGGCCGGCATCTTTTGTGGCCTGACGTTGCGCGTCGTTGAAATATGCGGGCACGGTGATGACAGCCTTCGTGACCGGAGCGCCGAAAAAGCGCTCCGCATTGCGCTTGAGTTGACGGAGAATGAGAGCCGAGATTTCCGGCGGAGTAAATGTCTTCTCGCCGAGTTTAATGCGCAACACTTCGCCGGGTTGCAGATCTTCGGCGAGGCGAAAGGGGAAAAACTTCAGTTCCTGCTGAACGTCCTCAACCCCACGTCCCATGAGGCGTTTGATCGAGTAGACGGCGCGCTCCGGCGTTTCCGTGAGATACTTCCGCGCGGCATTGCCGATGACGGGCTGGTTGTTTTCGTCGAGCGCGACGACCGAAGGGACGAGATTCGAACCATCGTCGCCGGGGATCACGACAGGGCTCTCCCCTTGCATGAAGGCCACGAGAGAATTCGTGGTGCCGAGGTCGATGCCGACGATGCGATCAGTTGCCATGTAGACCAGAATCCTAGAGTTCCAACACTTCATTCACATCCCGCACCAGGTTGCGGATGTAGTTTCTGCGGTTCAACACGTCCAACATTTTGTCGCGCTCCTGCCGGCGCTCTTCTTCGGAGACGGGCTGGCCGTTTTGTTCACGCTGGATCATTCCATCCCACATCTTCCAGCGATCCTTCAACTCACGCAGAAGCGCCTCCTGCTTTTCTTCCAGATCACGTTTTTGATTGCCGATTTCTTCGATCAGGGCGGGATCGTCTTCGCCCAGCTTTTTTTGCGCGCGCAGTTCTTCGAGCTGCATATTCAGATCGAAAACTTCCGCTAACAGCTCCGGCGGCACGATCTGCTTTTTTATCTCTCCGGTCGAACGGGCCTGCTCAGTCGCTGTTTTCGATTGCTCTTCCAGTTCCACGCCTTCCAGCTTCAAAAGATACTCAGTGCGCTTGATTGGATCTTTCAAAATGCGATGCGCATCGTTGAGCAGGGAACTCTGTTGCAGGCTCCACTCCTGCTCCTGGCTGCTAGCCTGGGCGTTGAGATCGGGATGGAGCTTGCGGCTGAGCTCGTAGAAGTCTTTTTCCAGCGAGGCGACATCGAGATCTAGTTTGCGCTGCAGCCCGAAGAAGGTGAAGTAGTCCACGGGCGCGGGAGGTTGCACCTTGCCGCAGGCCTCGCAGAAGTGGGCGGCGCGCATGGTTCCACACGACCAGCAGGATTGAGTTTCCTGAGGTGCGGGCTTCGCCGTAATCGTGGTTAAAGACGAGTTGGTCATTGCCTTCCTGTCAGCTACCCCCGCGACACGGCAAGCCGGACGTAGCCGATTTGCTGGGCGAGGGCGGTGGCGCCATAGACATTCGCGGGCGAGGGCGCCCGCTCCACACAATCCGCTCGATCACGCGGAGAACGAGGTTCCGCAGCCGCACGACTTCGTGGCCTGGGGATTCACGAAGACGAATCCCTGCTGCATCAGCGTTTCCTGATAGTCCAAGATCATGCCGTGCAGGTAGATGAACGACTTGGGATCGACGAAAACCCGGACATCGCCATATTGGAAGATGCGATCGCGTTCGCGCGGTTGGGTGTCGAAGCGGATGTTGTAGCTTAGACCAGAACAGCCGCCGCCCTGCACGCCCAGGCGCAGTCCGCCCTGCTCGGGCGAAATGCCTTCCTTGACCATCGCAGTGCGCACCTTAGCCAGAGCCTTTTCGGTGACTTGAATGCCCTTGGCTGGTGCGGACTGCAAAGGTTGCGCGATTTGTTCGGTTGTCGTCGTCATTCTAGTTCCTGACGCACTCCCTCAGCGGCTAAAGCCGCCATCAATCGAGAAGGATACGGCACGACTGAAGTCGTGCCCTTCCGAGCGCCTTCCAACCGCCAAGAACTTACTGCGCTACCGTGGTCGCCACCGGCTTTGCGCTCTCCTGCTTTTTCTTCCAGTCGCTGATGGCGGCACGGATGGCGTCCTCGGCCAGCACGGAACAATGGATCTTTACCGGAGGAAGCGAAAGCTCCTTCACGATGTCCATGTTCTTGATGGCGAGGGCTTCATCCACAGTCTTGCCTTTGACCCACTCGGTGGCCAGAGAGGACGAGGCGATCGCGGAGCCGCAGCCGAAGGTCTTGAACTTGGCTTCTTCAATGACATTCGTGTCGCGGTTGACCTTGATCTGTAGCTTCATGACGTCACCGCACTCGGGCGCGCCGACCAGGCCGGTGCCCACATCGGAGCTGCTCTTGTCCATGGAGCCGACGTTGCGGGGATTGTTGTAGTGATCGATTACTTTGTCGCTGTATGACATGTGCTCTCCTAAATTCTCTGACTTTACCCCAGGGGCTAAAGCCCCTTTTTATTTCGAGTCCACTTGGCACGACTGAAGTCGTGCCCTGATACGAATCCCACTCAGTACCGGGTACTCGGTACTGGCTACTCGCCTGCCCACTTCACGTCTTTCAGATTGATGCCTTCCTTCGCCATTTCGTAGAGCGGAGAAAGTTCGCGCAGCCGCTCGACGGTTTCGATGACGCGGTCGGCTACGTAATCGACTTCGGCGGCGGTGTTGAAGCGGCCGATGCCGAAACGGATCGAACTGTGTGCCAGGTCGTCGCCCGTGCCCAGAGCCTTCAGTACATAAGATGGCTCAAGCGTCGCGGAGGTGCAGGCCGAACCACTGGAAACTGCGATGTCGTTGATGCCCATCAGCAGCGATTCGCCTTCCACGTAGGCAAAGCTGATGTTCAGGTTGCCGGGCAGGCGATGCTCCATGGAGCCGTTGATATAAGTCTCATCGAGACGGTTCATGATGCGATCGCGGAGGCGATCACGAAGGCTGGCCAACTGGACTGCCTCGCGAGACATTTCTTCTGATGCGATGGCGCAAGCCTTGCCGAGACCGACGATGCCGGCGACGTTGAGCGTGCCGGAGCGCATGCCGCGCTCGTGGCCGCCTCCATCGATGATGGCGGAAATCTGTACTCGCGGATTCTTCCGGCGCACGTACAAGGCGCCGACGCCCTTGGGGCCGTACATTTTATGCGCTGAGATCGACATCACGTCGATATTCTGCTTGTTCACGTCGATCGGAATCTTGCCAATGGCTTGCGTAGCGTCAGTGTGGAAGATGATTCCGCGCTCGCGACAGAGCTTGCCAATTTCCGCGATGGGCTGCACTACGCCGATTTCGTTGTTCGCGGCCATGATGGTAACCAGGATGGTCTTGTCGTCCATGGCACGCTTCAACTCTTCGAGATCGATCAGGCCGTCCTTTTGCACCGGCATGTAGGTGACACGGTAGCCGTATTTCTCGAGGCGCTTGCAAGTATCGAGCACGGCCTTGTGCTCCGTGACCGCGGTGATGATGTGGTTGCCCTTCTCGCGGTACATCTCAGCCACGCCCTTGATGGCGAGGTTGTCGCTCTCGGTCGCGCCCGAGGTGAAGATGATTTCTTTGGTGGTGGCGCCGATCAGCTTGGCGATGCGTTCACGCGCCGTCTCGACGCCTTCTTCGCCGGCCCAGCCGAAGGAGTGATTGCGGCTGGCGGCGTTGCCGAATTTTTCCATGAAATAGGGCAGCATCTCCTCCAGCACCCGGGGATCCATGGGCGTCGTGGCGTGGTTGTCCATATAAATGGGCAGCTTCACTCCCTGGGGAGCGGTGTGCTGGGTGACTGGAAGTTGCTGGGGGACTCTTACATCCGTGCTCATAATTGCTTCTCCTACCTGGTTAGATGCCTAATCTTTTTTTCAGTTCTTACTGGTTTCAGTTCTTAACTAAACGATCGTGACCAGTTCGGCGGGCCTTACGGCGGCGCCGTCAGCCGCTTCTGGTTCTTCCCGCATATGTGAGATCTTGATGCGTTTCAGCACGGCTTCGATGCTCTCATTTACCTTGCGGAGCGGTTCACGGATGTTACATCGGTTGCTTTGACCGCACTCGCCGCGAACGGTGACACAGGATGTGATGAACAATGGGCCGTCGATGGCCTGAATTACTTCGAAGGCCGAAATCGTGCGGGCGGCGCGCGCCAGCCTGTAACCGCCGTTGGTGCCGTGTTGCGATTGCAACAGGCCAGCCTTAACCAGGCGCTGAAGAATCTTGGCCAGGGCCTCGGGCGGGATGCCGAAAGAATCCGCAACATCCTTGGCGCTGGCGCTGCGGGTTCCCTCGTGAGCGTGGTCGGCCAAGTGCTTCATGGCCATCAGCGCGTAGTCCGCTTTCTTGGTTAACTTGAGCATCCTGACGCCTCGACAGGCGGAGAAACCGATCGACAATGGTAAATCGGAAATCCGACCTTTTCCGTCGTAGTTCATTCTATGTCCATAACCCGAGATTATGCAAGCTGTTACAGGCAAGCGTTGGAAGCGGCATTAAATGGTAACTATCGGCGATTGAATGGCTTAGACCTTTGGCGATGATTTTGGTCGGAATTCCCAGGAGTGCGACGAAGCGGTCATGACCGGCTTAGTGGAAACGAGAAAAGAAATTCACCGCGATGCAATGCCGAGGGACTTGACAACTGGCGAAGCAGGTCTAGAATACCGGGAAATTCCCGCGAATCCGTCCCTTCGGGTATTGACAAGGGCGGGGCGTCCGGATTTATGAGCTCAAAGCCGTTCTCTCACCCTCAAAACGCAGCCAAGCAACCTTGCAAACATCCGCGCGTGCAAATCGTCAGCCGCGAGGAAGACGCAGAGTTCGTGGAGTGCCTGGAGTGCCGCGAAGTCTTTGAGTCGAGCGAACTCAAGGACATGAGCATCGAAGAAAGCGCCGAAGGCGAAGCCCAGGAATCGTAGGCCGGGCTTGGCATGCCACTTATGTGAACCAGACCTGTGCACCGCGAAAGTGCGGCCTGAGATCACCATAGTAACCAGCAGTCCCTATTTCGCCTTGTTCCTGGCGAAGCGGCTCTGCTAGTGTCCGAGCCGGGGGCGTGCATTCCGCACGTTGCAAACTCATGCCTGCTGTAGCGCTGGTGGTCGACGACTCCATGCTGATCCGCTATACCGTGTGCCGCTTTCTGGAAGAACGCGGCTTCGGGGTGGAATCAGCTACGAACGGCGCAGAGGCTCTCGAGATTCTGGAGCGGGTGCATCCCGACCTGATCTTTACCGACATGCAAATGCCAAAGATGTCAGGCACCGAACTGATTACCGCCCTGAAGAAGAATCCGAAGACCGCGAACATTCCCATTATTATTGTTGCCGGCCGCGCCAGCGGTTTCGATGAAAAGGAAAAACGCGCCAACTTCGCCATCTACAAAGACATCGACATCCAAGCCCAGCTGGAAAAGGCGCTGGATGCGGTGATGGGGAAAAGCAGCGGGCAACGGGCCGGCAAGTAGGCGACTAACGCAACAGGAGACTCGCCTCTGCGGAAAAATCCATAGCAGCAAAATTCTTTGCCAAAAATTTAGGATAGGCGGCGGCTGCAATCATGGCGGCATTGTCGGTGGAAAGCGGCCGCGAAGGGAAATACACGGGCAGGCCGTCTTGAGCGCCATCTCGCTCGAACGTACTCCGCAATTCGTTGTTTGCCGCCACTCCGCCGGTGACGAAAAGTGTCGCCACATCGTGGGCGCGGGCCGCCGCCAGAGTCTTGCTCACCAGATCTTCAACCATCGCACGCTGAAATGAAGCGACCAGGTCGAGAGTCTGCCGGTCACAATTCGCCAGGTAATCTTCGAGCTTCGGCTTGGCGATTTGCGCCAGAGCCTTGCGGCGGGTCTCGATCGAATGATGCATGTTGTGAACCTCGACGTAACGCAGCACAGCAGTCTTGATACCGCTGTAGGAGAAGTCAAAGCGGGGGCGATCGCTCTTCGTTATTTCTGTCGGTCCCTTCCGATCGCGCCGATCGCGATGCTTAATCTGTGCCGGCGCGAACTTCACGGCTGTCGGGTCGCCGTGCGAAGCGAGCCGGTCGATGATTGGACCTCCGGGATAGCCCAGGCCGAGCAGCTTGGCGACTTTGTCGAAGGCCTCGCCGGCAGCATCGTCGCGAGTGTGGCCGATGTTTTCGTACGTCCAGCCCTCGCTCTTCTGAGCGGCAAGATACAGGTGCGTGTGTCCTCCGGACACGACCAGAGCGAGCACAGGAAATTGCAGCTCGTGATTGCCCTTCTGGCGCTCTTCGAGCAGAACCGCGTGGATGTGGCCTTCGAGATGGTTGACCGCAAGCAGCGGCTTGTCGAGGGCGAAGGCCAGAGCCTTGGCATAGCTGATGCCCACCAGCAACGCTCCGGCAAGGCCGGGACCTTGCGTGACCGCGATGGCGTCGACCGAGTCGTAAGTCTGATTGGCCTCAGCAAGCGCTTGGCGCACAACGGGAACAATCGCCCGCAGGTGTTCACGCGAAGCTAGCTCAGGCACGACTCCACCAAAAGGCTGATGGGTCGCGATCTGCGAGGCCACCACGTTTGAGATAAGCTGCTCACTCGAGCGCACCACGGCCGCAGCGGTTTCGTCGCACGAGCTTTCGATGCCGAGGATGTAGGTGTCGGGCATGAAACTATACTATTAGAACTTTATGGCGGATTTACTCAAACATGTCAAAGAAACAGAATTCCCGTTCCCCGATCGGTTGATTCACTTGTTCGTCGGTGGCTCGGAATTGCATGGGGCTAAGG
>Ga0209420_1000050_pt1 | contig 75360 bp, 66 predicted proteins | sample BlaSpr_A8_OM1_O1_FD_187972 | JGI IMG/M metagenome (GOLD analysis project Ga0209420, IMG submission 187972) | Forest soil microbial communities from Thunder Bay, Ontario, Canada - Black Spruce, Ontario site 2_A8_OM1_O1 (SPAdes) (version 2) | ecosystem: Environmental > Terrestrial > Soil > Boreal... | reverse complement strand
CCGAATTTGTCCCGTATCCACAGTGGGAAAGAAGTCTCGCCCGACAAAGAAAACCAGCACGAGCGACAGCACGGCAAACGCCCCGAATGCGCCCACCACCAACAAGCGATTGTCCATGATCCAATGCAAGGATTCGCGATATTTTTCCCGGCCTCTCTCAAACCGTTTGTCGAATCCCTTGTGCACCTTCCAAATCCAGTTATCCTCGGGCCTGGCCGGAGCATCTTCCTTCCTTTGCAGCAGCGGCAATTCAGCTGCCATCAAGTAATGCATCATGGTGGGGACCAAAGTGCGCGTCAGCATGTACGAGGTGAGCATGGCGAAGACCACGGCCATGCCCAGTGGCGTAAATAAATATTTCGCGGCTCCCTGCAGCAGCAGAACCGGCACAAACACGATGCAAATGGATAATGACGAAATCAGCGTGGGTGTTGCGATCTGCTGTGCGCCGTCCAAAATCGCCTTCACAATCGGCTTTTTCATCGCGATATTACGGTTCGTGTTTTCAATTTCCACGGTCGCGTCGTCCACCAGAATTCCCACGGCCAGGGCCAGCCCGCCGAGCGTCATTACGTTCAGCGATTCGCCCAGCAGATGCAGCACGATGATCGAAGTAAGAATAGAAAGTGGAATCGAAGTGCAGACAATCATCGTGCTGCGCACGCTGCCCAGAAAAAGCAAAATCATCAAGCCTGTCAGCACGGCGGCAATCGCCGCCTCCCTCACAACTCCCCATACGGAAGCACGCACGTAAACCGACTGGTCGAAAAGCGGCGTTACTTTTAATTCCTTCGGCAACCCCGCCAGTGCCGACGGCAACTGCTTCTTCACATCGCTTACAATCTTCAGCGTGGAAGTTTCTCCGTGTTTTAAGACCGTCAGCAACGCGCCGCGCGTGCCGTCCTGGCGCACGATATTCGTTTGCACCGCAAAGCCGTTGCGCACATGGCCGATATCTTTCATGTACACGGTGGATCCATTAATCGTCTTCACCGGCAGCATGTTGAATTCATCCACCGCCGCCGGACTGCTGTTGGTCTGGATGAAATATTCCCTGGTCCCCATCTTGGCCGTTCCCGCGGGAATGATGGGTGCCTGGTTACCGACCGCGGTCGATATGTCGCTCGGCGAAGCTTGGTATGCGTACAGTGCCCGGGGATCGATATCCACCATGATCGAACGAGTTTTTCCGCCATACGGAAGCGGAATCGATGCCCCCTGAATGCGCGCCAGATCGGTGCGAATGAAGTTTTGCGCAAAGTCGGCGAGATCCTGTTCTGAAAGAGACTGGCTGTTGACTCCCAGCTGAATAATGGGAACGCTGGACGCGTCGTACTTCACGATCAGCGGAGGGAAAGTTCCTTGCGGATAGGTGCGCAGCAGTGTCTGCACCAGCGCTGTCACCTGCGCAAATGCCAGTTCCACGCGCACATTCGGCTGAAAATATACTCGTATCACCGCAATGCCTGGATACGTGCGCGATTCGATGTGTTGAATGTCATCTACGGTCGTCGTCATGGCGCGCTCGCAAATCAGCACGATCCGCTTCTCCATGTCGTCGGGCAAAAGGCCGGTGTAAGACCAGATCACGCTGATGACGGGAATATTGATGGCGGGAAAAATATCCACCGGCGTAGTGAAGATCGAGCCGACGCCCAGGATGACGATCAGAACCGCCATGACCACGAAGGTATAGGGTCGCTGTAGAGCCAGACGTACAAGCCACATCATGGGCGGTTCAACTCCCCGCTATCTTTGTAGACAACGCGAGAGACATATTCCGGCGCCCGAATCCGAGTCGCCCCAGAAGAAGTCTGTCGGATCCACATAGCTCTCGAAGACCCTACATCCTCGGCAAAATGGCATACTGGCGTGATGGCGGGAAGACCACAATCGGGTATACGCTGAGCCTGAATAGATAAAATACTGTATGGGCATGCGATCCGGCGCTGGTCCAAACGCGCTACCGCGCCAGCATCTGCTCGCCAGCAGGAAGACCCGCGGCGCCCGAATTTGCCGGCACGAGGCCGGAAAGTCCCGGGTTTCCGTTGACCGCGTTCCAATGTTCCACTAAGGCCGGTGCGCCGTCCTGCAGTTTGGCTGCATACACCGTGCGCCAGGATCCAGCAGCGAAAGCCATATAGATCATGCTTCCTTCTTTGCCATCGCCGCTGTCTTTACTATTTTTGTCGTCGTCTTGCTGGTTCTTTTCATCCTTACCGGAGTCTTTGTCGCCATTCTTGCCATTCTGCTGCTTTGGCTCGGCTCCGGCCGGACGCCGCCCCGCGCTCTTAAAGATCAAAGCTCCCGCCGCATCCATCGCCAGTTCGTCCGCGTGCAGGAAGACCGATTCGCCGGGAACGTTCGGCTCTTTTCCGTTCAGAATCACGCACCAGTAATAGCTTCCGTACTCGATTGCAGCCATTCCGCCCGTCCTTTTAACTTGCTAAAGCATCGGCGTATCTTGCGACTGAGGTGGCTGGACTGTAATGCAGCTCTTACTTTATTTTTGGCCGAATTAACCTTTACTAAGCAATTTCTGCAAAGCGCCCGGTCAGGCGCGTCCTTTCCCAGGCCCTGCAAAGGGACTGCGCGGCGTACAATGAGGGGTAGGAGGGGGACATGTTGAAGACCGGACCCGCGAAGAAAGTGACCGTCTATGTGGGGCAAGACCAGCAATACCACGGCGAATCCGTTTACGCGGCGATTTTGGATTTCCTCTTCTATCGCAAAGTTGCCGGAGCCACGGTCACCCGCGGCATCGCCGGTTTCGGCGCTGATCACCGAATGCAGACCGATCGCATCCTGGCGCTCACAGAAAATCTCCCGATGAAAGTGGAATTCGTTGAGACGCCAAAGAAAGTCGAAGAGCTTCTTCCCAAGCTGCAGGAGATGGTGGGAGCGGGCCTGATCGAAATTCAAGACACCACGATTGTGAAAGCGGAAAGTTCTGGGCAAACGGCGCGCCTAGTCAGCCCGACGTCACTCAAGCAGGCCGGAACAGCCAAACTAATGCGCATCTTCGTAGGCGAAAATGATAAATGGAACGGCAAGCCGCTGCACCAAGCCTTGATGGAAAGCATGCGCGCCAACGACATTGCCGGCGTCACGGTCTATCAGGGCATCCTGGGCTACGGCGCCAATCGCAGAATTCACCAGGACTCCGCCCTGCATCTCTCGCACGACCGCCCCATGATGCTGTCCGTGGTGGATACCGAGGAAAGGCTGCGCGCATTTCTCCCGCTGCTGGATGACATGGTGCTGCAGGGCCTGGTAGTTTTCTCGGACGTGGACGTTATCAAATACACGCACAACTATCGGGACGGGGAACGCAGGAAGGCGGTGCGCCCGTGAAACTGGAAGGCAAGGCCAAAATGTTGCGCGTTTATTTCGGTGAAGATGATAAGTGGAAGGATAAACCGCTGTACCGCACGATTGTCGAAAAGTGCCGCGAGCTAGATCTCGCCGGCGCGACTGTTTTTCGCGGCATCGAAGGGTATGGCGCCAGCACGCTGATTCATCGCTCGCATCTTCTATCTTTTTCCCCGGACGCTCCCATCATGGTTAGCGTCATCGATTCCGACGAAAATATCCAAAAGCTGCTGCCGTTTCTGGACGAGATGGTAAGCGAAGGTCTGATCGCCATGTCCGAAGTCGAAGTGATCAAATACACCCACCAGGACGGACTTCGCTCCCCGTAAGCCACCAAAAAAAAGGAGCCGCCACCCTAAGGCAGCGGCTCGGTGCAGGAGTGGGGGCCCCCGCGGCTGTAAATCCTTGGCTCTAAATCAGAAGCGATATTTCAATGCAAACTGAATATTGCGCGCTCCCTGTGAGGTAAAGATTTCCCCATAGTTCGACGCGCCCGCGGTGTGCTGGCCACTGAACTCTTGCCCGAAGTTGAAGATTGGCGTGTTCGTAAAATTCGTCATGTCAACCCGGAACTCCAGCGATTGCCTTTCGGTAAACGCGAAATTCTTGGCCAAGCTGAGGTTGCCGGTCTTAAGTCCGGGGCCATCGAAAGCACCCACGCCGCAATTGCCATAGGTTCCCGCCGCGGGGGTGGTTACCGCGGCCGGATTCAGAAAGCTCACGCCTTGGTTGGCCGGATTGAACACCATCGGCACACGCGCAGGCACTCCCGGGACGCAGTCCGCCCGAGTGGAAAATCCGCCCGTGCCCGACGTGTCGCTGCTGGCAAAAATGGTTTGAGCAAATCCGCTGTGGAAGATGAAGCTGGAACTGATGCGCCATCCTCCGGCGATCGCGTTCACCACGCCATTCACGTCATTGCCAAACCGCCGCCCGTGTCCGTAAGGAAGTTCGTAAACCACATAGCCGTTGAACAGGGAGGCGATGTTCTGCGGGCAGCGCCCGTAGTCGCCCATCTGATCGTAGGGATTCTGCGGGAAGGCCCACCCTGAAATCGTTTGCGCTTCCGTCGCAACGTTGTCGCCGAACTGACCGAAGAATCCGGGTGTGTCACTCAAGCACTTCGACCACGTGTAGTTTAACTGTGCTTGCAAGCCGTTCGTAAAGCGCTCTTGCAGGACCATCTCGAGCGCATTGTAATTGCCGACCCCATTCGAGAGCGAATAGCGCCGTTGGCCGGGTTCGCTGAGCAGTAGCGGATTCAGGAACGGACTGGGAGTGATCGTGCCATTGGCGTTCAATTCGTTCTGCTGCAGCATAATAATGTTACTCAGGTGCTGATCGTCCTCGCCGACGTAGCCGACTTGCACCGTTGTAGCCTTGCCGAACTGCCTCTGGATGTTCAAGTTCCATTCTTCTTGGACTTCGGGCCGAATGTTCACGTCAAAAGCGTGCGTGGTCACACCGGAGAAACAGACCGGACTGAACACCTGCGCCAGAGCAAGCGTACATCCCGTGGGGAAGCCCGTAAACCCGTCGTCCAGTGTGCTGGCCGGCAATGGTGTGGTGGGGGCGAAGGTGACGTTGTTGGCCTGCTGGAACGGCGGGTTTGCCGTGAGTAAGTTGTTCACACCGTTACTCTCATTGAAACTCGATACAGAGTAAGCTGCGCGCAGCACCGTGTTTTTCAGAAATCCTGGTTGCCAGGCAATTCCGATGCGTGGTTGGAAATTCGTGATGCCGTTGTACTGCTTGTACAGAGCGGGTCCCAAGCCCTGATTGTTGATCGCGGACGTGATGATCTCTCCGCCGAACAAGTTGTAGTTCACGGCGTTTCCATCCGGTGTGGCGCGGGGCGTATTGAGCTCCCAACGCAGCCCGATATTTAAAGTGAGATTGGGCCTGATCCTCCAGTTGTCCTGTCCATATACGGCCCAAAGATTGTTTCGAATGTGCCGGTTGCCGGTACCTGAACCGATGCCCAAGTTGTTCGGGTCGCCCAGCATAAAATCGGCTAGGCCGGAACCGAGCGAAAGCGGAGCGGAGGTGGGGTCGGCCGGATTGCTCAGAGTGGGGTTCGCTGTATATTGCCCGTTGAAGTTGAATAGGCCCGCCAGTCCCTCAATTCCGGGGAAAAGGAAATTGTCGCGGAAGTTGTTGAACTGGATGCCGGCGTGAAATTCGTGATTGCCGTGCGTCTTGACGATCGAATCGCCAATCTGAAAGACGGTATCCGAGAAGGTGTTAAATTGCCCCAGATTGTTGGCAATGGTTCCGACTCCGCCGAAGAGCCCACCAATGGCCGGAAGGAACGTGCTCGGCGAGCCTGGAATGCCAAATTGCTGCGGCAGATTTTGTCCCGTCGGGTTAGAAAAGCCCTGGCTCACGGGAAAGTAACTGAACCCCGCACGGAAGTCGTTTATGAGGCTCGGATTGATCGTTCGCGTCCAACCGATGACTCCGTTCTTCAGAGGATAGTTAAAATCCGTGATGCCGTTGTTCGCCAGCAGGTAGGTTTCCGTGGTCGGATTCCGCACGGACTGTTGCGAATAGCGCCCAAAAACGCGGTCCTTTTCGTTGGGCGTCCAATCGATCTTCACGTCGCCCTGGTCCGCATTGTTGATAATTCGCTGTTGATAGAACAAAGTATCGCCGGAGGTGGGCAGCGGGTAGAGCGGCGAATTCACGATCGCCGAGGCAGCCGGGCTCAAGGTCAGTCCCGCGGCTGTCAAATTGTTGAAGGGAATCGGTGTCCTGTTGGTCGGATTCACACCCGCCGCGGGCGCATACAGCTGGGTGTTTAGCGCCAATTGCGCAGGAGTGGTTGCGTTGCAGATACCGGCTGGGCTAAATCCGGCCGGGCAGAGTTCGGCAAAGTTTCCCGCGCGCTCCGCAGCGCTCATAACGATCACGCTCTGCGTCGAGGGGCTGTCCATGCGCTGCCCTTCATAGTCCACGAAGAAGAAAAGCCGATTCTTGACGATCGGCCCGCCAAAGGTGCCCCCGAAACGGTTATAGCGAAGAGCGGCTTTCGGCGTTACCGGAGTGGTCAAGCCGGCGCTCCATTGATTCGCATCAAATGCGTCGTTGCGCAGGAACTCAAACGCACTGCCATGGTAGGAGTTGGTGCCGGACTTGATGGTCGTATTCACGATGCCGCCCAGAAAATTGCCGAACTCTGCCGGCGGATTTTGCGCGATGAGATTGAACTCCTGAATCGCTTCGGTACTGGGCGAGTAAGCCACTTCGTTGTTGTCGTTCTGATTGTTGTCTATCCCGTCGAGGATGTAGTTGTTGGTCTGCTCGCGGTTCCCGTTGATGTACGGACGTCCAATCTGAAAGGTGTTTTGGCCCGAGGTGAATGCGCCCGGATTCGTGCTGGTTGCTCCCGGTGTGAGCAAGGTGAGTTCGTTGTAGTTCCCAGTGATCAGCGGGATGTTTTCCGTCACCACGTGATCGATGTGGGTGCTGATGTCTGTTGTTTCTGTTTGCAGCAGCGGGGGTGCTCCGGTCACTTCGACGGTCTGCGACATGGTGCCGACAGTCAACTGCACGTCAATGCGCGCCACTTGATCCAGCACCAGATCAAAAGCCGAGTGCACGGCGGTCTGAAATCCTCGCGATTCCACTTTCACCGTGTACGTCCCGATCGGGAGGTGCGTCAGGTAGTACGCGCCATCGCTGTTGGTTTGCGTCGGGTACGCCGTGCCGCGGGCGACGTCCGAGGCGGTGACGGTGGCGCCGGCAACAGCCGCACCAGAAGGATCCGTAACAAAGCCATTGATCGACCCCGTAGTCTCTTGCGCGCTGGCGGGCGCTAGAACGGCCAAGGCTGCGGCGAGCAAGCCCAGGCCGAGTAACAACACAAATTTTGCGAGCCGGCAATTCTTGTTCACGAAAGCCTCCTGCGTGGATTCTGTGCGGCGAAACGACATATCAACCCCCAGCACCCTAAAAGATGGAAAGAGCTATATAGCGGAAAATAAGTGTTGTCAAGAGAAAAATGTGAATGTATAAGGCTTCTGATAGATTTTTTGAATACGCTCTATAGCGGATTAGCCCGCTCTATAGCACCGTGTTTGCACTTAGGGGGCAGTCCTCGGCGCCTTTTTGGCCGCGCCAGAGACCTAACCTGCTAGACTCTCAACAATTTCCGGAGCTTTCATGACACCGATCAGCCGTAACGGCGAGCCCACATACAAGCGCATCCAGAATGTCATACGCAGGCGCATCGAATCCGGACAACTCAAACCCGGCGATGCCGTGGTTTCCGAACGCGAACTCGCCAAGATGCACAAAGTTAGCTTGATGACGGCCCGCCACGCGCTGGCGGATCTTGCGCGCGAAGGCATGGTCGAGCGCCGCCACGGCTCCGGCACATTCGTCGCGCCGCCGAAAATTCATTTCAACAAGCTGATGAGCTACACCGAGCAAATGGCCAGCCGTGGACTGATGGGCAGGTCAAAAATTATTTCTTCCGCTGTACGCGATGACGAACACGAAATCGCGGCGCGGCTTTCGCTGCCGTCTGGCAGCCACCTGTTCAGGCTGGAACGAGTGCGCCAGGCTGGCGATGAACCATTCGCACTCGAGACTTGCTATCTGTCGGCCGACGAATTTCCTGCGCTGGCGGGAGGAACGCTCGAGCGTGGCTCACTCTTTGTAACGCTAGAGCATGAATACGGCGTGGAACTCGCCTATGCGGACGAGGAAATTGACGCTACCGCCGCGGATTTGAAAACCGCCGAACTGCTGGCGGTTCCGCGCGGCTCTCCGCTGCTGCGAATTCGCCAGCTGATTTTCACTACGAAGGGCAGGGCCTGCATGTACGTGTTAGGCCTGTATCGCTCCGGCCGCCACACGTTAGTGATTCGCCGATTCCGGTAAATCGTCGGCGCGCTCTGGCCGGATGGAGCCAGGCACTTCAGCCCGACAGAGAAGCCTGGTACAGATCTGCGAGTAGCGCGAGCGGCGTCTCGAGAGCGTCGCGCAATTATGCTAAGCGCTTTTTCGGCAAACGCTACGCCACTTTTGCGTGCGCGCCATGCCCCCCGCTCAGTTCGCGCGACATTTGCCAGGCGCAGAGCGCCGCCAGCGTCGTCAGCCCGATTCCCAGCCCCCAATTTTGCAGCAGCAATTTTCCCACTCCGAACAGCGCGCTGTACACCATCACCGTCCCCAGAGCCCAGCACCACAGATTGCGCGCCAGATCGTGCGTCGCCGGAATTTCCGCAGCGAGCGCCGCGATCGTCTTCCATCCCGTCACGTCAGGGCGAACTTTGCGATAGAACGATAGCAGGATGCTGTTCGGCTCCGGCGCCGTTCGTAGGGTGACTAGAATCCACACCGTCGTCGTCACGACCGTCGTGGTCAGCACGTTTTTCGCAAACAGCACCGTCGCCGAGCCGGTGTACAACGTTGGCCGGCCAATGAGCGCGTTCCACAATCCTTCCGAATTCAGCGCCAAAGTCAAAACCAGCGCAGTGACCATCGAGGAAATTTCGCTCCACGCATTGATGCGCCACCAATACCAGCGCAGCAGATAAACACTGCCCGTTCCCGCGCCAACCTCCAGCACGGCTTGCCATCCGGAACGAATGGAAGCGAGTTGCGCCGAAACATAGCCGCTCGCGATCACCAGCAGGACGGTAACCACCTGCGAAGCGCGCACGTAGTGGCGCTCGGAAGCCTGCCGCACAAGAAAACGGCGGTAGAAATCCTCGACAACGTACGAAGTACCCCAGTTCAACTGGGTCGCGATCGTGGACATGAACGCGGCGAGAAAACCAGCGACGATAATTCCGCGCAGCGCGTGCGGCACATGGTCATTGACGATCATCATGTAACTGGTTTCCGGATGCGCAAGTCCCGGGTAGAGCACGATCGCCGCGAGTGCAGTGAGAATCCACGGCCATGGCCGCAGCGCGTAATGCGCCACGTTGAACCACAGCACGGAGAGCAACCCTTGACGCTCGTCACGCGCGCTGAAAATCCGTTGCGCAATGTACCCGCCCCCGCCGGGCTCCGCGCCGGGATACCAGAACGCCCACCACTGCACTCCCAGGTACACGCAAAAAGTGATTACCGGCAGCGTCCAAAGCGTTTCGCTGGCGAAGCCTTGGGAGAAATCGGGAAGAAACCCGAGCGGATCGGCGCCGCCATTTTTCGCGCGCAACGCTCCGATCTGCGCGATCATCGAGCTCATCCCGCCCGTAGCCCTCACCGCGTACCACGCAATCGCGATGACGATGCCCATCTTCAGAATAAATTGAAAAAGATCGGTCCAGAGCACGCCGGAAAGCCCGCCCAGGGAAACATAGAAGCCCGTGAAGGGAATCAGGAAAAAAATACAAATAATCAACGCGTAGCCGTCCGTGCCGGAAAATACTGGACCAAAAATTCCGGTTAGCCCGCGCGACATGCTCTGCAGGAAATGCCATTGGCTGATGGTGACGCCCAGCGTCGTGCCCACGATGTTGATCATGGCTTTCGTCACCCAGCCGAGGATCAAGCAGTTCATCAGCACGCCCAGGTAGATCGCTCGAAATCCTCGCAGAAAGGCGGCGGGCTTGCCGGAATAACGCATCTCCGCAAATTGCACGTCGGTCATCAGCCCGGACCGCCGCCACAAGCGCGCAAACAAGAATACCGTCATCATTCCGGACGGAAGGAACGCCCACCAGATCCAGTTTCCGGAAATTCCCTGGGTGTAAACCAGCCCCGCGACCAGCAGGGGAGTGTCGGCGGCAAACGTCGTCGCGACCATCGAGGTGCCCGCCAGCCACCAGGAAACGGTGCGTCCGGATACGAAATAATCTTCGGAGCTTCGAGCAGCGGAGCGGCGGAAATACAGTCCCAGGAGGAGAGTAATCAGCAGGTAGGCAATAATCGCGGACCAATCCAATAAAGTGAATGTCATGGCGGGGCGGATTTATGGCACACTTCGCCGGGCGGAGGCAATGGGAAATCGCAACGAAGATTTTCTGTCTCCGGGGAATTTGCGGCAAGCAAGCTGAAAAGTTCTTGCAAAGGTCGCGGTGTGGCATACGATTCGCCGTCGCACCGGGGAGAAAAATGGGCGTCCCTTCTGGAATCGCCAAGCATACCAGGCGCTGCAGTTACTTACTGATATCGTTGTTTGCTTTGATTAGTTCCGCCGCCACCGCACACGCGCCACAATCACCGCCAGCGCCTTCGCCTATTAATTTAATGCCGCTGCCCGTGAAGGTCATGCCTGCTGCCGGGCGTCTGATGGTGATGCAAACTTTTTCCGTCGCGATCGCCGGCTACAACGAACCAAGGCTGGAGCATGCGGCGCAACGCTTCCTGCGCGACCTGAATCGCCAAACCGGTTATTTCCTCAGCGAGCGGTTGGGCGACGCCGCGCATGCGACTCTTGCGATCCAGGCGGATCATGGCAGCGAGCCGGTGCAGGATTTAGGTGAAGACGAAAGTTACGTGCTGGAAGTCACTAGCGCGGGCGCCAAGTTGACCGCAGCGAATCCTCTGGGCGTGATGCACGGCCTGCAAACTTTTCTGCAGCTGGTGGAAGTCGTGCCGGACGGCTATGCCGCTCCCGCGATTCACATCGAAGATACGCCCCGTTTTCCGTGGCGCGGGCTCTCGCTTGACGTCAGCCGTCACTTCATCTCGATGCCGGTCCTGCAGCGCAACGTGGACGCGCTGGCCGCGGTGAAAATGAACGTGCTGCACCTGCATCTCTCTGACGATCAGGGTTTCCGTCTGCAGAGCAGGGAATTTCCCCAGCTGCAAGATCTGGGCTCGGACGGAATGTATTACTCGCAGGCTGAAATGCGCGAGCTGATTGCATATGCCAGCGACCGCGGAATTCGCATCGTGCCGGAATTCGACATGCCCGGGCACAGCACGGCATGGTTCGTGGGATATCCGGAACTTTCCAGCGGTCCCGGCCCTTACCAGATTGAGCGCCGTTGGGGAATTTTCGATCCGGCAATGGATCCGACGCGCGAATCCACTTACAAGTTACTCGATAAGTTTATTGCAGAGATGGCCAGTATTTTCCCAGATCGCTATTTTCATATCGGTGGCGACGAAGTGAACGGCAAACAGTGGGACGCCAATGCAAAAATTCACGAGTTCATGCAAGCGCACAATTTGAAGAGCAATCAGGAGCTGCAGCAATATTTCACCGTGCGCGTCGAGAAAATCGTCAGCAAACATCACAAATCCATGGTCGGCTGGGACGAGATATTGACCCCGGGTATGCCCAAGGATGTCGTGATCCAATCCTGGCGCGGCCAGGAATCGCTCGCCGAAGCCGCCAAGCAGGGCTATCGAGGAATCCTATCGAGCGGATATTACCTGGACGCGATACAGCCTGCCGCGCAACATTATTTGGTGGATCCGCTCTCCGGCCCGGGCGCCATGTTAACTCCCGCGCAACAAAAACTGATTTTGGGCGGCGAAGCTTGCATGTGGGAAGAGTTCGCGTCCGACGAAAGTGTCGAATCGCGAATCTGGCCGCGCGCCGCGGCGGTCGCTGAACGCCTCTGGTCGCCGCAACAGGTCCAGGACGTGAATTCGATGTACCGCCGGATGGCGGCGGTCAGCGCGCAACTGGAGCAACTGGGTCTGACGCATCGTTCGGTCAGTGTAAAAATGCTCGCGCGACTGGCCGGAACAGATGATATCGCCGCGCTCGAGGTGCTGGCCCGAACCGCACAACCCGCCGGCGTCAGCATTCGCGAGACGGAAGCGGAGAAAGCTGGCGGTATCCAAACCAGCGACGTTCCGCTGAATCGCATGGTGGATGCAATTTCGCCGGAAAGTGAAGAAGCCAGGAAATTCTCCGCCGCCGTGGACCAGTTCGTCGCGAGCAAATTCCAGGACCGGGCCGCGGAATCGTACCTCCGCGGAAAATTAACGCAGTGGCGCGACAACGACAGCGCCCTACAGCCGCTGCTGCAGAATTCATTCCTGCTGAAAGAAGTGGCGCCGGTTTCGCAGAATTTGGCGCTACTGGGCGCCGCGGGACTGCAGGCTCTCGATTACATTGACGCGCGCAAAGCAGCGCCCGGCGAGTGGCGCGTGCAGCAGGTCGCAATGATCCAGCAAGCAGCGAAGCCGACCGCGGATCTGGTGCTAGCCGTCGCTCCAGCGGTGCAAAAATTGGTGGAGGGGAGCGCCGCCTTGACCACGCCTTAGTCGCCCTAGCGCCCTGTGACAAACTACGGACCAAGCTCCGGACGCGTTTCGGGACCGAGCTCCGGACGAATGTCCGGATGACTCTCCGGCCGGATGACCGGACGCCCGGGCTGGCGCATCCAGCGGTGAGCGGGCGAATTCTGGAATCGCCAGACCGGCGCGTGCCTTGGCGCGAGCGGAGGCCGCGGCACGGTCGGCAGCCGTGGCGGCAGCGGCCAGCGCCGCACCACCGCCACTTTCTTGAATGGCACGTCGGTGCCAGAAATGCCACTGCAAGCGCCCGCTAGTCCCACATAGGTCACATACAGTCCGTCGTCAGGCAACGGATTTTCGTTCGCGTCCGTGTTGCTGGCGATCAACGCAACCACGTTGCCGGCGCTGTCTGAGCCGAACGCTTCGATTACGTCTCCGCTGGCCGTGCTCGGTCCATACGTATTCGCCAGCGGCGTGGCGACGGTAAGATTTGAAAAACAGACCGGTGCGCCACCTGTCGGCGTAATCGAACCGGTCACGTTGAAATCCCAATCCGTCGTAAGGCCCATTTGCACGTTGGTACTAGAGCCGCCAGTCGAAGATTCAAACGACCCGGAATACATTCCATCGACCGTCGGGAACAACGTTGCGGTGAATGATCCGGAGTCGCTTCCCATGCAAGTTCCCGTCGAAGTGAATGTCCCAGAAAATTGGCTGCTGTTGGACGAACTTGTCCCGGTGAAGGTGGTCGTCGCGCCGTTATCGAGAACCACGGTTATCACCGCAGTGTAAGCGCCCGAAGGAAGATATCCCGCGGCTGTGATACTGCTGACGCCTCCCGAGGCCGAGCAACTGGAATTCGTCAGTGTACTCGCCAGCATGGTTGCGTTCGTGCCGCCACCCGGGATCGTCGGGGCCTGCCAGTCGGTGGTAATTACCAGCGGGTTATAGCAATTGGGATTCGTGTCGCCGGGATTGTCCGGGTTTTGTCCGCTGCATGGGTAAGGATTCCCGTTCGCGTCGGTGAGCGGCGATGCATTCGGCGCGGATTCGCTGGTGGTCACGATCGTCCACTGCTGCGATTGTGGCACGTACGAGACCCACGTCCAGGTTTCAATCTTTTGGCTGGCCGTCTCGCCGCCGGTCCCGCCCGTGAATCCCGCATACGCCATGGTTCCGCCAATAACGGCCGGAATATTCACCGGCCAGCTTTGCGTGAAGGTCTTGTTCACCACGGCGTCGGTAATCGTCATGGTCAATGTAGTGCCGTCGTACGTCATATGTACGGCCATCGTGTCGCCGCTGTGCAGGTCAATGCCGGACGGCGTCAGATCCACGAACGGCGTACTCGGAGCCGCGCCGTCGGTGTAGATGCCCGTCGAATCGTCGCCTTCACCACTGTTGTTGTAGAGGTCGAACTTGATCGCGACGCTGGGAGTGATGCCCCCTGTGCCGCCGATCTGCGACGCACCGTAGCCAAGCCCGCCCCCCGCCGGGCCCAGCGCCATGGCTCCCGCGGAAGAATTCTGCAGGGTGAAAGTAATGCCGTCCGCGTCGGCGTTGGAAAGCTGGAAGGTGAAATCCGTGACGAAGCCGCGCACGTCCACTTGCGTGGTGCAGAATGCGCTGCCTGCCTCGTTTCCTGAACCGTTGGTCAGTTGCAGGCGGCTGTCATCCAGATCAGTGCTGCCGTTCATTTGCATGCAGCCAGGATTGCTGAAACCAAGGCCGAAGTTGATGGGAGTGGTTCCGTTGGAAGCAATCGTAAATGTGCCGCTCACGACAGCGCTGTCGCTCAGTCCCGTATACGAGCCTATGGCTCGGATGGTCGTAGTCTTGCTGACGGCTATCGCAGCGGTGTAAACGGCGGAACCGTGCGTAGGAGTGGTGCCATCTGTAGTGTAGTAGATCGTGGCGCCGACGGTGTCGTCGCTGAGCGTCACGGATTGCGCTGCAACGTAAGTGCCGGCTGCGGGAGTGAAATTGGGCGGCGCGGTCTGCGACGCCACCACGTAAGCCGCGCTGGATTCGGTGCTTTGAATGGCACCGTTGGAAATGGCGATGGCGTTGATCGTAGTCGTGACGGCGAGCGTGACAGGGCCGGAGTAGAGATTCGACGCCGTGGAAGGCGCTGTGCCGTCCGTCGTGTAGTAAATCGTCGCATTCGGAGTGGCGCTCGTCATCGTCACCGTCACGCTGGAGGCATAGAATCCAGCGGCTGGGCTAAAGACGGGCGCGGCCGTCTGCGGCTCGCTGCCCAACAGTCCGAACACGTCCACTTCCGACTGCGCGCCCACATACACTTTTCCATTGGTCACTACCGGCACCACAAATTTCACAGCGGGTCCAAGCTGGTCGCGGCCGCTGGTGAGGTTGGAACCATAGAGCAGCGTGGAGACGTTTCCGGCATTATAAGCGCGCAGGATGGCGGGGCCGTTCGAAGTGTAAGCGTCGCTTTCGACCGCCCATACAATTCCACTCGCCAAGCCGTTCGATGACACCGTCGGCGTCGCACCGGGAAAACCGTTGGTCTCTGCCGACTGCGACGTAGGTGACGCGGACACACGGCCGGCACTCAACGAAAACGCTTTCAAGTGATCGCCGTTGGCCCACGCGTATACATTTCCGTTCCAATAAGCAGGCATGGACCACAAGCCGCCGATGCTCGTGACGCTCTCGATAATTTCCGGATCGCTCGTGCAGCCGTCGCAATAGTGGCTGCCGTCGTTGGTCAATTGATCGCGGTTCAGCACGTAAAGATTCCCCGCCTTCCCCCCTTCCAGCAGAATGTGCGGATACGGGCCGGTCTGATCTTGCGGAATCACCAGCACGCCGCCGGAGCCGACATCCGCGTCGGCAGCATCCAGGCTGGCTTGGTTGAAGGGCGTGAAATAGTCGGTCGGGGTGGGGTTTCCGTTGGCCAAACTCAAGCGCACGATACTGTCGCCGTAATCAATGGTCTTTGAAGGCTGCGGCGCGGGCGTCGTCACCGTGTCGTCGCCATTACCGGTTGAGATGTACATGTTGCCGACGGTGTCCGCTGCGAGGCCCGATCCAGAACTCCAGATTCCATTGCCTCGGCCGTTTGGCGAAGTGTTCCACACTCCCGACTGCGCGAGCGTGGTTTCGTTGTAGGCCAGAATCCAGCCATGCCAAGGCGGGTTATCGCCGTGCGATGAGAAGCCGATATAAACATACCCGCCCTGCAAGAGCAGTCCGGGGCGCTGATTTTCCCACTGCGCGCTGAACGGCACACTGGTTCCGTTTCCATCGGGAGCAGTCCCCGGCGCGGAGGCGGCCAACTCTACCGGGCCGCCAAATTTTTCGGCGCCGGTGGTGATATCCAGCGCGTGCAGTCGGTAACCGAAAGCTCCGCTTTCCTTGGTGTTGGCCACCACGTACAAAGTGTTTGTCGAAGAATCAATCGCGGGCGTGCCGGTGATGCCGATCTCAGGATGGATGTCTTGCGTGTTGCCCACGTCCGCAGTCGAAAGCGTCGTCGCGCCGTTTACCAGAAACGTCACCCACCACAGCGGCGCGCCACCCGTATCGGCGTCGAACGCATATACGGAGTCATGCTCCGTTGCGATGTACAGAACGTTGTGGGTTCCCTGACCGGGTATGACCACGCCCGGCACATACAAGGGCTGCGCGTACACGTAGCCATCCACGCCCAATGCGAACAATTTACCAAAGGTCGTGGAGTTCACGTTGGCCGGAGTCAGAACGGTCTCGGCGGTGTTTTGCCCGGTGCGCTGATTGTCGTAATGCTGGGTGAGGATGCTGGTCTGGGCGTTTACCGCAAGCGCTGCAACCAGGATCGTGAGCAGGGCCGAGCACACTCTTGCCACGATTCCGCCCATCTTCATGTTCTTTGCAGACAGCAGTACGGGCCGTTTTCGCACTTGCTTCCCAGGTTGCAAGATTTGCCAACGCGCCATTCGCTCCGGAAAAGACCTGTCCGCGCTAGGACCGGTAGTACTGGAACTTGCAGTAGATGCAAGCGTTAGCTAATGAAGGTAATGTCGCAATGCGAGGTCCACCACCATTTCTCGATAGTGGCGTCAAAGTATGCTCTAAGCCAATGTCTGTCAATAGAACTCGCGGCCCAGCGAAACTCCACAATCCAGGCGAGGAGCAAACGAAGGAAATCGTTTTCAGGTTTAGAGAAGTCCGCAATCCGTCGTCTGCAGCAGCGGCTCGCCGGGGCCTTACGCTATAGCGCGCCGGACTTTGTTCGTTACAGAGGGATTGCAGACCGGTGAGGAAAACGGCGCAACGAATCACCTCGGCCGGATTGCCTACCTTTAAGGATGAGGCACAGGACGCTGCGTTATAGGTCGCGGCTGAAATTGCGGCTGCGGCACTTGAACGTTGAACGGCGCCTGATTCGGTCCGCCTGCTCCACTGGCGGCCGCGATGATCATCTGCTTATCGCGCAGCAACCCCGGCTCGGCGGGATAATAGCTCAGCATCACGTCCACCAACTGCGAGGCCGCAGGATAATTCCGCTGCTGGTAAAGCTGGGTCACCTGCGTTTTATAGATATTGTCAATCTGCACTTCCAGCGCGTGCCCGTTTTGATTGCCGGTATTGCGCGCTTGAATGGCCCAGAACAGCGCCGAATTGTTCAGTGGAGCGAAATAGCGACCTTGACTGTAGGCCGCCTGTGCATTTTGCAGTTGTTGCTGCCCGGCAGCAGCTTGCACGGGAACGGGAGCCGGCGTGGGAGTTACGGTGCGCGGCACAGCATTCTGAACTGGATTTTGCGGCTCGCGCACGGGCTTGTCATCACTCGCTACCGCAGGCGCGCTATCACTGGCCACACGAATTAGGTCTACGTTGCTGGTGCCGCCAGTTTTGCTCTGCCACACTAAATCAAAAACCGCTCCCTCATGGATGTCAATCGCGCCCGACCCGCTGGCCTGTATCGCCTTGCGTCCAGGACACGAAATCAGTCCATCAATCGTATATTCCTGCGCGCCGGACTTCACGCCGCTAGCGGCAAAGGCGTTCGACGTGGGATGAAAGGCCTTTCCTGCGATCGTCACGTTCAGGTCAGGAGTGCATTTGTGCCGGTCACTGGCGTAGCGAATCATCACCGTAGCGGTGGTCACGGCGGGTGCTGGTGGCGGCGGTGGAGGGTGATGCAAAACTTTCCAGCCGATCAGCGCTACAACAATGGCCGCGGCCGCAATTCCGATAATTGTCCACGGAAGTTGTCTTGCCCCTGGCGCAGTGGTCGTCGCAGCAGCCGGCGATGCCGCAGAGGTCGCGAGCGTCGGAACATGCACGCCCGTCGTGGGCTTCGCCACGATCGCCGCCGCTCTACTCGGCGAAAGTTGCTGGTTCAATATGGCTTGCGGAACGGTGGTGGTTTGCTTCGGTGGCTCGGCAGTCGCCCAGCGCCCATTCGCGTGCGCCTGAATCCCTTTGGCGCCCAGCCCGGCGACGAGCGAGGGAACGACGGTCGCCACTCGCTCCGGAGGAATGCGCGTGGCGTTCGCCGCAGCCATAGCCTGATGCCAGCCCGGGCGGCGATGCGCGTAATCGTCGTGCGTAACTTCCAGCAGTAGCGGAAACGTGGCCTTGGAGCTTTCCACCGCGCGCACGATTTCACGCGTGATCTGATCGGATGACAACGAGCGCGGCGAAATCACGATCACCATCGCCTCGCAATCCGAAATTGCCTTGTGGGTTTCTTCGAAGTAATCCGCGCCGGCGGGGCAGTCCCGTTCGTAATACCAGCTGCTGTAGCCTTGCGTTTCCAGGCCGGCTGCAATTTCGTAAGCCACAGCGCCATCTTCTTGCACGTAGCTGATGAAAACTTTTTTGGGCAAAGACGCCATTCCGGACTCCGAGCGGCCGTGCCGAAACCGCGCCGCCACCGAGTGGGCCATATTCTCTACTACCCCGCGAGTTGATTGCAAACCTAAATCCAGCCGCGTAGGCATTACATACCACACGCTGGACCTTACAGGCGCGCGGAAGCGCCATGCCGGGCACACCATCCGCGCAAGGTCTTGTCCGGCTCCGTACGCCATGCTATAAATAAAACCCTGGCGCGAAGTTTTTCGCACGCGGGATTCGTATAGTGGTAGTACGCGACCTTGCCAAGGTCGAGGCGAGGGTTCGATTCCCTTATCCCGCTCCACTTCTGCAGTGAACTGGCGCCGGGCCCGTGCTAGCCCTCCGCTTCACCTCATGTTAAAGTCCCACCCTCCCAACCCCGATGCTCGCCTACCTCAGCGGTCCTATCGAGTATGCAGAAGACGGCGGCAAGCTCTGGCGCCGCAAACTTGCGCCGTATTTGCGCGAGCAGCTGGGCCACCGCGTGTACGATCCGGCCGAGGATGAACGGAAAAACCTCAGCGAAGCAGAAGCCGCGCACTTCCGCGAGTGGAAATCCAGCGACGTCGAACGCTTTCGCCGCGTAGTAAGAAAAATCATCGCTTTCGATCTGGACATCATCGAAAACCACGCCGACTACCTCATATGTTATTGGGATGCACCTGCCAGGAGCGGCGGCACTTCTGCTGAATTGACCATCGCGCATCGCAAGGGCATTCCGGTTTATCTGGTAACCACTCTGCCGACGAAGGAACTCAGCGGATGGATGCTGGGTTGTTCCGACCAGGTGTTTCGCTCCGTCGAGGAGTTGAAGGCTTTTCTCGCCGCGCGCTTCGCCAGAGAAAAACAGAATCATCTCTGGAAAGATTGATAGAATTCGCCGCGCATGGAAAAAATCCTGGTCGCCGTCGGCAGCACCCGCCGCCCGAAAGTGAATGCGGTCACCGAAGCGCTCGCTGCGATTCGCACTGTCTCCCTATTCCTTCCGTCGTTTGCAGTTCTAGGCATCGAAGTTGAGAGCGGCGTCCGCCACACTCCACTCTCGCGTGAGGATTTAATGGCCGGAGCCCGCCAGCGAGCCGAAGCCTTGGTGCAAATGGCCCGAGCGCAAAACGAACGCTGGAAATATTTTGTGGGCCTGGAGGGCGGCTTGGAGGTAATCGCGGGACTCGATGCGATCCCCAGCCTGAACGTTGTGCCCGAACTCGATGTCGTCAGCGAAGCCAGCAATCGCTGGGTGTTTCTGGAAAGCTGGGCGTATGTTACCGACGGCGAAGGCCGCGGCTCCTTCGGCCAGTCCGGCGCGGTGCTGGTGCCTGAAACGCTCGTACAAACCGTGGTTGACGATGGCCTCGAGCTTTCGCAAGCGATTGACGCCTTCGCCGGCGGCCACAATATTCGCGACGCCGAAGGCGCCTGGGGCATCCTGACGCGCAATCTGACCACGCGACAGGATTCGTTCCGGGCCGCCGTGATCAACGCATTCGCGCCATTTTTCAATCGCGACCTGTACGCAGCGCGCGGCGACCGCTCCGACGCCTGAAATTTTGCAATCGTATGTGTTAGCCTAATGCCAAGAGGTGGGACCGCGTGGACATCGTCAAAGGCAATATGGGTTGGATCGAAGTCGTGGTCGGACCGATGTTTTCGGGCAAGAGCGAAGAACTGATTCGCCGCCTGCGCCGCGCCGAAATCGCCAAACAGCGCGTGCAGATCTTCAAGCCCGTCATTGACCAGCGCTATGCCAAGAACGGCATCGTCTCGCATTCCGGACTGGAGCTCGATTCCGAGCTAGTGAAAGATGGCGCGGACATTCTGGCGAAAGTCGCGCCGCGCACCGAAGTCGTCGGCGTTGACGAAGCGCAATTCCTCGGCGAATCAGTCGTCGAAAGCTGCGTGAAACTGGCAGACATGGGCAAGCGCGTGATCGTCGCCGGCCTGGATACCGATTTCATGGGCCGCCCCTTCGAACCGATGCCGCGCCTGCTGGCAGTGGCCGAAGAAATCGTCAAGCTGCTGGCCATTTGCATGCGCTGCGGCAACCCCGCCGTCCACACGCAGCGACTGGTGGCGTCAGAAGAGCTGATCATTGTCGGCGCCGGCAATATGTACGAAGCGCGTTGCCGCCGCTGCTTCGAGCCGCACCTGGCCCACGAGAAGATCGAAGAGGAAAAAGCCGCGGCCGTCACAAAAGCCCGCGCAGCCACCCGCTAGCGCGGCTAAAGGCTCCAACCAGGCCGGCCGCTGCAACCCCCCGCCCCGCCTACGAATCTATATTCACGGAAGACCCAAAACGCAATAGAATAGGCGCAGGCGAACCGCCATGTACTATCGAACGACCATCGTATTGGCTGCGGCGCTGGCGCTCTGCGCCGATACTGCCGACGTGAACCGCTACCGCACTCCCGTGCTGGCGGGTTCGCCAACCTTGGGTTCGCTACCCGATCCTGGGCCGATGCCAGAGATTTTCGTTTCCGTTGTTCAGCAGCCTTCCGGCAAACAGGCCCCGTTGCAGCCGCAATCCCGCCTGGAAATTATCCGCTACGTTTCCGGCGAGTTCGCCAAAGTTCTGAAACCCATCCCAGCGGGGAAGAAGGGCTTCAAAGTTGAAGTCGGCAAGAAACTCGACGAGAACGAACTGCGCAATGCTCTTCACTCGCACGGGCTGGCGGCGAATCCCGGCGACACGGTTCAGGTTACCGGGATCGAATTTCGCAACAAGGAAATCGTGATCGAGATCAACGGCGGCGGCAGGGGCAGCTTTAATCTTCGCGATCATCTCCAGGTCGGTGTCGGCGGGAGCATGCAGGCTCCCCTCGAGACCTCCGGCGCGCACAAAAATAATGGCGGCACGCTGGTCCTCGATTTCGGCCGCTCCGTGCCCGACATGAGTGCGGACGATCTGATGACCGATCTACAGCTTTTTCTCGATTTCACAAAAGAACACTCCGGCGCCGTGAACTGGCTGGACACGCTGCCGCCGCAATTCAAGGAAGCGATCCAGGATCACCAGGCCCTGGAAGGCATGAATCACGATATGGTGCTGGCCGCGCTGGGTCGCCCCGGCCACAAAGTACGCGAGCGTGATCCGGATGGCAGCGAAACCGAGGACTGGATTTACGGCTCGCCGCCCGCGCGCACCACGTTCGTCACGTTTATCGGCGACAAAGTCGTTCGCGTGAAGGAATTCGATTGATCGCGCGTTGACTTTTCTCTCGCCAACCCCTAGCATTTCTCGAACGATTAAAATGATTTACTAATGTTGTGCGCAATGGCGCGCAGCACCAATCCCCGGAGGGTTCATGGCAATTAAAGTAGGCATTAATGGTTTCGGACGCATCGGCCGCAACATTTTTCGCGCGGCCCTGGGCGATCCAGGCATCGAAATCGTAGCCGTCAACGACATTACCGATTCTAAAACGCTGGCCTACCTGCTGAAGTATGATTCGATCCTCGGCAATCTACCCAATAAGGTGACGCACAGCGACGATTCCATCGCTGTAGACGGCAAGAGCATCAAGGTATTTCGCGTGAAGGATCCCGCCGAACTGGACTGGGCTTCGGTGGGCGCGACCATCGTCGTGGAATCCACCGGCTTATTCACCGATGGCCCGAGCGCCCGCAAACATATTCGCGGCACCGTGAAGAAAGTGATTATCTCCGCGCCCGCCACTGATCCCGATACCACGCTCGTTCTCGGCGTGAACGACAAGACCTACGACCCGGCTAAGCATCACGTCATTTCCAATGCTTCTTGCACCACGAATTGCCTTGCGCCTGTCGCGAAGGTGCTCTCGGATACTTTCGGCATCAACGCCGGCACCATGACCACCATCCACTCCTACACAAATGACCAGAAACTGCTCGACCTGCCCCACAAAGACCTGCGCCGCGCGCGCGCCGCTGCGCTTTCCATGATTCCCACTTCCACCGGGGCGGCCAAGGCCCTGCAACTGGTGATCCCCGAACTGAAAGGCAAGCTCGACGGTTACGCCATGCGGGTTCCCACGCCGAACGTCAGCGTGGTGGACCTCACGGTATTCACTGAAAAGCCCGCGACCGTACAGACCGTGAACGCCGCGCTGAAAGCCGCCGCGGAAGGGCCCATGAAAGGCATCCTGCAATACTCGGACGAGGATCTGGTTTCCGTTGATTTTCGCGGCAACCCGCATTCTTCGATTCTGGATGCGGGCTACACGCGCGTCGTCGGCAATAACTGCGTGCAAATTCTGGCTTGGTACGACAACGAGTGGGGTTACTCCTCGCGCTGCCGCGACCTGATCAAATTCCTGGCGAAGTAGCGGGCCGAAGGATTCCTAAAGTGCCAGCATGTGGCCTAATAATAATGGTGTGGCCGGCGTCCAGCCGGCCCGCCTGGATCACATTCGGAGAAATGCCTGCGATGAGCGAATGGGCGGCGCTATGAACAAACTTTCCATCCGCGACCTGCCGTTGAAAGGCCAGCGCGTTTTTATTCGCGTCGACTTCAATGTTCCCACTTCCGACGGAAAAGTGGGCGACGACACACGCATTCGCGAGACGTTGCCGACATTGCTTCTGGCCGCAGACCGCGGCGCGCGCCTGGTCCTGGCATCGCATCTGGGCCGGCCCAAGGGCAAAGTGGACCCGAAATATTCCCTCGCTCCGGTCGCCGCCCGGCTGCAGGAATTGCTTCGCGGCAAACCCGTAGCCTTCGCGTCAGACAGCATCGGGCCCGAAGCGGAAGCGAAGAGCAAAGCCCTGCGCGATGGGGAAGTGCTGCTGCTCGAAAATCTCCGCTACCACCCCGAAGAGGAAGGCAACGACCCGGAATTCTCGCGCAAGCTCGCCGCGCTCTGCGACGGCCTGTTCGTCTGCGACGCGTTCGGCTCCGCGCATCGCGCCCACGCATCCGTCGTGGGCATTACCAAATTCGTACGCCAGTGCGCCGCCGGCCTGCTGATGGAAAAAGAGCTGGCCTATCTCGGCAAAGCCATTTCGCATCCCGATCGCCCATTCGTTTCGGTCCTGGGCGGGGCGAAAGTCTCCGACAAAATCGAAGTGGTACAAAATCTGATGAAGTTGGCCGACGCAATGCTCATCGGCGGCGCTATGGCATACACCTTCTTGAAATCCCGCGGCCTGCCGACAGGGAAGTCGCTCGTCGAAAATGACAAGCTCGACCTCGCGCGCGATCTTCTCGCCGAAGCCGAGCGCCGCAAGTTCCGCCTGCTCCTGCCCGTGGATCACGTCCTCGCCGAAGCCATTGATTCCACAGCGACGCGCATCACGGACATCGCGCAAACGCCCGAAGGTTGGATGGGTTTGGACATTGGCCCAAAGACGATCGAATTATTCAACCGGGAGATTTCCAGCGCTCGTACCGTCGTCTGGAACGGTCCTCTGGGCATGTTCGAAAAGCCCGCCTTCGCGCAAGGCACGCTGGCCATCGCCCGCGCCGTTGCAGCCGCCTCCAGCAAGGGCGCTACATCCATCGTAGGCGGCGGCGACTCCGTCGCCGCCATCGAACAATCCGGCCTCGCATCGCAGATTTCGCACATCTCAACCGGTGGAGGCGCTTCTCTTGAATTTCTCGCCGGCGAAAAGCTTCCCGGCGTCGAAGCGCTCAGCAACAAGCCATGAAGCGCATAATCGCACGAGGCGAAACGCGAACCGTCAGGAGAATCCCTTGCGCCGTCCAGTAATCGCCGGAAATTGGAAGATGTATAAGACGCAGGAGGAAACTCGCGCGTTCTTTGAAGCGTTCAAACCGCTGATTGCCGCGACTCCCGAATGCGACATCATCGTCGCACCGCCCTTCACTTCACTTGCCGTCGCTTCTGCCGCAGCGCACGGCAGCCCAATCACCATCGCCGCGCAGAACGCCCACTGGGAGCGCGAAGGCGCCTTCACCGGCGAAATTTCGATGCGCATGATTCACGACGCCGGAGGCAAAGCCGTGCTGATCGGCCATTCTGAGCGCCGCCAATTTTTCGGCGAGACCGACGAATCCGTGAACCGCAAAGTGAAAGCCGCACTCGCGGCCAAGCTCACTCCCATCGTTTGCGTCGGCGAAAGCCTCGCCGAGCGCGAATCGCGCCTCACCCACTCCATCCTAAAACGCCAATTTGAAGGCGGCCTGGACGCGTTGACCGAGCACGAATTCTCGCGTATTCTCCTAGCGTACGAGCCGGTTTGGGCGATCGGCACCGGCAAGACCGCCACCCCCGAAATGGCCGCGGACGCACACCGTTACCTCCGGGAGCTTGCCGCCTCGGTTTTTTCGCCTGCGCAGGCTTCTGGGATTCGCATCCTCTACGGCGGCAGCGTCAAACCCGACAATATTAAGGGTCTGATGGCGCAAGTGGAAATTGATGGCGCGCTGGTGGGCGGAGCGAGCCTGGACGCGAAATCGTTTGCGGCCATCGTAAATTTCTGAACTGAAATTTTAGAATTTTAAACGCGCGGGTACGCTGCGAAATTGCGCGCCGTGCACAGGGAGTCAGCAATGCCGTCGTGGGCAAAATGGGGTTTAGCGCTGCTGGTAGCCGTTGGACTGATCGCCGTCGGCTGGCGCGTATCATTCGTCCTGGTGACGCTGCACGTGCTGGTGTGCTTCGTACTGATCATCGTCATCATGCTGCAGAGCGGATCTGCCGCTGACCTCGCCGGAGCTTTCGGTGGCGCAGGCAGCCAGACGGCTTTCGGTCCGCGCGGCGCGGCCACGTTTCTTTCGCACGCCACCACCTGGTGCGCCATCGTATTCATGATGACGTCGCTCACGCTATCCGTGAGGCGCGCCCCCAGCGACGTGTCCACCAGCAGCGGCTCGGTCTTGGAGCAGACGCAAAAGTCCGGCACGACTCCCGCGAAGCCAGCTCAGACTCCGCCCATTCAGATTCCGATCCAGCCGGCACAACAGCCTGCTCCGGCTCAGCAGCAACCGACGCCGAGCCAGCAACCCCCGCAGAACCCCGCTCCTAAGAAATAGCGGCTTCTGCTATACTTCGTTTCGTCCTCGTCAGAATGCGGTCGTGGCGGAATTGGCAGACGCACCAGCTTGAGGGGCTGGCGGTAGCAATACCGTGGTGGTTCGAATCCACTCGACCGCACCAAACTCCGGGCCCGCCGGTTGCCGCGCCGGGCGATGCTCTTACCTCTTCGCTCGATTTCTTCTCTCGCACAGTTTCTGCATTGCGCAATGCACAATCGGTCTCCGGCTGAGTTTTTCAGTTGTTTGGCATTTGCGCTTGATGTACGCATTATAAAAGGGCGCGCTCAGCGAAAACTTGCATCCATGTTCCGGCCACGCGATTTACCGCCCCGCGCTCGCCCGAATTACGCTAGTTCGATCGCAACCCAGTAACAACATCCCACCAGCATGGCAATCAGGAACACAGTTGCGACTGTTAGTCCGCGGAGATCTCGCTTGGTAACTTCCGATAAACGCTTAACGGACGCTGAGCCACACCCTACAATCCTCCTTGATATTCATCCCGCGTTGTATATGATGTGCTGTTTTGATTTTGCAATCGGCCCTGCGGTCCTATCGAAACGCTTTTTTGCCAGCGCTGTAAGGAGAGCAAGAGCGATGCGGATCAGGAAGCGCAATGGTGGTTCTGCGGCAACCCCGGCCCTGCTGTCGTTAATCCTGGTAGTGCTCGTGGGAGTCACGGTTTATGTTTTCGCGTCGAATTTGCCCTGGGCCGTCCGGCCGGCTCCTATCACCTCGGTCGGCGCGGAGATTGATCATCAATATGATCTGACTCTGGCTGTCACCGCGACGGTTTTCATCCTCTCGCAATTGGGCCTCGCCTTCGCCGTCTTCAAGTTTCGCGACCACGGCCAGAAAGCGCACTTCACCCGCGGCAGCAACACACTCGAAGCCATCTGGACCACCGCCACCATCGTCCTTTTCCTCGGCCTCGGACTGATGGGCCACAAAGCCTGGGCGGAAGTCCGCTTTACGCCGGCGTCTCCCGATGCGATTCAAGTGGAAGTCACCGGCAACCAGTTCGTCTTCAATTTCCGCTATCCCGGCCCCGATGGAAAATTCGGCAAGCTCGATCCCAAACAGATCAGCGCTTCCACCGGAAATCCGCTGGGTATTGACGCCAATGATCCTGCCGGGAAGGACGACATCGTAGTCCCGACGCTCACCGTTCCGGTCAATCACGAAGTGAATCTGCTGATCCGCTCGCAAGACGTAATACACAATTTCTATGTCCGCGAGCTGCGCATTCAGCAGGACGCTATGCCCGGCATGGTCGTGCCACTCCACTTCACTGCGAATACGATTGGGCAATACGAAGTCGTGTGCACCCAACTCTGCGGCCTGGGCCACTCGCGCATGCACAGCTATCTAAACGTAGTCTCCGACGCGGACTATGAAACATTCCTCAAGCAGCAGGCGGCGGGCCAGTGATCCGCTCCATCATGACCCAATCCGGGATTCGTTCTAGGAAACACTCCGTAAGCCGGACCCAATTTCCAGGAGGCCACGCATGAGTTCGCACGCACACGCCGGTGGATCGACTGTGCACGCCCCAATGGCGGAGCCCAGCGGTTTCATCCGGAAATATATTTTCAGCGTGGACCACAAAGTTATCGGCATCCAGTATTTTCTGCTGGCGCTGACGGCCGTGGTCATCGGCATCGTGCTCTCGCTGCTAATGCGCTTCCACCTGGTATGGCCCAATGCGACTTTGCCGTTCGTCAGCGGCGGGCAAATGTCGCAAGAGCAATACCTCGCGCTGGTCACCATGCACGGCACCATCATGGTCTTTTTCGTTCTCACCACAGCGCCCCAGGGCGGCTTCGGCAATTATTTTCTGCCCATTCAAATCGGCGCGCCGGACATGGCCTTCCCCCGCCTGAATATGCTTTCCTTCTGGGTCACGTTCCTCGCCTTCGTTTCCATCATCGCGGCGTTCGTCGTTCCCGGCGGTGCGCCCATCAGCGGCTGGACGGGCTACACACCCCTCAGCGGCCTCGGAGAAATCACCGGACCCGGGGAAGGTTGGGGCCAGACGCTCTGGATCGTCAGCATCTCGCTCTTCTGCCTTGCGTCACTTCTCGGCGCGCTCAATTTTATCGCCACCACGATTGACCTGCGCGCCCCCGGCATGAGCCTGATGCGCATGCCGCTCACCGTGTGGGGTTGGTTCGTCACCGCGATTCTCGGCTTGCTGGCGTTCGGTATCTTGCTCGCAGGTGGAATTTTACTCCTGCTCGATCGTTCCGCCGGCACCAGCTTCTTCATTCCCGCGGGCTTGGTGGTGAACGATCAAATACAAGCGCACAGCGGCGGTTCCCCGCTGCTGTGGCAACATCTGTTCTGGTTTTTCGGGCACCCCGAGGTATACATCGCGATCCTGCCCGGCATGGGAGTCGCCTCGCACGTGCTCTCCACTTTCGCACGCAAGCCGGTTTACGGCTATCGCGCGATGGCTTACGCCATCTGCGCCATCGGCTTCCTGGGATTCATGGTCTGGGGCCATCACATGTTCGTCAGCGGCATGAGCCCCTATTCCGGCTTCGCGTTTTCGGTGCTGACGATGTCGATCGGGGTACCCTCGGCCATTAAGACGTTCAACTGGCTCGGCACTCTGTGGGGCGGCAAAATCCAATTCAAGTCGCCGATGCTGTTCGCACTCGGTTTCGTTTCGCTGTTCGTTTCCGGCGGTCTTTCCGGTTTGTTTCTCGCGCAGCCCGCGGTGGACAACATGCTCCACGCCACCTATTACGTGGTCGCTCACTTCCACCTGGTGATGGGCGTCGCCGCCATCTTCGGAATCTTCGCCGCCACCTATTTCTGGTTCCCGAAAATGTTTGGCCGCATGATGAACGAGCCGCTGGCCAAAATTCATTTCTGGTTCACCTTCGTCGGCGCTTACTGCATCTTCATGCCCATGCACTTCATCGGAATCGCCGGCGGCATCCGACGTTATGCAGACGCTTCGGCCGTCGGTTTCCTTGCGCACTTGCAGCCGGTGCACCAGTTCATGACCATCGCCGCGTTCATCACCGGCGCCGCGCAGCTCCTCTTCCTGTGCAACTTTTTCTATAGCCTGAAATTCGGTCCCAGGGCTTCGAAGAATCCCTGGAACGCCACGACCCTGGAATGGATCACCGACTCGCCGCCTCCCATCGATAATTTCGGCGGCCACTATCCCAGCGTCTATCGCGGGCCGTACGAATTCAGCGTTCCCGGCGTGGTGGACGACTTCATTCCGCAAAGCCTGGAGCCATCGCAGGTAGCGCGCGTAAAATAAATTCGACCGTTCACCCGGGCGAAGCGACAAGCTGCGCACGGCCGTAAACGCAGTTGGGAGCAATGCAATGCCAAGCACAATCGCCACCGAAGATATCGAGCTGATTCATTCGGGCAAGGGTCCCGGCGGCGGAAATTTCTCCGGCGACACAGGAAATGGCGGTGACAGCGGCGACTCCTCCGGCGCAAGCAGCGTTCCGCAGCGCGCCTACGTCACCGGAATGTTCATAGGGCTGGCCGGCATCTTGATGTTCTTCATGGCTTTCGTCAGCGCCTACATCGTCCGCAAAGGCATGCCCGCAAGCGGCTGGATTCCGCTGCAAGTCCCGCGCCTCCTCTGGCTCAACACTCTGGTATTAATCGCCAGCAGCTTCACCCTCGCCCGCGCGCACAGCTGCTTCACTGCGAAAGACGAGGACGGTTTCCGCCACTGGTGGGCCACCACCACGATTCTGGGCACTCTTTTCGTCGCCGGACAGATCCTCGCTTGGCGCCAGCTCGCCGCGGAGGGGATTTTCCTCGCCAGCAATCCCAGCAGCAGTTTCTTTTACGTTTTCACCGGCGCGCACGGTCTGCACCTGCTGGGCGGAATTCTGGCGCTACTCTACGTGCAATTCCGCGCCACCAGAAAAGTCGCGCGCGGCACCGCGATCGAAGTTGTCTCCATGTACTGGCATTTCATGGATGGGCTATGGGTCTTCCTGTTTCTACTCCTCTACCTGGGAAGGTGAAGCGTGAGTGACACGGAATTCGAAGGCATCGTTGCATCGCCGTGGTCCGGTGGCGCATCTCCCTTCGCGATCAATTCGAAAAAATTGGGGATGTGGCTGTTCATCATTTCGGATTCACTTACGTTTTCGGCCCTGCTCATCAGTTACGCGTACGTGCGCTTGGAGACGCCGAATTGGCCGCGCCCTTTTGAAATCTGGCCGGCCATCGCCAAATCATCGTTGATGACGTTCGTCCTGCTCTCCAGCAGCTTGACCATGGTGTTAGGCGTCAACGCCGCATTCAACGGCGACCGCAAAAAAACCGTGCGCTACCTGATCGCCACGATTGTTTGTGGCATCGCCTTCGTCGCGATTCACGCTACCGAGTGGGTCACGCTCCTCGGTGAAAAAGTCACGCCGTGGTCCAACCCCTTCAATCCGGCTGCTCCGCTTTTCGGCGGCACGTTCTTCGGCCTCACCGGTCTGCATATGCTGCACGTAACGATCGGCGTGGTTTATTTGGCGATCATCGCCTGGGGCTTCGGTAAAGGGAAGTACACGGCAGAGCATGTGGAAGTCAGCGGCCTGTACTGGCACTTCGTTGACCTGGTCTGGATGTTTATTTTTCCGATGGTGTATTTGCTGAGCGTCAACCCGAAGTAACAAGGAGCGAGCGAACCGATGAGCGCACACGGACACAGCGCCGAGCTCACGCACGAGCATGCCGTAGGCACCACCAAACTTTTCGCCACGGTTTGGGTCTGGCTGCTGCTGCTCACAATCGTGGAGGTTTATCTGGCCTACTTGCGCCTGCCAGTGCCTATCATGATCACGATATTGGTCGGCCTCTCGCTCATCAAGGCGGCGCTGATCATTTCGTATTTCATGCACATGCGCTTTGAGCGGCTGGGCCTGTTCCTGTTGCTGATTCCCGCCATGGTGTTCTGCATCTGCATGATGCTGCTCATGTTCTTTCCCGATAGCATCCGCTTGATGCAGCTCAGGCCGCATTGACGCCTGCGACGGACGCGCCAGAACGGCGCACTGGAGAGGCGCGCCGGCTGTGACCGCTGTACACTAGGAGTGGAAGAAACGCGGGGGAGCGAAATGAAGAAGGACGTCCTGATTCGCGCGGCGCTGCTGCTAGCTTCCTGCGCCGCTCTGATCGCGCTGCCCATCTCGCGCGTTCACGCGCAAAGCTGCGCCATGTGCTACCAAGGGGCGGCTGCTTCCGGCGCGCAAGGCGGCGCAGCCCTACGCCACGGGATTTTGCTTTTGTTCGTGCCCGCCATAAGCCTGTTCGTAGGGATCTTCGCCCTGATTTACCACCGCCGCAACGTCGCGCGCTAGGTTCACGCTACCTGCGTGCGGCGCTGCAGCGGCGGATGCCGATGGCGCTGAGCATCCGCGCTGCGATACACGCCCGACTCCCGAGTTCTAGCTTTTAGGTTTGTGCAAATCGGTGCAAATGGCCACAGCGCTGTTCGGATCCACCGCGCCGTCTCCCTGCTCCACGTGCTGAATTTTTCCTTCCTTATCCACCACGATGGTGGTTCGCTGCGCCCACTCGTACTTGTCCCCTTGCACGTCGTAAGGCTTCAAGATTCCATACGCGGTGAGGACTTTACGATTCATGTCGCTGAGCAGAGGAAAGGTCACTGCGATTTGTTTCGCAAATGCGGCGTTTGCTGCGGGGCTGTCGATGCTGATTCCCAATACCACGGTGTCGCTTGCTTCCAGCTTGGCCATATCAGCCTGATAGGCCTGCAGTTCCTTGGTTCAGCCAGCGGTAAACGCGAGCACGTAAAACGCCAGGATGACGTTTTTCTTGCCGCGGAAATCACTCAGCTTCACCGGCTTCCAGTTGTTCGCCAGCAATGTGAAATCCGGCGCCACGTCTCCCACCTTCAAATTCGTCTTGGCAATGGCATCTTCCTGCGCCGTCGCGGAAAACTGCCCCGCGAGCATCAGCAGCAAGAGAAGCCCGACGATGGCAGTCGCGATCCTTTTCATCGGTATCTCCTTGTGAGTTTTGCAAACTACGCATCCTGAGTATAGACGGGCTGCGCTTTTCGCTTGTCTCGGCGATGTAAACTTTGCGCCAGGAGCCCAGCGCGGATTTCGCTGTTCCTTCTCGGCACATTCCCTATAATTCGTCAGTCACGCCGGAGGCAGCAGCGGAGTGTTCGCCGATCGCACCAATTGGAACCTGAAAGCCAATCCTCTCAGCGAAGCTCTCGCTCAGCATCGCGCGGCAGGGAAGCCGCTCCTCGATCTCACGATTTCGAATCCCACCGAATGCGGATTTCAGTACGATCGCGGCGCTATCCTGCACGCTCTGGCCAATCCAGCCAGTCTCGCCTACAGCCCAGAACCTCGCGGACTGCCGATCGCGCGCCAAGCGGTCGCCGCATACTACGCTGCGCGCGCCGTGGAAGTGCCGGCCGACGGCATCATCCTCACCACCAGCACCAGCGAAGCGTACTCCTTCGCCTTCCGCACGCTCTGCAACCCTGGCGACGAAATTCTGATCCCCGAACCCAGCTACCCTCTGTTCGCATTTCTGGCCGATATTCAGGACCTAAAGCTGGTGCGCTATCCGCTTGACTACGATTACGGCTGGCAGATTAACTTCCACGCATTGCAGCAGCGCATTACCGAGCGCACCCGGAGCGTGATCGTCGTGCATCCGAACAACCCCACCGGGCATTTCACCAAACCTCACGAGCTGGAAAAACTGAACGAAATCTGCTCCGCGCGGAATCTGGCAATCATTGCCGACGAAGTGTTTCTGGATTTTACACTGCAAGCAGGCCAATCGCCATTCACTTTCGCGCGAAACGACGCCGCCCTGACGTTCACCATGAGCGGCCTATCTAAAATTTCCGGCCTGCCTCAAATGAAAGCCGCATGGCTCCTCGCCAGCGGGCCCGAGCCACTGAAATCGCAGGCCCTCGCCCGCCTGGAAATCATCGCCGACACCTACCTCTCAATGAACGCGCCCGTCCAGCATGCAATCCCCGCGCTTGTCGAACAGCGTCACACGTTTCAAACGCAGCTGCTCGCCCGCCTGAGAAAAAATCTAGCGGAACTGGATCGCCAGCTCGCCACGCAAAAGTCTTGTGCGCGGCTGGTGGTGGAAGCCGGCTGGTACGCCGTCCTGCGCGTCCCAGCAACGCGCTCGGATGAAGACCTGGCCATCGAGTTGCTGAGTCGCGAAAATATTTACGTTCATCCGGGACACTTTTACGATTTCCCATGCGACGGATTTCTGATCGTGAGCCTGATTACGCGCGAAGAGGAATTTGCGGAGGGAGTGAAACTCTTGCTCTCGACATTCTGGGGCGAAGAAAATCTGTGAAAGACACTGCTGCGACGAAATCTCGCCGTTGGCTCAAATCGGAACGAAGCCAGCCTCAGCGCAACCGACCCGGCGGATCCGCCGTCTCCGGAATCCCAATCTTCAGCTCCGGCCCCGTACTCTCTGGCATCTTGGAGGGCACCGGTTGCGGAATGCCAATACCACGATTCATTTCCAGATGTTCCTTTGCGCAGCGCGGACAATATCCCTTGCCCGTCTCGTCGTCGCGCTGGCTCGCCAGCTCGTAGCACCCGCAGATGCAGTCGCAGTATCCGGTGATCGAAGCCGTCTTGATGGGTATTAGGGCCATGAAAACCTCTCCCGGGGTGGTTGCGAGGGAATCATACCTAGGCGCTCTGCGACGCGCAAGACTGTGCCAGGGAACAAAAGCAAACGATGACTCAACAAAAAACTTAGGCCCGCTCCATCTGCGTCATGCGGAAAGGATCCCCAATCTTCTCGTGCAGCTCCATCCACACGCGGTCGGGATGCGACAAAAATACTTCCACAACCCGCGGATCGAATTGCCTCCCCGAATATTTCTGTATCTCCGCGCGCGCCGCGGAAATCGGCAGCGCCTTGCGATAGGGACGGTCGGAAATCATCGCATCTAACGTATCCGCCACCGCGAAAATTCTGGCCCCTAGCGGTATCTGTTCGCCCTTCAATTTCCGCGGGTAACCCGACCCGTCGTAACACTCTTGGTGCGACAGCACAATCTCCGCCGCTTCCTTCAGAAATGGAATCCGCTCCAGCACCGAAAATCCGATCTCGCAATGCTTGCGCATGATTTCCCGCTCGTCGTTCGTCAAAGGTCCCGGCTTGCGCAAAATGCTGTCCGGCACGCCCATTTTGCCGATGTCGTGCAGAAACGCGCCGCGCGCGATCTGACGCAACGCTCCGGGATCGACGCCCATGGACCGCGCGATGGTAATGGTAAACGCCGTCACGCGCTGGCAATGGCCTTCCGTCTCCGCGTCTTTCGCGTCGAGCGCGCCACCCAGGGCCTCCAGCGTGTAATCGTAAGATTGCTCCAAATCCTGCAATGCGATGGAAAGCTGCTGTGTGCGCTCGGCAACCAAATGTTCCAAATCACTCTGGTAGGTGCGATTTTCCATCACCAGCCTGCGGTGTTCCAACGCGCGGCGCACGCTCAGATGCAGCTGATCCTTTTCAAATGGCTTCAGAATGTAGTCGTAAGCCCCCGCGCGAATTGCCTGCAGCGCGATGGAAATGTCGTGCATCGCAGTAACCATGATCACCGGCACGTCGGGATCTTCATTGCGAAGCTCCGCCAGCAGCTTCAGCCCATCCATTTCGGGCATCACGATGTCGCTCAAAGCCAGGTCGAACGTATCCTTGCGAAAAGCGTCCAGGGCCATCCGCCCGTTCGAACACACGGTGCAGTGGTATCCTTGCGCTTCCAACAGGGTCGAAACGACTTCGCGAATCGCCTCTTCGTCGTCCACTACCAGGATTTTTTCCGTTTCCACGATGGGCTCCCGGGAGTCTCCATTATAGGGCCTGCCTACGAGGCGGAAATGCCTATTTGACGAATCGAATAGCAGCGTGCTGCATTGCACAATAGCCGCTTTACACGCCCCGCTTGAGACCCCGCCGGCGTCACCGCGGGCGATTTCCGTCTATGGATCTGTCGCCCAGCGAAGGGGAACGCTCGCTTGCGGGCCGCGCTTCCCAGGCCATGCAAGCCTCCATTCGCACGGAAAGTACAATACGCTTACGCTCCACCTGCGTGTGGCGCTCAATTTCTCCAGACGCCTTGCGCCGCAAATAATCGTCGTCCAGGTTGGCGAGCGCCTGCCGCAGCTGCGGAAAATGTTACCCGTGCAGCGCCAGCACCTCGGGCAGCGGCTTCAGGGCCACCCACGGCAGCTGCACCAGCCCCACGGTTAGGGCCGTCACGCAGCAAATCGCCAGCAGGCTCCTGTCATTTTTCGCCTTCCGCCGTAACGATGCTCGTGGACCCTGAACCTATACTGCCATTTACCACATTACTGTTGACGCTGACGTTCACTAAGAGTAATATGCCGCCGGTTGCCGTAAGACAGCCTGCCAGATTTTAGGAGAGCGGCGTGGAATCGCTCGAACGCTTCGCGCAGAATCAACGCATCATCGAAGAGTTCGTCTCACAGTGGCTGGTGGCCATCCCCACCTCCCTGGGCCGCCTCGCGCACGTGGCCATGTTGCGCGACATTTATACCGGCCGCTATCACCATCCTATTCTTCAGGACGCTTACTCCGAGCCCGCCGTCCACCAATCCCTGCTCTACTGCCACGAGGAACTTTTCGAGAAAGTCCTTGAAAATAATTTCGAACAGCAGGAGTGGGATTTGCGCATGTGTTTCGCGGGCATGGACGCGCCGGCCGCCGAAATTGCGCAGCGCTGGCTGGAAGTCGATCTGTTCCGCTTGTTTGTTCCCTTCGGCACGCCTCCCTATCTCCGCGATCTTTTCTGCTCCAATTTGCGTGTGATCCTGGGGCTGGTCGTTGCGGAAGAATCTGTGGTTCATACCGCCGCTTAGCAACTTCGCCCGGCCGGTATATTCTGCTGGAAACCCCGCCCACGTTTGTTAGCATCGAACTATGGTGACTACCCCGGCGCGCAGCTGGTTCCGCGATCCCTTCAAGCGATTGCTTTTCGAACTTGGCGCCAGCTACTACGCGCGTAAACTCGCCACCGGTCCCGAAGCGGACTTGCGCCGCGAATTTCTGCAATCGTTGCAGCTGCCTATTTCCGGCAACGGCCACGGTACGATCAGCGTTCTGGACGTCGGTTGCGGACCCGGTCATGTGGCGCGCGCGCTGGCTCGCAGCGGTTACGATGTCACGGCTGTCGACCGCAGCCGCAGCCTATTGCGAATTGCCAGAAAGCTGGCGACGCGCGAACGCACTCCTGTGCAATTTCATTTATCGCCCGTGGAAAAACTTCCCTTCCCAGATTCGTCCTTCGATTATTGCTACGCGACTGGCGTGGTTTATTGGGTCGAACATCTGGCCGCGACTCTCTCCGAAATGGTGCGAGTCACGCGTCCGGCTGGAATCGTGGCGTCGCTCGATCCGCACGCGTCCATGTCGGTCAGCAAAATCCTGGCCTACGCTCGCGCAACATGCACCAACGCGCGCGACACGCGGAAACTTGTCGCCTGGGCCACTTCCGCGCAATGCAATCGCCGCTTCGAGGAGGGCCACCTCCGCCGCGTGCTCACCGACGCCGGGCTGCAGAGTCTCACATTAGAGCAGCGCTTCGGTGGCATGGTGTGGTTCTGGAAGGGAACTGTACCAGCGCGAGCGTGAATCGTTCTCGCGCCCCATTTCTTGCGGCAAGGCTCTTGTGCGAGAACGTCCGGAGGTCTGAATGAAATTGTTTATGCAGCGAACGGAGCGTCCGACGGGAGCCAAGCGATCCATTACCTTGGCGCTGTTGCTGGCCTGCGGCGTCGCATTCGCCGCACGGCGTCCGGCCGTCTGGCTCGTGCCCGTTGCCGCCGCGCAACCCAAAATTTCATCGCAGACCGCGCCAGGTTCCAGCCCCGAGTTCATCAGAGCCGCGGACGAAGTTCTCGCCCAGATGAGCAAGATTCTGGATCTTCCGATCAAGGAGCCGCTGAAGAAAACTCTCCGCTCCAAGCAGGAAGTCCGCGACTACCTGATTCGCGAAGATAAAGAAGACAAGAACGACGCCGAGCGCTACGCCGACGATAAGACCCTGGAAGCCTTCGGCCTGATTCCCAAAGGTTTTCCGCTCGATTCTTTCATGCTCGATGTTTTGACCGACCAGGTTGCCGGCCTGTACGACCCCAAAGCCAAGGAATTTTATATCGCGGATTGGATTCCGGCGGACGAGCAGCGCACCGTGATGTCTCACGAACTCACCCACGCGCTCGAAGATCAATCCTTCCACATTGATTCTTGGATCAAAGCCGCGCGTCCGAATGACGACGCCGAGCTAGCCCGTGACGCCGTCAGCGAAGGCTCCGCGATGGCCGCCATGGTGGATTACGAAATGCTCGACCAGAAAATCAGTGTGCGCGATGTTCCCGACGTCACTTTGATTATTCGCGCCGGCGCCCTCAGCGAAATGGATAAGGATCCCAACCTCGCGAAAGCCCCGCTCTACATTCGCGATGAGCTTCTGTTCCCCTATCTGGCGGGAACCGGCTTCACGCAGGAATTTCTGAAGGCCCACACCGGATGGCAGGACCTGCACCTGATTTTTCAGAATCCGCCCGTATCCACGCAGCAAATCCTGCATCCCGATCTGTACCTGCACGGTGTGAAACCCGAAGCTGTCGCGCTGCCGGAGTGGAAAGGCCTGATCCCGGGGGATTGGAAGCTGCTGGAAGAAAATACCATGGGAGAATTCGGCGTCGAGGAAATTCTGAAACAGCTGCTGGATGAAAATCGCGCGGAACTGCTTGCTCCCGCGTGGAGGGGCGATCGTTACGCCGTCTTTGAGGACGCCAAAACGAAAGCCAATCCGCTGGTGTTCCGCCTGGCGCTGGATAACCCCGACGATGCGGCGCACTTCTTCGGGCAGTACAGCGAAGCACTGGAGCACAAATACAAGACGCGCACGGATTTATTTCGCCGTCCCAATTTCTTTCAGTTCCAGTCCGAATCCGGCGGCGTATTCCTGCGCTGCGTCGCTACGCAGTGCCTTGCCGTGGAAGGCGCCACACGCGAGACATTCGAAAAAATCAATCACGCCATGGGTTGGGAGCCGGCGCCGCCGCCAATCACTGCGCCTTCCGCACCCGAGTCCGTCACGCAGCGCTCAGCGCCGGCAGCGACTGGCCGCCCCGGCGCTCAATAGCCGCACGGCTCAGGCGACTGGCGATGCCGCAACGGCCCGGACACGTATTCAGCGCCTGAGCTTAATCATTCAGCGAAAGTTCCACCGTGTCGGCGCGGTGCACCACCATCAGTGTCTGATCATCCGCCTGCTTCCTGCCGCCGCAATAATTTTGCACATCCTTCATGCACGCCGCCGCCAGTTCCTGCGGCACCCAGCCATGCCGCTCGCCCGCAACGTTCGAAAGCCGCGCGGCGCCGTATTCGGTGCCTGACGCATTCACAGCTTCGGAAATTCCGTCGGTGTAGAGCAGTAAACTGTCGCCACGCTCCATACGCACACGCTGCACCGTGTAGCGGCTGGTGGAGAACATTCCCAGCGGGACGCCCGTCGAACACACCTGCCGCACGCCATCTTTCGCGATGAGCAATGCGGCCAAATGTCCCGCGCTGCCAATCTCGATTTCGCCACGTTGCCCCGCGCGTCCGCAAATCAGGGTCGCATACTGCCCCGCGATCGTGCTCTGGCAGAAAACGCTATTGGCCACCTCCAGCAGCTTATCGAGCGTCAGACCGACGCCCGCCAGGCTGCGGAACATCGCGTGCAAGTGAGTCATCAGCAGGGAAGCGGCCACGCCTTTGCCGGCCACGTCGCCGAGCAGGAAAACCAGTTCGCCATCCTCGGCAGGTGGGGGAATTAAATCGCAATAATCGCCGCTCACCATTCCCGCCGGCTTGTACTGGTAGTGCACGCGCCAATCTCCGTGGCGCAGATCCGTACGAGGCAGCAATCCTCGCTGCACGCGCGAAGCAAGTTCCAGATCGCGCTCCAGAGCGCGCTGCTCGTCACTGGTCAAATGATCCAGGCACAGCCGCACCAGCGGATCGGCCAGCAGTCGGTCTTTTTCCACCGAATCATGGCACTCGGTACAAATTCCATATGTTCCGTCATCCATCCGGTCCAGTGCGGAATCCACTTCGCCAAGCAGCTCGATCAGCGACGCCGCTGGAGCTGCCGCGACGGGCGCCGCGAGCGCTGCGTTCAATTCCTTGCGCCGTTTTTCCAGCTGTTCGCGAATGTATGGATCGCTTACTGCGCTCATTTCCTTGGCCTCCGCGTCCGAGCTTTGCTTCATGCGTACTGCTGCGCTATCCGTTTCCGGCATGAAAACTCCCTTTGCCCCGTTCCGTTGAATGCTGCAACATTGGATTCCTAGTCTCGCGCCCCGGACTCTGGATTAATCGCCTCCAGCAGCGTCGGGTCGGTGCTCTGTTCGGCGCGCGCATGGCGGCCCAGGCGCTGCAGCCGGTGCTCGAAATCGTTCCTGTAACGCCGTAGTAGCGCAGCGCTTAGCCCAGCGCACCGGTCTGCCGCACCGGGACGCAACTCCGCCAGGGCCTTTCTCACCAGGACCGCCGCACGCTGCGGTTGGCGAGCCTGGCGCTCGTAGTGAATTGCCAGCTGTTTGTAAGCCTCCAGACCCTCGCGCGAGCCGCCCAGGATGCTTTCCCAAAGCTTCAACGCGAGCGGCAGATCGCCCTCGCGCTTCGCCAATCGCGCCAGCGATCGCCGCGCAGCCCGGTCCGCTTCGGCGGGAAGCACGGCGTCGAGCGACTGCGCATAATGTTTTCTCGCACGCGCCGTATCGCCCCGCCGTTCGCAAATGCGCGAAACTCCAAACAGTTCCAGCCCGTCCGTGCCACCGGTCTGCGGATCAGCCAGCACCGCTAGGATCCGGCCGGCTAGCCCCGCGAGGCCTCGCAGGTCCATTTGGTTGTGCAGAAAAATCTGCAGCAGAGGCTCCGATGACCCACCGCGCAAATAATCGAAATAAAATTGCGGAATCGTCTCCGAAATCAAATCGGCGCCCCGGTTCCACCCCAGCACATGCTTTTCCAGCTCCGCCAGCCGCACCGAGCCCAAGCGCACCCGCCACAAATTTCGTGCCGGATGCAAAAAATCCAGATGCGCGCGCGGTGCTACTGGCCGAATTTTTCGCGTCATACGATAGCGCGTTTCCAGCAGCGGCCAATCAAAGGATTTTCCGTTGAACGTCACCAGCACCGGGCGCTCGGCCATGCGCTCGGCCAGCGTCAGCAGCAAGGCATGCTCTTCGCTCAGTTCGCGCATGAAGAATTGCTCCACTTCCAGCCCGCCTGCGTCCCACCATGCGATACCAACCATGAACGGATACGTCCCCGTCCCGCCCATCAGGCCCGTCGTTTCCGTGTCCAGGAAAAGCCACTGCCGCGGATCGCTCGCCTCCGCGCAAGCTCCCGGCGCCAGCAACCGCAGCGCCGCGGCGTTCACCGAGCCTTCCGGCGGCTCGCATCCGATAGCCTCAGAAAACCACTTGCGCACCGACAAGTGTTCGCCGAACGAGTTGCTCAGCGCTTTTGCCTGCAACATTTCCGCCAGGTGTTCCGCGCCAGCGGGAAGCGCAGGCGAAAATCCACGCACACCGCTCGTCGCAGTTTCCGCGGCAACGCAAGCTTTGCGCACGGGCTTAAGCGCCGTCAGACGCTCGAATCGCGCATTTGCACTCGTCGTCAAGCCATCCCTCCGGGTCGGTCATCATGGTTTCGCGCTCCTTACAACTTCACGCGCACAACCGCTGCAAAATTGCCAGCGCCGCTTCCTTCGTCTTCTCGCATTTCTCTCCTGCAGGCCCCACGCACGAGGGACACCCCTGCTCACAAGGACAGCCCAAAATCAGCTCCCGCGTCCGCCGCAACAAAATGTCATGTATCCGAAACAGCGGCTCGCTGAAACCAATCCCGCCCGGATATGCGTCATAGAAGTACAAATTCGGCTCGAAGAATTCCTTCATTTGCGACGGGTTCCCAAGCGCAGGGGAATATTCCTGCCACTCGGTTTCCATGCCCGGGCTCGCCGGCCGTTCCCCCGCCGCAATCCCCAAATCCCGTCCGTCGCACATCAACAGCAAACTAGCCATCGATGCCATCGCATAGAGCAAGCCGAGTATCCCGTTCTGCCGATCCGACAGCGCAAAAGGCAATTCAGCTAGCAACTTGCGTTCCAGCGTGATCCAGAACGCCGTCGTGTGCATCTCGTTTTCCGGCAGTTCCAATTTCCCCGCGCCGACATTCTCGTTCGTGAAAAATTTGATCTTCTTGAATCCCACCACCTGCGACCGCACCAGCACATCGCCATGCGCCCGCGCCGCCGGCCCCAAGATCTGCTGTTCTTCTGCAATTTCCAGCACACGCACCTGGGTATAGCGAATCGCGTCCGTGTAATAGTCCACATTCACGCTTTTCACATACGCCTTGCGCTGCTCGAAATCCAGCCGCTCCACATGATATTGCTGCCCTTGGTGCAGATAAATCGCCTTGGGATGTACCGTCGTCAGCGCCGAAGAAAAATCCACTTCGCCAATCACCTCCGGCTCGCCGTCTTCGTCTCCATTCGTCCCGCCAGTGATATCGATAATGACGAAATTGTCAGACGTCACCGAACGCAAACTCACCGTATCTGCCGGATAAGCTTCCTGCACCCAATGCCAATTCCCGCCGCTACGGTGCAGGAACCCGGCTTGGCTCATCCGCTCGCACAAGCCCGCGAGGTCCACTTCGCCGAAGCGTTCCGCGGGCGCCACAGGCAACTCGAATGCCGCGCACTTCAAATGGTTCACCAGAATTTCCAGATTGTCCGGCTGCACGTAGGCGTGCTCGGGCGAGCGTCCGAAAAAATAATCCGGATGCTGTACGATGAATTGGTCCAGCGGCGCCGACGACGCCACCATCACCGCGCACGATGTGCCGCTCCTTCGTCCGGCACGCCCTGCCCGCTGCCAGGTGGAAGCGATCGACCCCGCATATCCCGCCATCACGCTCGCGTCCAGCGAACCAATATCAATCCCCAATTCCAGAGCACTGGTAGCCACCACGCCGCGAATCCGCCCCTCGCGCAAGCCGCGCTCAATTTCGCGGCGCTCTCCCGGCAAATAACCGCCGCGATATCCGCGCACAGGCTCGGATTCTCCCGGAGCCGGCCGGTTCGCCTGCTGCAAATAGGTCAGCAGCACTTCAGTATGCAGCCGGCTATTCGCAAACACGATGGTTTGCAGCTGCCGCGCCAGCAGTTCCTTCGCCACACGCGTTGTCTCGTTCAAATAACTGCGGCGAATTCCCAGATTCCGATTCACCATCGGCGGATTATAAAAAACAAAAAGTTTCTCCGCCGCCGGCGCGCCGTTTTCCTCCACTACCTGCACCGGCTCGGCGATCAACTGCGCCGCCAGTTCCCCCGGATTCGCAATCGTTGCCGAACAACAAATAAATTGCGGCTTCGACCCGTAAAATTCTGCAATCCGCGCCAGCCGCCGCAGCACGTTCGCCAGATGGCTGCCAAAAACTCCGCGGTAGTTGTGCAGTTCATCCAGCACGATGTAGCGCAAATTCTCAAACACGCGCGTCCACTTGGTGTGGTGCGGCAAAATCCCGGTGTGCAGCATGTCTGGATTGGTCAGGATCACGTGCCCGCGCTCGCGGATCGCCCGCCGCGCGTCGCTCGGCGTATCGCCGTCATACGTGAACACGCCAAAGCAATCATCCAGCCGCTTCGCCAGGTCGTGCAGCTCGGCTAGTTGATCCTGCGCCAGCGCCTTGGTAGGGAACAGGTACAGCGCGCGTGTATCCGCGTTCCCCAGCACCGCATTTAGCACCGGCAGGTTGTAGCACAAAGTTTTTCCCGAAGCCGTCGGCGTCACCACCACGAAATTTTCCCCCGCGTGCGCCAATTCCGCCGCCGCCGCTTGATGCGTATAAAGTTTTTCGATCCCCTTGGCGTGATAAGCCGCTGCCAATTCCGGCCGCACCCAGGCTGGCATCGCCCGGAACTGCGCCTCGCGCGCCGGAATGTGCCGCACAGCAGTCAGTACTTCATCAGCGCGATAACGCGCGACCAGGACTCCCAGCGCCTCCTGCACCGTCTGCAAGGTCGTGCGAGCCCGAACCGCCAGCCCCCCAGCCGGTCCTCCCGCCAAGCTTCGCCCGGACGCGACCATCACCACCTCCCCATGAAATTGCCAAGCTCCCGCCCATCCGCAGGTCTTCGCCTTTTATTCGCTGAGGCTACCACGCGGGCACCTCGCGCGCAACCTCCGTCTTGCGGCATGATTTCCATCGCCCCAGTAGCGTCTTTAATTTTGCCCCACATTTCCACACCCAAACCGCCCACCCCTAGCCATCCCCCACCCATCTTTGCTATACATAATCCATGGCCCACGACTTCCTGATTTTCGATTTCGGCACCAACGAAGAAGTAGCGCAGCAGGCTCGTCACAAAGTGGAAGGCTGGACGCAAGGATTCCGCCTTGGCAAGAAAATGCTCTTGAAATTCGAGCGCGAAGCCGCTGACGACTCCGACGAATCCGCGAAAGCGGCCGAGAAGCCAGCCGCCTCCAAAAAAAAATCTGCAACAAAGGGCGACGCCGCTGAGCCCGGCGCCAAAGTGCGCGTCCTGGTCCGCCTCGACTTTTCCGACCATGAAAAACTCTCGCACCAGCGCTGGCTCGATCGCATCCCGACCGAAGAACCATTCAAATCCGCCAAAACGGAAATTATCCGCCAAGGCCAACCGGGATTCACCGAGGCCGCGGAGCTCTTTGACTCCCTGTCCTAATGGGCACACGATGCCTGTCTGTTTTCCCCGTATTGCCCGGGGCGATTGCGCCGTGCGTTTTTTCTCTTCGCGCCGCGCATTTCGCTATAATGGCGTGTACCTGATTGCTGCGGCGCGCCTCTAAGGCGAGAGTGCCCGATGCCGACCCAGACAAAAGCGAAAGTAGCGAATTACGACCCAGCGAAATACCACGGCCTCGAGCGCGAAGCGCTCATCCGCGTCTATCGCACCATGTTCATGTCCCGGCGTCTCGACGATCGCGAGATCCAGCTCAAACGCCAGAATCGCCTTTTCTTCCAGATCAGCGGCGCCGGTCATGAAGCCGTACTCGCCGCTGCCGGGCTGGTTCTGAAGCCCACGTACGATTGGTTTTTCCCGCATTATCGCGACCGCGCCTTGATGCTGATGCTCGGCGTCACTCCCTACGACATGCTCTTGCAAGGAGTGGGCGCCAAAGCCGATCCCGCATCCGGCGGCCGCCAGATGCCGTCCCACTGGGGCAATCGCGATTTCAATGTCGTCACGCGCTCCTCGCCTACCGGCACGCAATTCTTGCAAGCCATCGGAGCGGCAGAAAGCTCCTCCTATTTCGAAAAATTTCCCAAGGCCTTCGATCAAGCGCGAAGAGCTCCCATGGGTGCCACAGTCTCCTTTCACCCCGACGAGATTGTTTACGTCTCCGCCGGTGACGGCACGACCAGCGAAGGTGAATTTTACGAGTCCCTGAACACCGCCTGCGGCAAGCGCCTCCCCGTTCTTTATCTAATCGAAGACAACGGTTACGCCATTTCCGTTCCGGTAGAAGTCCAGACTCCCGGTGGCAGCATTTCCAAACTGGTAAGAAATTATCCGAATCTGTACGTCGAAGAATGCGACGGCACCGAGCCGCTGGAAAGCTATGCCGCGTTGCGCCGCGCCGCCGAACATTGCCGCGCCCGCAAAGGCCCCGCGCTGATCCACGCGCACGTAATCCGGCCCTATTCGCACTCGCTTTCCGACGATGAAAAGCTCTACAAGTGCGAGCCCGAACGCTCCGCCGAAGCGCAACGCGACCCCCTTCCGAAATTCGCCATGTTCCTGGTGCGCGAAGGCATCCTGGAAGAAAGCGAAATCGAAGCCCTGGAAGCCGAAGTGGACCGCGAGATTATCGGAGCCACCGATCGCGCTCTCGCGGCCGAACTCCCGACACCGGATTCGATTTACAAATGGGTCTACTCGCCTGACGTAGACCCGGCCTCCCGCGATTTCGATTCCACCCCGAAAAAAGAAGGCCATCCAAAAACCATGGTCGAAATGGTCTCCCTCACTCTGCTCGATGAAATGAAACGCGACGAGCGCATCGTCGTTTTCGGCGAAGACGTCGCCGATTGCAGCCGCGAAGAAAGCCTGTCGACCGTAAAAGGGAAGGGCGGCGTCTTCAAAGCCACCGCCGGCTTGCAGCGGAAATTTGGCTCCCAGCGCGTTTTTAATTCACCGCTGGCCGAAGCAAATATCGTCGGCCGCTCCATCGGCATGGCCATTCGCGGGCTCAAACCGGTTCCCGAAATTCAGTTCTTCGATTACATTTGGCCGGCCATGATGCAACTCCGCAACGAGATGGCCACCATTCGTTGGCGCTCCGCCGGACATTTCAAATCACCGGTCGTCATTCGCGTCGCCATCGGCGGCTACCTCACCGGCGGCGCGATTTACCATAGCCAATGCGGCGAAGTCACCTTCACCCATATTCCGGGTCTGCGCGTGGTGATGCCTTCCACCGCGCTCGACGTGTGCGGCCTGCTTCGCACCGCGATTCGCTCCGACGATCCCGTGCTGTTCCTCGAGCACAAGCATCTTTACCGCCAGCCCTACAATCGCTCGGAATATCCCGGACCGGATTTCACCGTGCCTTTCGGCAAAGCGCGCATGGTGCGCGAAGGCACAGACGTTAGCGTAATCTCCTACGGCGCAGTAGTGCATCGCGCCGAAGTAGCTGCAGCCGAACTCGCACGCAACGGAATCTCCGCTGAAATCCTGGACCTGCGTTCGCTCAGCCCCTACGACTGGGAAGCAATCGCCGCAACCGTCCGCAAAACCAATCGTGTTCTGGTGGCCTACGAAGACACGCGCTCCTGGGGCTACGGCGCGGAGATCGCCGCGCGCATCGCGGACGAATTATTCGACGAGCTAGCCGCCCCGGTGCGCCGCGTAGCCGCCACCGACACGTTCGTCGCCTACCAACCCCGGCTCGAAGACGCGATTCTGCCCCAAACAGAAGACATAACCCGCGCCCTGCGCGACCTGATGACCTACTAGGCCGACCGGCAACTGCGTGACGCGATGAAACCTTTCCATCGCTCCGCTCGTATACTAAAGTAGACGGCTGAAGCTCGAGCCCAACCGCTCGGGAGGGTAAAATCATGAATTGCCAGAATTGCCAAAAAGAAATCGCCGAGTATTCGAATTTCTGTTACTACTGCGGCGCCCGGCAGCACAGCGCTCCGAGCGCCGCGCCGCGTCCCCAGAAACGCCTGATGCGCTCTTCCACCGATTGCAAACTGGGTGGCGTCTGCGGCGGCATCGCCGAATATCTGGACGTGGACTCGACGATCGTCCGCCTGATTTGGGTGGTGCTGGTTATTTTTCCGTTCCCGCTGATTCCAGCAGTGCTCGGCTACCTCATCGCCTGGCTGGTGGTCCCGCAAGCGCCTCGGCCCCTCCCTGTGGAAGCGCAGGTGCAACCCGCCGCGCCTACCACTCCCGGACACGGCTCCGCCCAGACCGCCTAGGCCCTCCTGGAAAGTTTCATGGCTGGCCCGGCGGCGCACGCCGCCGGGTAATTCAATCGCGCTCTTTGCCTTTCGCTCTCCGCGAAAACGATCCGCGCCGTTCGCCGTAAATCGCCTGGTCAACAGACACCAGTCCCGCGCCGAGCGCCGCCAAAGTAAACGCGCCCACGGCCACTGCCAGCGGAAATTGATAGTTATCCACCTTCGCCGGATTCGAAATCAATCCGTGCACCTTCACCAGCGCCACCGCCATTTCCCCCGCCACCAGCAATCCCGCAATCCGCGTGAATAATCCCACGATCAACAGGCAGCCGCCGAAAAACTCCACCACTCCCGCGATGTAAACGAAATAAGCCGGAAATCCCATGTGCTCAAAACCCTGCATCGTTTCGTGCGTGTGCGTAAACAGCTTCGGATAGCCATGAAAAACCAGAATGACTCCCAATCCCAAACGCAGCAGCAACAGCGCCAGCGGTTTCAGTTTTTCCAAGCTCTGCATTCCATCCCTCCCGCGGGCCCCATGCGCTAAAACTCCCCGCGCGCACCGCATTGTACCAGAATCGAAAAAGCCTCCCGCTCCCCGCGCATGGAAACTCTTCCCGCGACGCCTGCAGGGTTGCGCGGCGCGGTTAGTGTAGAATCTTTAATCACCTATTTTTTGACCATGCCGCGATCCACAGCACTGATTACAAGAAACAATCACGCCCGCGTGGCAAAAACCGCGCGCGCCGCTGATACCAATTTTGGGGTCTGTCTGTGATCCGGAAAGTCCTGTTGGGCAGCACGCTGCTCTTGGTTCTGATCGTGGCGCTCTACGTGCGCTTTCATCATTCCGCCCCACCCCTTGAAACCGCCTACGCCGGCAGCCGCACCGTCACTCTATACAGCACCTCAGCCCAGGTTCGCGAACCGGTCAGCACCGTCAGCTTCGGTGACCGCCTCGAAGTCCTGCAGCGGTTTCAGAATCAGGTAAAAGTCCGCACCCCGGCCGGCATGGTGGGCTGGACCGAGGAGGGAGATTTGCTTTCTGCTGATCTCTGGCAAACATTGAAAGATCTGCAAACGAAGTCCGCCACCATGCCGGTGGTTGCGCGCGGTCACACCCGCGTCCTCAGCAATCTACACATCGAGCCAGGCCGCGATTCGCCGCGGGTTCGCCAGCTGAATAAAGACATTTCGATCGAAATGATGGCACGCCAGCCCGAACTTGTTGTGCCCGCCACCATTTCCAGCGCCGAAGAGGAATCGGTCGATGCGGCCGCATTCGATTCCGCGAAAGCGGACGGCCGCCAAGCAAACGAACCCAAATCTAAAGACCGCAAAGCAAAGCACCGCAAAGCGAACGACCGCGATTCAGAGGAAAAGCCCGAGCCCAAAAAAGAAGATTGGTGGCTGGTGCGCGCGCAGATCGCTGATCAGACCGTACTCGCCGGATGGCTGCTAGGCCGCTTCGTGGAACTCGACGTCCCATCTCCCTTGCCCGACTACGCCACCTCCGCCGGTATGCGCATCGTCGCCTGGTCCGAGCTGAATCGCGTGCCATCGGAATCCGGCAAGCCCATGGCTCAATATCTGCTCCTCGGCACGCACGGTCCCGAAGGCCAACCCTGCGATTTCACTGCACTCCGCGTGTACACCTGGGGCAAACAGAGGGAACGCTACGAGACCGCCTTCGTCGAAAGTAACGTCTGCGGCAAACTGCCCATTCAACGCTTGCAGTCCGCCGGACCGGAAGCCGACGTGACGTTTTCCTTCCTCGATTCCAGCGACGGCAAGGCGGAACACCGCACCTACCACATGCACCAGACCATGGTTCGCCGCGTGAAGGACGGCAGCGAGCAGAAATCCCGCAAACGCAGCCGTTAATCACCGCGTTTCATCCTCCATCATTTGAACCCGCGCCGGCCGCCGATTGCGATAAATTTGTAGCATGGCGAATCGTGCGATGGTTTTCCTCGCAGCTCTGCTTCTATATTTGTCCGTCGCGCTCACGGGCTGCTCGCAAGCCACTTCGCAACCTCTGGCCCCCCCTCCCGCCGCCATTCCGAGCCTGAAATTTATCGGCCAGTGGGGCGCGCCCGGGAACGGCCCAGGCCAATTGCAGCAGCCCTCCGGCATCGCAACGAATTTCCTCGGTGACATTTTCATCGTGGATTCCGGCAGCGCCTTCATTTCTAAATTCGCGCCGGAAGGCAAACCGCTGCTTTCCTTCCAGGAAGACGGCCTGAATCATCCGCAATCCGTCGCCGTGGACCGCGGCGGCGCCCTCTACGTCACCGATCCCGTCCGCAATAGCGTTTTCATTTTCATGCCCAACGGCGATCGCTACCTGGAACTGCGCCTGCGCACCCGCCCCGTCGCAGGCAACGTGCTCAGCGCCGCGGTAGGCGATGACGGCCTGATCCACGTGTTCGACCAACATGCGGGTAAAGTTTTCAGCTACACTCCCCGCTTGCGTTTGGTGCAAACCTGGGAGCCGCGCGAAACTCTCGCCGGCACACAGCATTTCGGCCCGCTCGTCGCCGGCCCCGATAATTTCCTATACCTCGGCACGCCTTCGGGCGGCATCATGAAGCTCACCCCGGATGGCCACCTGATCACCGAAATCACCGCCGCGACCTCGGCTGGAAGCAATGGGGTCACCTGGAATCCCAACACAGGCTTCGCCGTCTGGAATAATTGCGTCTTCGTCATGGATTCCGATGGCCGCATGCTGCACATCGCGAGCACCGCCGATGGCGCAGCCAAGGGAGACATTGATCTCGCCCCCGAACTCGGCCAAGCTTCTCGCAAACCACCGGCACTAGCCGTCAGCCCGCACGGTGAACTGCTGGTTCTGGACGCGCCAGAATCCCGCGTCTTGCGCTACCGCATCACCTTCTGACATTTCCGTATCACGCGCTATCATGGCAGGTCCGAAATAACTGAGGTGTCTCCCATGGCCCTACTGCTTTCCGAGGCAGACGTGAAACAAATCCTCACCATGCAGCTGGCGCTCGCAGCTGTTGAAGATTCTTTTCGCCGTCTCGCCGATGGCTCCGCGCTCCTCCACTCCCGCCAGCGCCTGCACATTCCCGGCAAAAGCTATCTGCATTACATGGCCGCAGCAGACGCCGTCAGCGGCTACATGGGCCTGAAGGTTTACACCAGCTCAGGCGCAGGCCTGCGTTTCGTCGTTCCGCTCTTCCATGTGGATTCCGGCGAACTGCTCGCGTTGATCGAAGCAGATTATCTGGGGCAAATTCGCACCGGAGCAGCCAGTGGCGTAGCCACCAGGTTGCTGGCGCGGGCCGACGCCGCCAAAATCGCCATCATCGGTACGGGCTTGCAGTCGCGCACCCAACTCGAGGCCCTGTCGCTGGTACGTTCCATCACCGGGGTCCGCGCCTTCAGCCGCAATCCGCAGCATCGCGAAACCTTCGCAAAAGAAATGACTGCACAACTAGGCTTCCCGGTCGTGGCTGTGGCCTCCGCCCAGGAAGCCGTCCGCGGCGCCGATATCGTCGTCACTTCCACCACCTCCGCCAACCCCGTTCTCGACGGCAGCTGGCTCGCCCCCGGAATGCACATCAACGCAATCGGCGCCAATTTCCCGCAGAAGCACGAACTCGACGGCGAAGCCATCCGCCGCTGCGACATCATCGTCGCCGACTCCCGTGAGCAATCCAAAATCGAAGCCGGCGACCTGATTCAAATGTACGGCGATGACAAGCGACGCTGGTCCAGCGTCAGCGAACTAGCCGAAATCGTCGCCGGGAAAACTCCCGGCCGCAGCAATCCCCAGCAGATCACCCTGTTCAAATCCAATGGCATCGCAATAGAAGACATCGTCGTCGCGGGAAGAATTTACGAATTGGCGCGCGACCGTGGAATGGGCCGGCAGGTTCCGCTGTGGGAAAAACAAACTCGCGCCGGAGAAGCGCGCGGCGTTTAAACGGCTCAGGTTCAGGCGGGTACGGTTTAGCGGCGTCAGGGCTAGACGCGCGGCCCGGTGCGCAGCTTGTTCAAATGCTTGAAAAGCGCGTCACGCAGCCGCACGCGCGTATCTTCCGGCAGCGGCGCAGGCTCGGAGTTGCAGAAAATCTGGATCGTTTGCCGCGTGGTGTCCACCACCACCCGGCAATCCTCACAATTCTCCAAATGCTTCTCGATCGAGGTCTTCAGCGAAGGTTCCAGCGCTTCTTCCAGGTAGTTCGAAATTTCTTTGACGATGCTCTTGCAATTCACGAATGCTCACCCTGTCGAAAGTAACGGTTCAGTTTCTGGCGCAGCTTCAACCGCGCCCGCAGCAACCGTGACTTAACTGCCGGGACCGAAAGTCCCAGCGCTTCGGCAGTCTCCTCGGTTGACAATTCTTCGATGTCGCGAAGTTGAAAAACGATTCGGAAAGGCGGCTCAAGTTCCGCAATTGTGCTGCTCAATATCCCGCCCAGTTCGGCTTGTTTATATCGTTCCTCAGGCGAAGGACCCCAGTCCTCCACCTCCCGCGGCATCGTGTCTTCGCCGGTATCCACCTCTTCATCCAAAGACACCTGATTCGGCCGCCGCTTGCGCAGCTTCATCAACGCCTGGTTCACAGCAATCCGCACCAGCCAGGTATAAAACCGCGAATTTCCCTGAAACTCCCCCAGATGCTGGTAGGATTTCAGGAACGCCTCCTGCATCACATCTTCGGCGTCTTCCTTGTTCTGCGTGATGTTCTGCGCCAGGCGGAAGATTTTGCGCTCGTAGCGGCCCACCAGCGTCTCAAAGGCCGTAATATCGCCGCCCTTGGCTGCCGCAACCAGCGCGCCTTCGTCGTCCTTCACCACCTGCGAAGGCAGCGGCGTCCGGGGCTGCAACGGATTTAATTTCGATGCGCTCATATCGACTCTACACCAGAGTAGCATAAATCGGCGCTGCGCCGCGCAGGCGCTGCATCCCCCCGCGCAAATCCCCAAATTTCAGCAATTTAGCCCTTACGAATTCTTGCTTGCCGCGGCAGGAATCCTCCTGCCGCAGGGTCATCGCGCAAGCAACACTTCGTCCGCCATGCTTGCGGAGTAGGCAAGGGCTGGCGGATAATCGCTCCATTATGATGGGGTGCCGCGGCAAGGCACAGGCTAAACTTCAAAGGGACTGAATGCGCACACTGCCGGACTATCTCCGCAAGGGAATGAGAATGATTTTAGTCGGCGCCAATCCGGGCGACCGCTCCGCCCGTGTCGGCCACTATTACGCCGGCCGCGGCAACCAGTTCTGGCCGATCATGTACGAATCCGGCGTAATTCCCGAACCGCTCAGCTACGAAGACGACCGCCGGATTCTGGAATTCGGCATCGGTATGACGGACCTGGTCAAGCGGCCCACTCGAGCCGTCGAGGAAATCGAACGCCAGGAATTCGCCGAAGGCCGCGTCCTGCTCGCGCAAAAGCTCGAAGACCTGAAGCCGCGCGTCGTCGCCTTCAACGGCAAAATGGTCTACGAGAAATTCACCGGCCGCCCCTGCAAGCTCGGCCTGCAGAAGGAAAAACTCTACGGCGCGCAGGTTTTCGTCCTGCCCTCGAGCAGCGGCATAAATGCCGGCACGGAACGGGGCGTGAAAACCCGTTATTTTAAGAAACTTGCGGCGCTGCTGAAGGCTCTAAAGGATTAGGGAGAACGCAAAGTATGGGAACTACACAACCGGCCGCCGCAGCTCCGCTGGTACTCGAAGAACGCGCCGGCGCAATTGCCACCATCCGTCTGAACCGCCCGGACAAGCTGAACGCGTTAAACCTGCAGCTTGCCCAGGATTTGGTGCACGCGTTGCTGCGCGCGCAAGCCGATCGGGCCGTCCACTGCGTGGTTCTCACCGGAGCAGGCCGCGCTTTCTGCGCCGGTGGAGATCTGGAACTGCTTCGCGATGCGCGTCAGCGCAAAGCGGCGGCCGAAATAGAGGCCCTGGTGACCGCAGGCAAAGAGATCAGCATCGCCATCGCCACTATGCCGAAAGTCGTGATCGCCTCCGTAAATGGCCCCGCTGCCGGCGGAGGAATGAACCTGGCGCTTGCAGCCGATATTCGCATCGCTTCCGATCAGGCTCGTTTTGCGGAATCCTTTGCGCAGATCGGCCTGTTCCCCGATTTCGGGGGCACATTTTTCTTGCCGCGGATTGTTGGCCCCGCACGCGCGGCCGAGTTGTTCTATACCGGCCAGATGCTGACCGCGGAAGAAGCCCTACGCCTGGGAATCGTCAGTCGCGTGGTTCCCGCCGATCAGCTGGAAGCGGAAACCAAGAAGCTCGCTGAAGGCATTGCCACCGGAGCGGGTCTCGCACAGCGTGATGTAAAACATCGCATGACGGAGGAGCACCGCAAGGACCTGGAAGCCGCGCTCGACGAAGAGATCCGCCTGCAGCGGCATTGCTTCGAATCGCATGATTGCTTGGAAGGCCTGAACGCGTTCTTCGAGAAACGTAAACCAAATTTTGCCGGGCACTGACGCTGGCACGGCACTGCCTCGCCGGCCAATTTCCGCAGCGGCATGTGCTGCGCTGCCGCACCAGTGGAAACTCCGCAGAACGCGACAGACGGTGTCAGAGGACTAGGCTACAATTCGCGAACAACCGACTGAGCAAAACCCAGGTTGCCCGCCCCTGCTTCTGAATGAGAAGAGGGCGCATTGGTAATGGCTCGTTCGGAAACCAACCTCTCCGCCCCTCGCTTCACTTTCAGCGAACTGATGGTAGCCGCCGCCGCGCGCGAAATCGCCGATCGCGAACTGGTTTTCGTCGGCATGCGCCTGCCCCTGCTGGCCTTTCTCGTCGCGCGCCGCACCCACGCGCCCGGCGCTATCGGTCTGTTCGAAAATGGAGTGCTTCGCGAAAATCCGTCGACCGAACTGCTCTATACCATGGGCGATCCGCCGAATCTGCTGGGCTCAACGCAATGCGGCTCCATGCTCGATGTGATGGGCCTGCTGCAGCAGGGCCGCGTGGACGTAGGCTTTCTGGGCGCCGCCGAGGTAGATCGCTTCGGCAATCTCAACACCACCTGGGGCCATCGCAATAAAGAAATGCAGCGCCTCCCCGGTTCCGGCGGCGCGTGTGACATCGCTTGCCTGGCGCGCCGCACGGTCGTGCTGCTCGCTCACGACCGTGCGCGCCTCTGCGATCGCGTCGGCCACATCACCTCGCCCGGATTCGGCACCGGTGACGGCTGGCGTCGCGCGCAGGGTCTGCCCGCCGCGTCCGGCCCGTCGGCTATTATTACCACGCTCGGCGTCCTGCGCTTCGGTCACGATGGCGAAGCCTATCTCGCCTCGGTGCATCCCGGCGTCAGCGTCGAAGAGGTCTTGGCCAACACCGGCTGGACGCTGCGCGTTGCAGATGAGCTGATGGAAACTTTGCCGCCCCGCGATGCAGAACTAACCGTCATGCGCGAGCTCGATCCCAATCATTTTTGGACGCGATAAAGGAATATGACCGCCGAATCCAAATTGCTCACCATGCGCGACGCCATCTCGCGCCACGTGCCCTCAGGCTCCATGGTCCTGCTTGGCGCGCAACTCGAGCAGATGATTCCCTTCGCCGCCGGCCACGAACTAATCCGCCAGAGCCGCCGCGACCTGACGCTCGTCGGCCCGATTTCCGATATCCTCTTCGACCAACTGATCGGCGCCAGCTGTGTTTCGCGCGTGATGGCCGCATGGGTGGGCAACGTATCCGCAGGCGTCGGCTATTGTTTTCGCCGCGCCGTGGAACACAGCATCCCGCGCCGCGTCGAAGTTGTGGACTATTCGAACTTCACAATGGCCCTGGCGCTGCACGCAGGCGCGCTCGGCTTGCCATTCCTGCCCACCTACGCAACGCTCGGCAGCGATTTGCTGAAGAAAAACGGCAACCTGCGCGAATTTGCCTCGCCCGTCAGCGAAGAAAAATTGGTAGCGGTGCGCGCCCTGCGTCCCGATGTCGCCATTTTACACGTGCAGCGCTGCGACGCGCAGGGCAACGCCCACCTCTGGGGCAGCCTGGGAGTCGTGGTGGACGCAGCGCGCGCCGCTCGCAAAGTAATTGTAGTAGCCGAAGAAATTGTCGAGCCAACTGTCATCTCCTCCGATCCAAATCGCACTTTAATTCCAGGGTTTCTCGTCGCCGCCGTCGTCCACCAACCCGGCGGCGCGCACCCCTCGCCCGTGCAGGGCTATTACGGCCGCGATCACGCTTTTTTCGCCGAATATCACGAGCAGACCCGCCGCCTTGAGGATTTCGAACACTGGCTCGCGCGCTGGGTTGTGCAAACCGCCGATCGCAGCGATTACGGGAAGCAGCTCGGCCCCGGGCGCGTCGAAAAACTAGCCGTGAAAGAACACGCTTTCTCCGCACCTGCGGACTTTGGATACTGATGACCGAGGACTTGCTCGCAAATATCGAAATCACTCCGCGCGAAGTGAAAGACCTTCTCGCCCGGGACGATAAAGTCCTTTTCGTGGACGTTCGCGAACCGTGGGAATACGATGCGACGCACATCGAAGGCTCGGTGCTGATCCCCTTGGGGCAAATTCCGTCGAATCTCGCACGCCTGGAAAATGCCGAGCAGCTCGTGCTTTTCTGTCACCACGGCATGCGCAGTCTGGACGCCGCCGCATGGCTCCGCGCGCAAGGGGTAGAGGGAGCAAAATCCATGTCTGGCGGAATCGAGCGCTGGTCTACCGAAATTGATCCCAGCGTGCCACGCTACTAACAGGGAAGGGAATATGTTGATGAAAAAGAAAGCCGGGAAGGCCGCGGCAAAAAAGCGATCAGCCAGAACCGCGCAGTTCCTGCAGAAACCTACCTGCACCACCTGCCGCAAAGCTCGCGCCTATATGGAAGATCGCGGCTTCGCTCTGCATTTCCGCGACCTCGATAAAGAACGCCTCAGCTCCGACGAGCTGGAAAAATTAATTGGCGACCGCGATCACCGCGAATTTCTGAACACGCGCAACGAGCTCTTCCGCCAGAAAAATATGAAAAACACTCCGCCCAGCCGAGCCGACGCCATCCGTATGATGGTCAGCGAACCAAATCTGATCAGGCGCCCGGTAATCGTAGCCCGCGGCCGCATCGTCCTGGGTTTCGATCAGGCGGAAATCGACCGTTTGTGACAGCGTGAAAAATAATACACTCAGGCCGAGATTTCGAGGTTGCAGTTGCGGTCTTTCGGACCGCCAGCCTTTGCCTTTGAATTGGTAGCGCCCGTCCCGCGAAGCGGCACGGGCGTGGTTGACTTTACTGTTGAATTTCTCAGGAGCGTCCGCAATTGCCGCCGATCATCGACATCCACGTCCACATCAACCCGCACGAAATGGTTAACCCTCCTGCGCTGGAGCTCATCAAACGCGGCCGCCGCGATTACGAGGAAGTCGAAAAATACGCCGCCAGCCCCGCCGCATTCCTGAAATTTATGGACTCCGCCGATATCGAACGCGCCGGCCTGATCAATTACGTTAGCCCGGAGGTAATCGGCTTCACCGCTGAAGTGAACGATTGGATCGCCCAATATTGCTCAGTCGATCCCAAAAGATTGCTCGCATTCGGCTCCGTACATCCTAAATATATTGCAGACGCAGCCGTCGAAGTGGATCGCCTGAAAAAACTCGGCATCCGCGGCCTAAAAGTCCATCCCTCGCATCAGCTATTCGCCCCCAATGAATACCGCAACGGCCTCGGTCCGCTGCGCGCCATGTACGAACGCGCTCAGGCCCTCCGCCTGCCCGTAATGATCCACACCGGCACCTCGATTTTTCCAGGCGCGCGCAACGTGTACGCCCAACCAATTCTCGCCGACGACGTGGGCGTTGATTTCCCAGACCTGGTCGTCATCCTCGCCCACGGCGGCCGCCCACTGTGGATGAACGAAGCATTTTTCCTCGTCCGTCGCCATGCGAACATGTACATGGACATCTCCGGCATTCCGCCGCAAAAACTGCTGGAATCGTTCCCGCGCATCGAGGAAATCGCGGACAAGGTTTTATTCGGCACGGACTGGCCCGGCCCGGGCGTCCCCAACGTGCGCGGCAACATCGAACGATTCCGCGCCCTCCCGATTTCGCCGCAAGCCCAGCAGAAAATTCTGTATGACAATGCCGCGCGCCTTTTTCCCGCGCAGGCTTAGGAGCGGTACAAAATCATGGACGTGAACCGGTGGAAGTAGAAACAATCGGCGTAATCGGCGCCGGCTCGATGGGCCGCGGCATCGCTTACGCCGCGGCGCTCGCGAGCTATCGCACCGTGTTAGAAGACGTTTCGCCGGAAATGCTCGACCAGGGCCTCGCCTACATCCGCGAAGCGCTCGACGAAGACGTTGCCCGCGGCAAAGTCACGCCAGAACAAATGGCGAACGCCCTGAAGAATCTCTCAACCTCGCGCTCGGTCGAAGACGTCTGCCGCGAAACCGACCTGTTGATCGAAGCCGTCCCCGAAGAAATGGAAGTGAAACTGGAAATTTTCACCATCTTCGACAAGTTCGCCCGGCCCAACGCAATCCTTGCGAGCAACACCTCGTCGCTCTCCGTCACCGAGCTTGCGGCCATCACCTTCCGCGCCGCCGACTGCATCGGTATGCATTTCTTCAACCCGGTCCCAAAAATGAAACTCCTGGAAATCGTCCGCGGACTGGAAACTTCCGAAGCCACGGTACAAGCGTGCGCCGCCGTCGGCCGCCGCATGGGCAAGGAAGTCGTCGTGATTCGCGATTCGCCAGGTTTCATCACCAGCCGCATCAACGCCCTGATCGGCAACGAAGCCTTCTACCTGCTGCAGGAGGGCGTCGGCTCCGCCGAAGACATAGACAAAGCGTTGAAGCTCGGCCTAAATCATCCGCTGGGCCCGTTTGAATTGGTGGATCTGGTCGGTCTGGACGTACGCCTGCACATCCTGGAATATCTTCACAAAACCCTCGGCGAAAAATACCGTCCGTCCCCGTTGCTTTTACAGTACGTCAACGCCGGACGCCTGGGTCGCAAATCCGGTCGCGGCGTGTATGATTACAATGGTGACGGCAGTAAAAAATAATCGCGCGGCTCGCGACCACCAGCGCCGCACAGGCCGCGACCGTTCACACTCATGCCACCGAAAATAAATCTCGCCGATCGCATCGAGATTCTGCAAGGTGACCTTATCGCCATGGACACGGACGCCGTCGTCAACGCCGCCAACAACGATTTGCAATTAGGCGGCGGCGTGGCCGGAGCAATCCGCCGCAGCGGCGGCCCACAAATCCAGAAAGAATGCGACGAGATCGGCCCCGTGCCAGTCGGCGGCGCCGCCATCACCTCCGGCGGAAATCTGAAAGCGCGCTTCGTGATTCACGCGGCCAGCATGCAACTGGGCGGCCTCACCTCAGCCCAATCGCTACGCAGTTCCACCGCCCACGCCCTGCGCATCGCCGCGCAAAAAGAACTGAAGACGATCGCGTTCCCAGCCGTCGGCACCGGCATCGCCGGATTTCCCATGCGCGAGTGCGCCGAAATTATGCTGCGCGAAGCGGCCAAGCATCTGGAAGGCCCCACGACGCTCCAGAAAATCTATTTCGTTCTTTTCGATCAGGAAGCGCTCGCGGCATTCCAAAGCGTCCGCTCCGAGCTCGAATCGAAAGCGTAGGCCAGCCCATGACCCAGAATCTGCTCGAAAAAGTTCAGACAGAAGTCGTGCGCTACGAACATCCGCTCTTCGATTTCGCCGCGCGCCCCGCGGAAGAAGGCGTCGAAGTCGAAATCCGCTACAAGCCCAAAGACGCTGACATTCACGACTACACATTCCTGCTGCGTCCGCGCGAAATCGAACACACCCAATTTCCCTGGACCTTTCAAAAGCAACTCTACGATTGCCTCCACGACTACATCATCGAAATGTTCACTCGAAATCCGCAGCGAGTGAATTGACGGGCGCCCGTGATCGCCCGGCGCCTCATGCCTGCCGACCCCACGCCGCTAGCCGCCTCGCTCGCCGAGCACATTCGCGCCTGGGGTCCCATCACCTTCGCAAAATATATGGACGTGTGTCTGTACGATCCCCAGCACGGCTACTACACGCGCGCCGAGCAATTGCCGCGCCGCGATTATTTCACCAGCGTGGACGCCAGCCCCCTCTTCGGCCGCCTGCTCGCCCGCCAATTTCAGGAAATGTGGGTTCAGCTTGAGAGGCCCGCGGAATTTCTGCTGGTGGAACTTGGCGCCGGGTCCGGAACGCTAGCCGCGCAAATTCTGGATTTCAGTGCGGAGTCCTTTCCCGAATTTTACAGCGCTCTGCATTTCGTCGCCGTCGAACGCTCCGCCGCGCGCCGCGCCGCAGCCACCGCCGCTTCCGGTCGACTCGCGAAACACCTCGCCGCCGCGCGTTTTGCAGCCGGGTCAGAGCTGCCCGCACAAATTCCCTGCGGCTGCATATTCTCAAATGAATTCTTCGACGCGCTTCCGGTGCATCGCCTCGCGCGCGAGGGCAACGACCTGCGCGAAATATACGTCGGACTGAGCGGCAGCGGTTTGTGCGAGCAATTCGGCGCGCTCTCCGCCCCAGCGCTAGCCGAATATTTCACCGAGGGGGGAATCACCCTGCAAGAAGGGCAGCTCGCGGAAATAAATCTGGAAGCCTGCGCGTGGATAAAAGAAGTCGGCGCCAGGCTCGCCCGCGGTTTCGTGCTCACCGTGGATTACGGCCACGAAGCCGAGGAACTCTACGACCACCGCCACATGCGCGGCACACTGCTAGCCTACGAAAAACACCGCGCCAGCGAAAATTTCTTTCGCGCGCCAGGCGAACAGGATCTGACTGTCCATGTGAATTTTTCGGCCTTGGCCAGCCACGGTAGCCGGGCCGGACTCCAGCGCACCGGCTCGACGTCGCAGTCGAATTTCCTGCTAAGCCTCGCGCGCCACAGCGATTTCGCCGACCTGCAATCCCCCGCCATGACCGAAAGCCAGCAGACCCGCGCCCGCCTGCTCTTCAAAACGCTGATCTATCCCGAAGGCATGGGCGAGACATTCCAAGTTCTCATCCAGCACAAAGGCCTGGACCACCCACACCTGTCCGGCCTCGATCCCCTGTGATGAATCCCGCTGCATCTTAAAATTGGAAATTGCTGTCTGGTATCTTGAACGAACGCAGGAACGCCCGAGGGCCCGTGGTCAGCGCACAACTTCTAGGAGGCGCCCGGCGAAGGTCGCTTAAGCGTCGGCTTACTCGGATCCGCCGCGGGCGCGCTTGCGGCCGGGGCGGGTGTCGATGGTGCGGACGAAGCAGCCGCTCCGCCCGCCGGCGCGGAATCATCGCCCGTATAAGGTTTTTGAATGTATCGCGCCACTTCCTGCTGCGCACCCGCCGTATCGTCGCCCAAATGCTGCGCCAAGCTATATTCGTTCACAGCCCGTTCGCGCTGTCCCAGCAAATCGTAAATCTTCGCAATATAAATGTGGCTCCACACTTCCGTCCACTTCGGGTCCGCGTCTCCACCCAGCGCCGCGCGGAACGCATTCGCCGCAGCCTGATAATTCTTCTGGTAGAACATCGCCTCGCCCATCCGGAAGTGCGCCAGCGAATTGGTCGGCTGCGCGTCCAGCGCCTTTTGATATTCCTGAATCGCTTCGTAATATTTACCCACCTCCGCGAATCCTTCGCCGCGCGCGATCAGAGCATGCACGCGCAAACGTGGGCTGGATTTCAGCAGATTATTGTTTGGATCAATCACGATGCCATTCGGCTTCGGCCGTCCAAACGTGTCAATCTCAAAAGGCTGCGTGGTGCCCGTGACCAGGATCTTCTTTATTTCGGGATTTCCTTCCGTATCCACGCGAATTTCCACCGGCATACGGAAAGTATCCAGATCCTGATGAATCTTGCCCACCACCTTAAATCCTTTCTGCGTGCGATAGACGATGTACTCCATCTTGAATTCCGGCACGCCCGTCGAATTCAGCCACTGCGAAAAAAACGAAATCAGATTCACCGGCGGCTGCCCCTTCACTGGCGGCGGGATCTTGGTCATCGCAATTTTTTCGAATTCGTTCAGATTCGTATTCTTGCCTTCGTATTTCTTGTAGAACTCGCGCAGCAGCGCCGTGAACGCATCGTCGCCCAATTCCGTGCGCAGCATGTGGAACACCAGCGCGCCCTTGTCCGCCACAATTGAGCGGTATTCATTGGAAAACGTCTGCAAGCGCGCCGCCTGCGAAATCGGCGCGGTATCCTCATACATCAACGCGCCCACTGCGAAATCCTCCAGCGCCTTATGCAGCCCCGCGCTGCCGTCGCTCTGCTCTGCGTACATCGCCTCCGCATAACGCGAAAGCCCGTCCGTCAACCACACATCGGAAGCAGTCGAAGGCAACACGCGATCGCCCCACCACTGTTCTGCCGCCAGTTGTGAAAGCAATCGCTCATTTGCGCGCGTGCCCCACTGCCGCGCGCTGATCAGCATCAATCCCGGCGCGGCAAATCCCGGCACGGTTCCGTCGGGCAGTTGCGCGATTGTCAGCGGCGGCTCGTTCTCGCGTGGCTCCAGCGGCCCAAAGGCATCGGAATAATAACTGAAGATGTGCGCCAGCGAAGTCGCATAGGAGTTCGCCGTGTTCGCCTGCGCCGGCGGCGTAAAGATGGAAACGTTGAAGCCTTCGGCTTGCACCGGCGCCAGCTGCAAATTTCCCGCGACGAACGTGCCCACCGGCGCCGCATGATCGCAGTGAAACACATAAGACGCCTGTCCCGCCGCGCCTTTGCCAATTCCGGGCGACAGGGTCGGAGGATCAGCCTTGCCAGTCCCCGCCACCGCAAAAGTGTCCGGAACATCAATTTTGAATTTCCCCGTGTACCGATTGCTGGGGTAGTTCGTCAGCGGAAACCACCGCGCCGGCAACAGTAGGTACGCTCCGGTCTTGTCCACCGAAGCAAAACGCACGCCGCGCGTGGGACTATCTTCTTCGCTCGAAATCGGCCCGGTGTAATCGAACACCAGCGTCACGGTCTTTCCCGGCGCCACCACGTCCGGCAATCCAATCGTCAGCAGCAGCGGCAAGCGATTGTCGCGCTCAAATTCCAGCATGCCGCCATTCAGCAGCTTCACCGAATTCACGCGCAAATCCTGATGCAGCTCCACCACCACCGTGCGCGCCGGCTGCTGCGCGATCAATTCCACTTTGGCCTGCGCGGAAATCGTCTGGTCTTCGGGATGCAGCAACACTTCCACTTCGTAGTAGGTCGCGCGGAAGGGAAATCCCTGCGGAGTCTGCGCCAGAGCGGCGTTCGCGCAAAGCAATGACGCAATCAAGACCGTCACAACGACGGCAGCCACGGCGGCAAATCGGTCGAACCTGAGCCAGAATTTGAACAAGAACCCAGTACCTCACTCGTAAAGGGACAACCCCTATCCATTCAGATACAAAATACCCACTGCCAGTTGCCCCCTTACAAAAGGTTACATCATCCTGGCAAAAATGTCCGCTGCGCGCTCAATCGCTCCGCCCGGTCCCAGTTTCGCGCGCACTTCCGCCAGCCCCGCTTTCGCCTCCGCGCGCGCATCGGGCGAATCCAGCAGGCGCCGCACTTCCGTCGCGACCCGCTCTGCCGTGAAATCGTCTTGAATCAATTCCGGCGCCACCCGCCTGCCTGCAATCAAATTCACCATGCCGATAAACGGCGTGCGAATCATGTGCCGCAGAATCGAGGCAGTAACCGGCGCCACGCGGTACACCACGACCAGAGGCGTCCCCAGCAAGGCAGCTTCCACGGTCGCCGTGCCGCTCGCGACAATTGCGCAATCAGCAGCTGCCAGCGCATTGTACGTCGCGTTCTCTACTCGTTTGATCGGGATACCGGCAGTGGCATAACGCGCGAAAAAATCCGCGCTCAGCCCATGCGCTGCCGCGTGCACGAATTGCACATTCCCCGCCGGGGCGATGCGTTCGCACGCCGCAATCACTCGCGCGTAATTCTGCGCAATCTCGTTCGGACGGCTGCCCGGCAAAATCGTCACGATCGGCCGCCCCGCATCCAGCCCCTGCTGAGCCGCGAATTCCGCGCGCGACAGCGTGGCCCGCACCGTATCCACCAGCGGATGCCCCACAAAATCCACCGGTACTCCCGCAGCGCGATAAATATTCTCTTCGAATGGAAAAATCACCACCATGCGCTGCACCAGCCGCTTCACCACGCGCACCCGCCCCGCGCGCCACGCCCACACTTGCGGCCCGATAAAGTATCCCACCGGAATATCAACTTTCTTCAGCCGCCGAGCCACGCCTAGGTGCGTCCCTGGTGAATCCACCAGCACAGCCAGCGCCGCGCCCCGCTTCGCAGCCTCGCGCGCCAGCCGATTCTGCACTCCGATCACGGTTGGAATTTTGTGCAACACTTCGGTAATACCCACCACCGCCACTTCGTGATAGTCGGCGATCAGTTCCACGCCGGCATCGCTCATGCGTGGTCCACCCATGCCAAAAAAATTCGCATCGACCCGCGCCCGCAGCGCCGTCGCCAGGCGCGCCGCATGCATGTCACTGGACGCTTCGCCCGCGGAAATCAGCACCTGGCGCTCGCTCATCGAGCCGGCTCGCTGCAGCAGAGCGAATAATTTTCAGTGGACCGAAGTTGTAGCGCGGGGATGATCAAGGTCAAAAGTGGAAGCACGGGAGGCCGAGGCAGGGTTCGAAAATACCTGTAGGTGGTGGCTTCCGCCAGGACACAATCAGCGCAAAAACAGCTGGCTTGAGCCGCTGAAGTACTAACTTTAGGTTCGTCACGCAGGCTCGCCACACCCAGAGCCAGATCCGCTTCACGCCCGTCAGTCATCGGCAGGCAGCGGCTGTGAAAATCCCGGTGCATTTCCACTGGGCAGCGAAGCAATCAACTCCTGCTCCTTATACTGGAGCTGATAGAGACGGTAATAAATCCCGTGCAGCGCAAGCAATTCCTGATGCGATCCCTGCTCGCGCAAACGCCCCTTGTGAAACACAAGTATGCGATCCGCATGCTGAATCGTACTCAACCGGTGCGCGATCACCACCGCCGTGCGCCCCTTCAGCAAACGGTCCAGCGCCTCGCGAATCATCAACTCCGTCTTCGTATCCACGCTGGAGGTCGCTTCATCGAGAATCAAAAATTTCGGATCATGCGCCAGCGCCCGCGCAAAGCTCACCAGTTGCCGCTGCCCCACCGAAAGAGTCGCCCCGCGCTCGGTGACAGGCGTCGCCACGCCCGCTGGCTGCGCATCCAGAAACCCGCCCAGCCCCACTTCGCGCAACGCGCGCTCGGTCCCGGTGCGATCAATCGTCGTAGTGCCCAGCTTCACGTTCGTTTCCAGCGTGCCGGTGAAAAGGAACGGATCCTGCAACACAATTCCAAACAGTCGACGCAAATCCTGCACATCCAGCTCGCGAATATCCACGCCATCCAGCAAAATCTCGCCCCGCTGTATGTCGTAGAACCGCAGCAGCAACTGAATGATCGTCGTCTTCCCGGCGCCCGTGTGCCCCACAATCGCCAGCGTCTGCCCAGGCTCCACGCGGAAGGAAACGTCCCGCAACACCCAATCCTCTTCTTTCGGTTCCGCGCCGCCGTGATAGGCGAACCAAACATTGCGGAATTCGATCTCCCCGCGCGGCGCTGGCAACGCGTGGATCTTTGCCGGCGAAAAAATCGTCACCGGCTCGTCCAGCAGCCGGAAAATGCGCTCCGAAGCCGCCATAGCGCTCTGCAAAATGTTGAATTTCTCGCTCAAATCCTGAATCGGCCGGAAAAATCGCTGCGCGTACATCATGAACGCCACCAGCACGCCGATTTGTATCGTCCCCGCGATCACGCGCACCCCTCCGATCCACGAGAGCAGCGCGATACCGGCAAAACTCAGAAATTCCACGCCCGGATAGAAGAACGAGAACGCGTCAATCGCATCCTTGTAGGCCACCATGTGCGTGTGATTCAACTCCGCGAATTTCGCGCGCGATTTATGCTCGCGGTTGAACAGCTGCACCACGGCCATCCCGCTCACATGCTCTTGCAAGAACGCATTGATGCGCGCGATTGCCGTGCGAATCCGCCGGTTCGCATCGCGCACGCGATTACGAAAAAAATAAGTCAGCAGAATCATGAACGGCAGCGGCGAAAAAGTCGCCAGCGCCAGCATCGGATGCCACTTGAACAAAACCACGGCCATCGCGAACAGCAGCACGAAATCGTTCAGCATCGCCACTACGCCCGACGCGAACAAATCATTCAGCGCGTCTACGTCCGTCGTCGAGCGCGTCACCAAACGTCCAATCGGGCTGCGGTCAAAGAAACTCATCGGCAGCCGCTGCAGATGCTCGAAAATTTCTTTGCGCAGGTCGTACATCGTTTCCTGCCCGACCCACTGCATGATCCGCACCTGCACGTATTGCAATCCAAAACTTGCCAGGATTGACCCAGCGTATGCCGCCGCGACCCAGACCAGCCCTAGAACGGCCGCGGTACGTGGGATCGTGCGATCGAAGCCGGGAATGATGTAACGGTCAATCCCCACGCTGAACAGGAAAGGCCCCAGAATCTCTACAGCCGTGATTGCCAGCGTGAAGGAAACCGCCAGCACCACTTGCAGCCGGTACGGACGCAGGTACTGCATCAGCCGCCGCGTAATCTGCGAATCGTAAAGCTTGCCTAACTTCTCTTCTTCGCGGAAATCGTTCATTCACGTTCCAGCTCTTCTTCCAGCATCTGTTTCTGATTCAAATCCGCGTAATAGCCGCCCAGCGCCAGAAGTTCCTCGTGCGTCCCGCGCTCGAGAATGCGTCCATCGCGCAGCACCACAATCTGATCCGCATTTTTCACCGTAGAAACGCGATGTGAAATCAAAATGGACGTGCGCGCCCGCATTACATCGCGCAAGCGGCGCAAAATCCGCTCTTCCGTATCCGTATCCACGCTGGAAAGCGCGTCATCCAGAATCAAAATCTTCGGCTGGCGCAGCACCGCCCGCGCAATGGACGTCCGTTGCTTCTGCCCGCCCGAAAGCGTAATGCCGCGTTCGCCCACCATCGTCTCGTAGCCCTGCGGGAAGCTCTGTATCTCCCCCGAAATGCTGGCGATTTCCGCAGCCTCGAAAATGTGCTCTTCGAGCGCCGTGTTCACGCCAAACGCGATGTTTTCGCGCAACGTATCGCTGAAAAGAAACGTATCCTGCGGCACATACCCGATCGCGCGCCGCACCTCGGCGAGCGGATAATCGCGAATCGAGCGGCCATCCAAAAATAAAGTCCCCGGCGGCGCATCCCACAGCCGCGCAATCAATGCCGCGAGGGTGGATTTACCGCTCCCCGTCGGCCCCACAATCGCCAGCGTCGAACCCGCCGCCACATGCAAACTGATGTCGCGCAACACCGGCCCGCCGCCGGTCCCATCCTCGTTCCGCGCCGTCGGATAGGTGAATGTCAAATGCCGGAATTCGATCTCGCCGCGGATAGAAGAATCCACCGCGCCCGCGGCCCGCTCCGAATCTCCGTTGCGTCCAGCGCCAGCACCAGGTCCCCTAGCGCCCCGCGCCTCGGCCGGTTCGCTCTCATCGCCAATCCGAGCCTTGGCGTGCAGTATGTAATTCAGCCGCCCCATCGACGCCGCGCCGCGCTGGAAAATATTCGTTACCCAACCGAGCGCGATCATCGGAAACACCAACTGCCCCAGGAACCAGTAGAACGCCCACATGGTTCCCACCGTAAACCGGTGGTCAATCACGTCGCGCCCGCCCTTGCCGAGCAAAATCACAAAGGTAATCCCGATCAGCGCGGTGAGAAACGGAAAGAACAAGCTCCACGTAGCAATCAACTTGATGTTGCGATTCACATAATCGCGATTCGCCACATCGAAAGCCTCAATCTCCGGCTTTTCCTGCGCATAGGCGCGAATCACGCGAATTCCGGTCAGATTTTCCTGCGCCCGCGTGGACAAAGTTCCCAGCGCCGCCTGAATCTGCTCCGAGAGCCGGTGAATCGTCTCGCCAAAATACCGCACCGCGAACGCCACCACCGGCACCGGCAGCAGCACCCAAAGCGTCAAGCTCGCCGAGAGTTTCACCATGAAAAATACCGCCACGATCATGGTCACAATCGTGGTCGCGCTGTACATGATTCCCGGCCCCAGCACCATGCGCACCGAGTTCAAATCGTTGGTCGCGCGCGACATCAAATCCCCGGTGCGATTCCGTACGTAAAATTCCGGCTCCAGCTCCACCAGCCGCGCTAGCAAATCATTCCGCAAATCGTATTCAATCTCGCGCGATACTCCGATCAATATCCACCGCGTCCAGAACGACAAAAATCCCTTTACCAGCATCACGCCAATCAAAATCATGCAGAAAAGCCCCAGCGCGTGCCGGTTCATCGGTGCATAAAGCGAAAGCAGCGGGCTCAATGCAATTCGCGCCGTGCCCGTCAAAGTAGAAAGCGTTCGCGCCGATCCGCTGATGCAATCCGTGATCATCCCGATAATCAATTGCGGGAAAGCGCCCACCAGCCCCATCAAGGTATTGGTCAAGAGCCCGAGCGCAGTCATGCTCTTATATCGCCGAACGTAGGGAAGCAGCGTCTTCAGATGGTCCCATCCCGATGCTTTTTTCGCCGCACGGGTCGTGGCGGCGCTTACGGCGGCGGGTTGGGCGATGGCGCTCACAGGCGAACTTGCGACTCCGGTGTTTCCAGCGCGGGCAGCTCGTACAGAAAATTCTCAAAATTGCGATCCATGGATTGGTACCGCTTCACCTTCGCGTTCCAGCGCACCTCGACCGGCAACATCCGCGCGCCCTTGGGATCCGCCGCCGGCGTAAAATAAAGCAGCAGCCCCTTGTCGTTATCCTGTTCGTACTGCAAACGCCAGCCGTTCACCGGTGCCAGCGGAATATTTCCCAGAAATCCCTTGGGATTCTCCAGATGCTCGTCGCAGCGCAGAATTTCCTTCCACGTCCCGCTGATGTTCTGCAGGATCACTCCGCGCGTGATCACCGTTCCCGGCAACGTCATCTGCGGCGTCGATTTCGCGCGATTCACAGCCAGAATCTGCCGCGCGCCGTTTTTCGCCAGGTCGCCGTAGAGCAGCACCTCGGTCTCTGATCCGAGCGCCGTTTCCGCTGCTTTCTGAATGTCGTCCGGCACAGCAGGCGTGACGGGCGCGCCCGCTGCCGCGCCCGGCGCAGCAGGACTCACCCCGCTATTCTGCGTTCCTTTGCCGGCGGCCCCAGCCCCGCCGCCAGGCGTCGTGGAGGAACTTCCGCACGACCACGTCCCCAACGCCATCACACCCACGATTGCGCACAGCACAAATTTTTTCATGGAGTCCAGTTAAAGCGTCGCTGCCGCGAGCGTGATTTCCGCCACCGTTTGCGATGAAGCGTCACAGGACACCTCCATCACCTGCGGTACGTCCGTCCCAGCCCAATCAAATTTGTATAAATACAATTCTAACTTGTCGCTGCCCGCGACGGAAGGGCTGCGCGATTCCGCCTTCCCGTACATTTCCTCGATGCGCCCGCAAGCATCGCCCAGCTGCAGGCCGTGGCCGCTCGCGATCAGTTTCAGCCGTTTCGGATCCATCACGCTCGCAGCGCACTTCGCCATAATCTCCGGCTTGTACTTCGAAGCAACAGTCACGGTTCTCACGCCGCCGCCGCCGCTGGCATCTGCCTCCACGCGCAGTTCACGATGCGTGCAAATATCGCCCCAAAGGTAAGCGTCGGTCACAGCTGCATCCAGCGTCAGCTCCCGGAATTCCTTCGCAGGCGTGGAAATCGTATCGTGTCCCGGCCGCAATCCGGCAAGCGTTAACTCATTCACCCGCCCTTTCCGTTCCGCGTGCGATCCAACCCGCATCGCCAGAGCCGCGACTGCCGCCACCACGCTAACGAGCAGCCAAAATCTCTTCGAGGCGCGCCTCAAAATTCTCCTCTCCTTCCGACCACAGCCGCAGTCTGTCAACAGGCAGCGCCTTCTCAATCCGCCTAACCCAATCGAAAAGCGCCTTGATATTTTCCCGCGTTTTTTCCTGATACAGCAGTAGATTCGCCGGCTTCGCCATGGATTCCAGAAAATCGCGCTCCTCCTGATTCTGCGGCGCCGGCCGCGCGATCTGCCGTATCCCGAGCACGCCTCCGTGCCCCGTAAAAAGATGCTCGAAACCAAAACTCACTTCCAGGTGCCCATTATCCTTCCAGATCCTCTGGTCATAGGCTTCGCCATTGCACAACAACTCGAGCGACTGCGGCGATTGCTGCGCAGTAAGCGGCTCGCCTTCAAAAACCCACAAATCCCAGTGCGAGCGCACGTCGCAACTGCAATCGTCGTGCACATAATCTTTCGCCAGTTCCAAAATCCCCGCCGCATCCAAGGGGAACGAGCGCAGGTCCTGCTCGTACACAGGAGTCTCGGTCGAATCCACGGCGCGAATTTCCAGATGCGTGAATCCCGGCTGCTTGGCGGAGAAGGGAACCGTGCTCAGAAATTCGCCGAACCGCTCCAGCAGGCTCGCTTCCCTAAATTCTTGCAGCCAAATGCTCAAATACGCCTGATTCGCCATGGCCGCTATTATACCGGAGTGGGAAAAAGCAGAAGGGAAAACGCAAGCCATGCAGCAGAAGATCGCAAGCAGCCGGGTTATTTCTTCTTGGGAGGAAATTCGTCGTCCGCTTCCGGACCAAAATCAGTGGAAAGTCCCAGCAACCGCGCTTTCAAAGTGTCGCCCATCGATCCCAGCACCTCCGAGCAAGTCTCGCGCAATCGTTTCTCCGCGGCCTTGGCAATCGTATCCAGCACAGTCTGCGAATGTTGCCCCAAGGTAGTTGCAGAAGCCAGCAGCCAGGAATTCGAAGCGTTCTCCAACCGCGTCTTATACAGCTCGATAGCCTCGTCGTTCGATTTATTCAGCTGCTCCATCCATTCTTTCTTTTCGATCTCGCGTCGCGATTCCCACTGTTCGATCAGCGGGCCCAGTTGCGATTCCAGATGCACCGTGGCCTGCTCCACTCCCTGCATCATGCGCTCGTCCATCGTCTTCTGATATTCCAGCAGCGAACCTTCGCGCCCAAACTCCATGTCCGCGCGCGTTTTTTCCAGCGCCTCGCGCGAAACCTGCTCGAACCGCCGCAGCGATTCCGAAGTCACGCGATGCACCTGGTCGGTAAATCCAGCGGTCGCCATCTGCGCGGTCTCGCTCATCCTGTCGCGCTCGCGGCTCACAATTTCTTTCGCCGACTCGTCAATCTGCGCCGTGCTGTGCTCCACATACGTCCGCCGGTAATGATCCAGTTCCGAAGCTAGCAAGCTGGAAACTTCCGCCGCCCGGTCGCGCAGTGCAGTGGACGACTGCTCCACCATCTTTTCCATCGAGCTCTGCATCGTGCTGTGCGCTTTTTTCTGATACCACTCGGAAGCCTTGAGCAGCGATTCGTACGTCGCGTGTTGCGCCTCGGTACTGCGCTGTTGGATCTCTTCTTCGATCTTCGCAGCCGTTTCGCGCACCGACTTCTCGACTTCGGCCGGAACTTTCTCGGCTTCGCTGCGCAGCCGCGCCACGGATTCCTGTATCGCCAGCTCCGACGCCTGTATCGTCTGCTCCCGCACCGTGTCGTGCAAACGGTCGGCGTAATCGGTCGCCTGCTGCACTTGCTCGACGATTGAATTCTGCAGCTGCGCCACGCGCTCGGCAGCTTCGCGCACCTGAGCGTGCACGCTGTGTTGCAATTCTCCGGCGCGCTCCGCAGCCCGCCGCGCCTGTTCGTGGAATTGGCTCTGCGTGTGCAACGCCTGCTGCTCGGCCTGCTGTAATTCGGAAATCGCGCGATGCACTTGGTCGAGCCGCGGCGTCAGTTTCTGTTCCAGCTCGCCCGCTGTGCGGTCCAAAATATTTTGCGCCGATTCCTGCAGCGCCGGCTCGAGCTGCTGCACCCGGTCGGCGATCACCTGATCGGCCTTGCGGCTCATCTCCTGCTGCTGCGCCGCCAGCAATTCATCGAACTGCTGCCGCGTCTGCCGCACCGCGTTCTGCCCAGCTTCCTGCAGCTGCGCCCGCGTCTCTTCCGCGCGATGGCGTTGCTGCGTCAGGCCCGCGCCCAATGATTCGATGGTTGTCGCAGCCGTGTTGATCGCTTCGTCCAGCGACGAGCGCAGCGTGTGCGCCTGCGCGCTTGCCTCCCGCTCGGTCTGCGCCAGCACCGTGCGCGCTGCTTCATCCAAGGACACCCGCAATGTCTCCACGCGCGCCGCTGCGTCCTGCTCCGCCTGGTGAGTTCGCGCCAGCACCCCGCGCGCTGTCTCATCCAGTGAGGCACGCAACCCCGCCGCGCGCGACACCGCTTCCTGCTCCGCTTGCGCCAGCGCCTCACGCGACACTTCCGTCAGCTTGTCGCCCAGCTTGTGCGACGCGCCAGTCAGCGCCGCTTCAAATTCCGCGTTCCATTGCTGCGAGGCGAGCAAAGCTTCCGCTTGCGTCTGCTCGATCGTCTTGCTGCGCACCGAATGCGCCGTCTCTTCCAGGTTCTTGCGCCATTGCTCCAGATGATTTTGCGCGGCCTCGGGCGATGAAAGTATTTCCAGCGACGGCGTCGAAGCCTCGCGTTCCCGCAGCGCGCGCTCCACCACTTCTTCCACCGACTGTTTCAGCGTAAGCGCGGCCGCCTGTTGCGCTGCCTGCTGCGCGGCTTGCTCGGCCGCATGGCTCACGGCCTGCTGCACCGCGTTGCGCACTTTCTCATCCAACTGCGAAGCGGAAGTCTCGCTGGCCCTGCGCGCTTCATCCACAATCTCTTTCGTGCGGTCCGCTGCCTGCTGCACTACTTTCTTCACCGCCGATTCCGACACGCGGTCCATCGAAACCTTGATGGCCTTCTCCACCGTCTCGTGCAGCTGCACGTCCAGTTGCTGGCGCACCACCGTCATCTCTTCGGTGATAGCTTCTTCGGCGCCGCGCCGCAAAGTTTTGTCCAACGTTTCCTTGGCATCGGCCACCATCCGCGCCATCTGCTTCGCCAGCGCCGCTTGCGTATCCGCGGTCACAACGGCAGCGGGAGGAGGAGCCGGCACCACATGAATTTTGCTGTCGGCCGATGGGCTAGCGGCCGGCGCAGCAGGAGCCGCAGGCGCAACAGGAGTCTGCGCAGCAGGACCCGCAGGCTTGGCAGCCATCACCGGCGGCGCAGTCGGCGGAGTGACCTGGGTGTTGACGGGGACTGGCTTGGAAGGCGGTGGCGTTGGAATCTGAAACGGTGGCGCCTCGATCCTTTTCTCCGGCGTCGCCGGAGTCGGTATCGGTGGAGGCCCCATCGGAGGCAGCGGTTGCGGCGAAATCCCCGCCACCGGCTCGGGGGTCGGCGCGGTAGAGTCCAAGATCCCTGTCAGATCGCCGGTCGGAATGTCCACGCCCGACGCCCAATCCTCGGGCGGAAACGCGATCCCCCAGAAATTCCCGGGCACTTCAAACTCCAGCCCAATCTGAAATAGCTCGCGCACCGTACGCGGCCTCTGTACCCACACGACGCGCCCCTGCGTGTGGAACGGCCCACCCTCCGGCCGCGGGATATCCAGCGTGACCATCGAATTCTTTGGAACGTAATGTTTCGATTGGTACTTACACCCGTGGCAATTCACCATCACCGTCGTCGTGCGCTCTTTGAACGGCTGTCCGAGCGCATCGGTGCCGGTCACCGTTATCGGTACGGCTTGCACAATGCGCGTGCTGCGGCGCTTCTGTGCGCCGGGATCAGTGGATTGTAGGGAATCGGTCACGCACTCCTCCCAAGGGCGATTTCCTAGGGTAGCATTACGGCACAGCAGCGTCCGGCCGCGGCGCGCAATTGTGCGAAAAGGTTACTCGTAGCCAATCGGAACCGTCCCGCTTCAGGGCGCCATTCTGGGCTACATTGCCGCGACCGCCCCATTTCAACTCGGAGTCAGTGCGGTTTGACCTCGGATTCAGTGCGCTGCGGTTGACCCGTGCGAAGTCCCGAAGATTGCATCCCTAATCTCCTTGGCCACCCATAGCGGGCCCACCAAAAAGTAAATCAACCCCTGAAAAAACGCGGGCTTATTCCCCTCAATCCGGTGCCCGGCCAACAGCAAAACCCACCCGACAACAAACATCCCAAGCCCGATCTTCCAGTAGGTCAAAACGGCCAGCAACATCCCCACGATGATGATTGGAATGCCGATGCCGTGCATCAGCTTGTTCCAGACGTTCCTGTGTTCGTGGTCGTATTGCGCCATGTATTTATCCAATCCCGGCATCATCCACCTCCCCACGAAGCCCCTATATACTCCCGCAACGCCGAACACGCAACACGCGCCGCCTCTTGGGAACGTCGATCTCCCGCTTGGCGCACTTCGTTACAAATCGCGCCGCCCCTCCATCGCCTTGCTCATCGTCACTTCATCCGCATATTCCAAATCCGACCCCACCGGAATCCCCATCGCAATCCGCGTCACGTGCACTCCCAAAGGCTTGATCAGCTTCGACAAATACACCGCCGTAGCTTCGCCCTCCGCCGTGGGCGAAGTCGCCACAATAATCTCTTCCACCGTCCCGCCCTTCAATCGCTCAATCAGACTCTTGATCTTCAGTTGGTCTGGCCCAATCCCTTGCAACGGCGAAAGCGCCCCGCCCAGCACGTGATACAGCCCGTCGAACCCTCGCGTCTTTTCCACCGCCTGAATGTTCGTCGCCTCTTCCACCACGCAAATCATTTTCTTGCTGCGCGAAGGCCCGGTACAAAATAAACAAGGGTCCGCGTCCGTGATGTTGTTGCAGATCGAGCATTCGCGCACTTTCTCCTTCGCGTCGCGTATCGCATCGGAAAGCGCAAAAGCCTGCTCGGGATCCACGCGCAACAAATAAAATGCCAGCCGTTGCGCGGTTTTCTGCCCAATCCCCGGCAGGCGTTTCAATTCATCTATCAGTCGTGTGACCGAAGGGGCAAAATCAGGCATGGAACTCCATTCAACGCAAGAAATCTGAAGTAGAAGGGAATCGGAACATTCACCGCTGCAACTAGCGGAAAGACCCGCAAAATTCAGCGACCACAGTCCAGATGAACCGCCGTTCAGAACAATCCAGGTATTTTCAGACCCGCGACGCCAGGCAAGCCGCCGGAAATTTCCTTCACTTGCTTCGAAAGCTCTTCGTCCACGCGCCGCGCCGCTTCGTTCACCGCGCCCTGGATCAAGTCCTGCAGCATTTCCTGATCCTTGCTCTTGAAAATGTCCGGCTCGATGCGCACTTCCGTCAACTGCTTCTGGCCGTTCATCTTCACGGTAACCATGCCACCGCCCGCCGATGCCTCTACCGAGAGTTCATCGATCTGCTTCTCGAGCCTCTCCTGCACTTGGCGGAACTGCGAAAGCATTTGTTGCAGCGCTTTCACTTCCATGGTTATTCCTCGCCCGGGCGCTTGACGTTGGAAATCTGGCCGCCGAACTTTTCAAGCATGGCCCTAACGATCGGATCCTCTTCAAACTGGGCGCGCAATTCCGAACTGCGCCCCGCCGGCGGTGTTGCCCGGCCGGAATCCAGTTTAACACAGACGCGCAGCGGCTGGCCCACCACTTGATTCAGCACTGTGCGTAATCGTTCCATCGGGTCGCGCGCCTGCAGCATTTCCGCCAGCGAGCGGCTTTCGCTGGGGAAGAAAAGGCGCAACTCGCCGCTCTCCACTTCCCAACGCGTGACGGCATCCAGCATCGACCACAAAAATTTCTGCCCCTGCAGCGCCGCCTTGATCGCTTCCACTTGCGCAGTAGCGATTCCGTTGGCCGCTCCCTGCGGCTCGCGCGCCAGGGCACTCGATGCAACCGCCGAAGCGGCTGTCGGCGCAACTGCCGCAGCGATTCGCGGAGCCGCTGCTCGCGCGGAATCTAAGTCGTTCGCCGCGATTGAAGCAGGTCCACGCCCATTTAGGGATGCGGCGCCTTGACTTGAATCCGACGCCGCAGGCTTTGTAGTTGAAGCGGGCGCAACCGCGCGAGAACCAGCAACTGTGGTTGAAGAAGAATTCGCGACAGGCGCCATGCGCACCGCCGCGCCAGAAGAAGACACAGGCTGTGCCGCGGTCAATGGCGCCATCGCGCGAGTTGGAACGGAACTGGCAGCCGGATTCGCCGTGCGCGTCCCACTGCCAGGAATATCCCGGCCGCCGCCGCTAGAGCGAACTTCCCCACGCAGCCCTGCGAGCACTTCCTCCAACGGCGCGAGTCTCCGTGCGTTAATCAGTTTCAGCAATCCCAATTCCAAATGCAGCCGCGGGTCCGGCGCCCTCCGCAATTCCGCGTCCGTCGCCAGCAAAGTATTAAAAAACCGCGTCAGATCTTCCTCGCTGAATCGCGCCGCCTGCTCCGCCAAACGCGGCCGCTCCTCCTGCGGCGCCGCCACCAAATCCGAATCCACTCCGCACACTCGCGCCACCAGCAAATTCCGGAAATGGCGAATCGCTTCGCGGCAGAAGTGCTGCAAATTTTGTCCATCGCCAATCAGCCGATGCACCAAACTCAAAGCCATCTCCGCCGACTGCTCCGAAATCGCCTCCACCAGCGAGTCCAGCACGCTCTCGGCGACTACTCCCAAAAGTTCCCGTACTTGCGCGTCCGTAATCGCATCGCCGCTGTAAGCAATCGCCTGCTCCAGCAGCGACAGCCCATCGCGCAAGCTGCCTTCCGCCGCACGCGCCAGCACCGCCACGGCCCCCGGCTCAATCGTCAATTTCTCTTCGCGCGCGATCCGCTCGATCTCCTCCGCAATCTCCTTGAACGAAAGCGCTCGAAATTGAAACAACTGCGCGCGCGATTTGATCGTCTCCACCAGATCTTCCGCGCGTGTCGTCGCCAGAATAAACACCACCCGCTCTGGCGGTTCTTCCAGAGTTTTCAACAGCGCATTCGAAGCTTCATCGGTCAGCTGGTGGGCTTCATCGAGGATCACTACTTTGTAGCGGCTGGAAGCGGGCGCATAGCGGACCATCTCCCGCAGTTCGCGTATCTGATCAATGCCGCGGTTCGATGCCGCATCAATCTCCAGCACATCCAGCGACGTGCCCGCCGCAATCTCCCGGCACGAATCGCAAGTCCCGTCCGGCTCAGCCGTCGGCCCCTTCACGCAGTTCAAGGCCTTCGCCAGAATCCGCGCGCTGGTGGTTTTCCCCACGCCGCGCACGCCGGAAAAAATGTACGCATGCGCCACGCGGTTCGATTGGATCGCGTTCGCCAGCGTCCGGGTAACGTGCTGCTGCCCCACAATCTCGCTGAATGTTTGCGGGCGGTACTTCCGCGCAATAACCTTGTATGTCATGGAATCGTTTTGTGACCCACCCACTCAGCCGCGACTAGAGGAACTTCGGGTACTCCGCGGCACACGAGACTGACCCGCTACCGTTGCTCCCTTCCGGGCCTGGCGGGGTTTGCGGGGAATCGTTGCACAGAGCCCGAAGTTCCACCCATCGGCAGTC
>Ga0209420_1000049_pt1 | contig 75588 bp, 58 predicted proteins | sample BlaSpr_A8_OM1_O1_FD_187972 | JGI IMG/M metagenome (GOLD analysis project Ga0209420, IMG submission 187972) | Forest soil microbial communities from Thunder Bay, Ontario, Canada - Black Spruce, Ontario site 2_A8_OM1_O1 (SPAdes) (version 2) | ecosystem: Environmental > Terrestrial > Soil > Boreal... | reverse complement strand
CATTGGGTGTAGGTCTCCTTTCGGAAAGGCTTTAGCTTGTGAGGCCAAAGCCAACTTACACCCTCTCGCTTTTTACACAATCGAATTTACATCACCTGCGCAGGCGGGGGCGCCAAGCCCATCGAAGTAAGGGCAAGGTGCGGGTTTTCGATTGCAGGTGAAAGCTCCAGAAATGACCTCGGCTTATAGGGTCCAGAACGGGGGAAAGGAAACTGCGGCCGCTCATTTCTATCCCGTTCTATCGCCCGTAAGCCGCGCTAGCCGCCAGCGGCTTACGATGGAAGGTATAGCCATCGTAAGTTTCCGAGCGGAAGTTCAGGTTCGGGGCGCAGAGCTTTTCCGTCTGGCTGAGGAAAAGATATCCGCCCGGTTCAAGATAAAGATGCAGGCGCTCCAGCAGTGCGGTGCGCTGCGTGCGAGAAAGATGGGGTAGTACGTCCATGCAGAAAATGCAATCGAAGCGTCCAATGTAAACCGGCTTGGTCAGATTCATGGTATGGAACGTGACCAGGCTGCGCAGGCGCGGCTTGACTAACAAGTGGGCGCCATTGCTGGTTCGGTTCTCGCCGTTCGTGCCATTCCAAGCGTTGGTGCCATTGCCCGAACCATTTCGCGATCCATGGTTGATTGGATTTTGCGACTTTTCCTGAGAGCCGGTTTGCATTCCGTTGGGGCTTCCGATTTTCGAGAACGAGGCGCGGATCGCCGCCGGGGGCAACCCCGTCAGGGCGGATTGCGGATAGAGCCCCCGCTCGGCAACTTCAATCACGGAAGGCAGCAGGTCGCTGCCGACGATGTGAATCGACCAGTCTTTCAGGCTCGGACCTATGCTCGGGCCCGGCGCAGCCAGCCCACCGTTTTCTGCGATGCCGCCATTGCGTCCAGCATTTTTTTCTTTCAGATCGCGGCCGGCGGTCCCGTTGCCCGAGCCGTTGCCGTTACCGTTTCCGTTTCCCCCCGGGAACGCCTCGCACAGCGCCATGGCAATCGAGTAAGCTTCTTCGCCGGTGGAGCAACCCGCACTCCAGATGCGAAGCGTGCCAAATCCATCCTCCGATTTGCGGGCATAGAGTTGCGGAATCACCTGCCGGGCCAGGGCATTCATGGCTCCGGGATGACGGAAGAACCCGGTGTTGACGTTGAGCACTCCGTCGAGGAACGTGGGCAGCGCGGAGGGATCCAGATCCGCAGCTCGCAGGCGGCCGATCAATGAGGCTGCAGACTCCAGTTCCTGGCTCTCCAGATATTCGGCCACGTGCGCGGCCAAAGCGCTGTTGGGACAGTCGAGCAGAATTCCCGTCTGGCGTTCGACCAGCAAGCGCAGTTCGGAGAGTTCATGCTCGAGGATCGTTACACCCGCCATCAATCTATGCATAATTCCTTCCCCCGCAGGGTGCTGCAAAACGATGCTGCTCCGACGCTGATGAAATCGGCGTGGTACGAGGGCGGGCCAGCTCTCATGAGTTAGGCGCCTGCCGCCGTGGCCGTGGCCGCGTACGACTTTCCTGAATCTCGTTCTGCCTGCTGCGCCACCACATTCATTTCTTTCTCCAACGACGAGAAGCGCTGCATGATCTCGTGAATGCGAAGCGTCATGTTGCGAATGGTTTCGATTTGAGCGCGAGAGTGCGCGGAAAGGCTGCCGGGCTCCACCAGCAGCAGATCCGAATTTCCCAGCACCGAGGTGAGAGCGTTGTTCAGATTGTGTCGCATTTCCACCATGTACCGGCCCAGCGTCGCCTGGCGATCGAGGGCCGCGCAGCAGAGTTCGGCGGCACGAGCGCGGGCTTCCGCCCGGGAACGATGCGCCGCCTCGCTGCCCGCCAATACCAGGGTTTCGAGCCAATATTCAGTGCGTCCGAGCACCGTAATGCGGGGCCACCGCCGGTGCACCAGCTCCGCCGTGGCACCGTTCTGGCAGACGCAGAAAATCGGTTGCCCGGTGGAATGCAGAGGCTCCAGCACTACCGAGAGCAGCTCGCGCCGTAACTCATCCACAATCGCCACATCAAACCCATCCACCGCGAACCTGGGCCACAAATCGCCGCTCAGCAGCGTGAATGCCGGGACGCCGCGTTCCCTCTGCCAGCGGGCAGTGATGCGCCGGGAAAAGTCGACCTCATCGGAAATAATTAGTACGGTCGGTGCTTGCACTTCGAGGGTCCTCTTTGTCTTTGTCGATTGCCCGAGATTGACCAACCTTGATAGCCAGCGTGACGGCGAACGGTTCAGCTCTTGTTCCCGGCCTCCGATTCGGAGTCCGGATCCCAGTCGGGTGCACGTGAAACTTCGAACTCGGCAGAGTCGGAACTGGCAAGGGAGGGCTGGGTTTCCGGCGTCTCGGCACAGGCCGGCGCAACCGCAACCTTTCCCGATGGTTTCGACGCGCCCGCGGTTGCGGCTGCGGCCGACGCAATCGGTTTTGCCACAGCGGATGCGGGCTTGCTTTCGGCTGGCGCTTCCGCTTCGCTGCCTTGGCCGCGTCCCAGAGCCTGGTCAACCGCAGCCCGCAGATCGACCAGCATGCGCAATGGCTGTCCCGAGGAATACTCTGCCTGAAACATCACCTTCCACGACTGGCAAATCATGCGCAGGCGAACGATCGGTTCCTGCGCGGAAAACTGGGCGCGGCGGCAGTCAATGGTCACCACACCCTTGTCCTCGAGTTCCGTCAGGCCATCGAGAATGAGGTTGAGGTCGCCCAACATGAGGCGGAAAAAAGACCGCCGCATGAGGTATCCGAAACGGGTGAAAGCCACCAGGGAGATGGGCAGATAAAATAAATCCCCGGCCAGGCCCTTCGCCTTGCGTCCTTGCTCGAGAACGCCCCCATGAAGCAGCTCATCGAGCGAACGGCAGTGTCCTGCCGCCTCCAGCACCCGATCGAGAGCGTTCAACCAAACCGGAGGCGTTAGTTCGATCTCGCCCAGGATCGGCTCCAACGTCTGCGCCACGTAGGCGAGATCCACTTCCGCGTCCCTCACCCCAGAGGGCGCCAGTTGGCTGAAATATTGCACCAGCAAGAAATCAATCTTGTCACGCGTGGCTTCGGTCTTGGCCGTCAGCCCCAGGAAGTGTTCGAGCAGGTTCAACAACCCTTCCTGGTTCACCAGAGAACTGGTTTGCAGGAACTGGCGCAACTGATGCACCTGGATCAGTCGGTCCATTTCCTCCAGCCAGAGTTGGGCCTGTTCGACCGTCTCTTTGCCGGGCGTTTCCCCGCCGGTCTCAAGTTCGACGGACGCTTTCACGTCGACGGCGAACTCCCGCGCGAGCTCAAAATAAATGGGATACAGCCGGCAGCCGGATTTCCATTGGGCTGAGAGATCTTGTAGGGATGTCGAAGGAGTCATGATTTCACGATCCAGTTGGGCACGGCATCTCGAAAACGGGCGGCCACCACGGTTTTGCCGAGTTGATACTGCACCGCGACCACCCCCACTGCGACGTTGAACGAACCGTCGGAGTCGCGCAGGCGAAGCTCATCGCCGAATTCCAACGCGGTGTCGCACTCGAACAGAACTTCGCGAGGGGTGGCAAATTCGATAACGATACTTTCGCGGAACAGAGCCGCCGCAGGGGCGCTGCCCGGCATGATGCGGGCAAGTTGAAGCCGTATCCTCACCGGCGACGCGTCTGGAAAAAAGCGAGCGAGTCCCGCCACCGGGCTGGTGTGCGCTGCGCTGCGTGCCGTTGCTGTGGCTTCTTGCCCCAAGCGATGAAAATCTCCTGACTTCGACTCACTCTGTCCGTCGAAGTGCGGTTGGGCTTCCCCGTTCCCGGTTCGTGAAGAGCCGTCGGGTAGCCAGAATCCGCGGTTCAGAAACTAAGGAGCAACACGGCAGCCATCGCCGCGAACGGAAGGACTAGCACCGAGGTGAATGCATTTTCAGCGGGTTAGACCCTCAGCCGAGCGCCCTGACGGAGTCAGGCGACGGCTGGCGTCTCAGCCTGAGACTGGAGTCTCACATCCGGCGCGAGTGGTTGGTCATGAGAGGACTCAGCCCTGACCTGTGACTCTTCCTCAGCGCTTGGCGTCGCCAAAAGTCACAGACTATTCAATCCGGCCAACCGGGGGCACGGCCGACTTGTGACTTCTCACTGCAGGGTATGGCTCGACGGCTCAGCCCCAGACGATTCCACGCCGATGTTGTAGCGTTTCAACTTGCGATACAGGGTGGCGCGGCTGATGCCGAGCATGCGTCCGGCGAGGGCTTTGTCTCCGTTGACCTGCTGGAAGACGCGCTGAATGGTGGCGCGCTCGATATCTTCCAGATCCGTCGTGGAGAGCGCGGCACGCGATGATTCGGGCACGGCCCGCGCCCGGGCGGGCGCAGAATCCGTCACCGTCGACTCGTCCAGCGGCGGGGCTGAGATTCCTCCCGCGGCGTCAGCGCCCGAAGCAATGGAGGGCGGAAGGTCGCCGAGGTCGATGACCTGTCCGTTGCCCAGCGCGACCGCGCGCTCCACACAATTTTCCAATTCGCGCACGTTGCCGGGCCAGTCGTACTGCATCAGAGCTTCCATGGCCGCATTGGTGACGTGCAACTGGGAACCCGGGGCATAGCGTTCCAGGAACCAGTGCACCAGCATGGGCGTATCGCTGCGGCGCTCCCGCAATGCGGGAACGTACAAAGTAACAACATTGAGCCGAAAATAAAGATCCTTACGGAAGGTTCCGTTTTTGTAGGCCGCTTCCAGGTCGCGGTTGGTGGCGGCAATTACGCGGACATCCACCTTCATCCGCTGATTGCTGCCCACCGGCCGAACTTCTTTTTCCTGAAGCACGCGCAACAGTTTGGCCTGCAACTCCAGGGGCAGTTCGCCGACTTCGTCGAGGAAAATCGTGCCGCCATCGGCAGCCTGAAACAATCCCTGCTTCGATTTCAGCGCTCCGGTGAAGGCTCCCTTTTCGTACCCAAAAAGCTCGCTCTCGATCAGCGTGGGCACCAGCGACCCACAGTCGACGGCGACAAAAGGACGGCTGGCAAAGGCGCCGCGGAAATGCATAGCGCGGGCGACCAGTTCCTTGCCCGTCCCACTTTCTCCGTAAACCAGCACCGGGGTCCGCGTGTCCTTCAGGCGCGCGACCATGCGCAGGACTTCCTGAATTCGCGCCGAGGAACCGATGATGCCATGCACGGCGGTCTCCGAATTGATGCGCTGGCGGAGAAACTCGTTCTCCTCGACCAGGCGAACTTTATCCGCCATGCGTCGCAGGAACAGCCGCAGCTCTTCCAGGGGAGAGAATGGTTTGGTGATGTAGTCGTAGGCTCCCAGCTTCATGGCCTGCACCGCGGTTTCAATGGATCCGTGTCCGGTCATGAGCGCGATTTCGGTGCGCGGCAAAAGCTTTTTTACCTTCTCCAGAAATTCCAGACCAGACATGTGCGGCATCACCATGTCGCTCAGAACCATGTGTACCGATTGCTCTTCGAGAAGCGCCAGCGCCGACTCCCCGCTTTCCGCCTCCAGACAAACAAAGCCCAGAGCCTCGCCGACCGCGACGCAGAGCTTGCGGATACTCTGCTCGTCGTCGACAATCAGCAGGCGAATGCGAAGATCTTCTTTAGCGCCAATGTTATTCATTCGGCCTTCCCGAAAGTTTTCGAAACCACATCGATAAACTGTTGCACCCGGAAAGGTTTTTCCACGCAGGGGGCTCCGGTTTGATGGAGGGTGGCAACCGTCTCTTCGTTGGCAATATCGCCGGTGATAAAGACGATCCGCGAAGCCAGATCGGGGCGGTTGCGGGCGACCCAGGCATGGACCTGGCTTCCATCCACTCCGCCGGGCGTTCGCATGTCGGACACTACACCCAGGAATGCTCCGTTTTCCAGCAGGCGCAGAGCATCCACACCCGACTCGCAGCACACCACCGGATATCCACTGCGCTCGAGAGCCGCCTGCACGTAAGCCATGACGGCGGGCTCGTCTTCGATCAGCAGTACGGGCAAAAGTTGAGGTTTTAGCGCTGGTAAGCTCATGGTTGTATTACTCCAGCCGCCACACTCAAACGCGCGGTGTGGGGCGTTGCCGGCAAACGGACGATGAAGGTGGCCCCGTGGCCGCCCGCGTTGTTGTGGCAAAGAATCTCGCCGCCGTGCTCTTTCATAATCCCGTAACAGATGCTGAGGCCCAGACCGGTGCCTTTGCCGATCTCTTTCGTGGTGAAAAACGGGTCGAAAATCCTGTCCGGATCGGAGATTCCGTTGCCGTTGTCGCGAAACGAAACTTCGAGCGCGTCGCCGGTTTTGGTGGACATGATCTCAATGCGCGCGGGACGGCCCAAGTCGTGGACCGCGTCGTAGGCATTGTTCAGAATGTTGAGAAACACCTGTTGCAACTGGTGCGCATCGCCCATAACCTCGGGCAGGCCTTCCTCGAGGTGTTCAATAATCTCGACCCCGTGGCTGTTGAAGTCGTACGAGCGCAACTGCACCGTCCGGCGAAGAATCGAATTCAATTGCACCGGGGCTCGCTGGGGCGGCATCTGGCGGGCAAAACTCAGCAGGTTTTGTACGATCTGCTTAGTGCGCTGCGCCTCTTGCAGAATCACGCGCATATCCTTGCGGGCGTTTTCCGGCAGGTCGGGATTCTCCATCAGCAGGTCGGCAAACCCCAGAATCGCAGTCAGCGGATTGTTGACCTCGTGGGCCACGCCCGAGACCAGTTGTCCGACTGCCGCCATTTTCTCGGTGTGCACCAATTTGTCCCGGAGCACGGCGGAGTCGGTGATGTCGGTCAATACCAGCACGATACTGGTGACCGTCCCCTGCTCATCGCGCATGGGACTGAGATTGGCCGAGAATCTTCCCGCAGCGCCATGGCCGCGGACCAGCTGTAACTCCAGGTTGTCGACCTGCTGGCTCTTCAGCGTGCTCTGCAGCGCTTCCGCCAGGGGGCGGACAAAGGCGGGCGCGGCCAGGTCGAGCAAGGGATGTCCCAGCAAGTCCCGCTGCTCAAATCCCGCGTCGTACCACCGGCGATTGGCGTAGCTGATCAGACCAGCGGTGTCTGCCACCAGAATCAGGCTTTGCGTATTGCTCAGAATCTTGCTGGAAAAATCACGCTCCCGGTGCAGTTCGGATTGATAGGTACGCAGACCGGTCACATCGAGCATCAATCCGCGCATCTGCAACAGCCGCCCCAGATCGTCGTAGAGGCCAAAGGCATTGATCAGGACGTGAATGGAAGATCCGTCTTTGCGCCGCAGAGTCGCCTCAAAATTACGCAGGTGACCGCTCTCTTGCATCGCAGCCTCGTGGCGGTCCCGGTCCTCGAATGAAAAATAGAGTTGCGTGGCCATGTCGATCTGCAGCAGTTCCTCCCGGCTGCTATATCCCAGCATCCGCACCATGGCGTCGTTGACTTCGATAAAGCGTCCGCCCGGCGTGCTGAAAAACAGGCCTTCCTGAATATTGTCGAACAGTTCCCGGTAGCGACGCTCGGCCTCGCGTCGGTCTGAAATATCCTTCAACACGTGGATGGTCTGCAGGCCTTCGTCCGCCGGACCATGCACCCGTGAGGTCGAAACCAGATAGGTGCGGTCGAAGACCGGGTGTGCGAATTCGTCTGAATCGTCGGCCATGGCGCGGCAAAAAGGACACGAATAGGACGCCGTGTCACTGGTCAGAGCCATCAGCGCCCTCATATTTACGCCAATCAATTCCGCTGGCGGCACGCCAATCATCGCGGCCAGCGAGCGATTCACCCGCAGAACCTGATCGCTCTGGTCGTGCACCACGATAAAGTCGCTGACGGCATCGAAGATCTCCGTCCAGTGGCGGTTGGCCTGCTCGATGCGGGTAAACTGCCGGGCGTTTTCCAGGGCCATGGCGGCGTGTCCCGCCATGGTTTCCAGAAAGATGCGATCATCCTGTCCCAAAGCGGTGGAATGGCCCGACAGACAAAGCACCCCGGCCAATTCCCCTTTAACGCCAGAGAGGCGCACGAGCGTGCAGTCGGACCACTGCAGACGGGAAGCCGTTTCCCGACCGAGCATCTCTTCCGCCAAACCGTACACCACGGTCTCGCTACGGCGATTCACGAACTCTGCCAGAGCCGCACTCAGCATGCGTTCGAGAGCGGGCTCCAGCAACGGACCGGGATGAGCTTTGAGGGGAGAATCTTCCCGCAGGCTTCGTCGATTCTCTTCCGAGAGCAAAGACTTGGCCGTCGAAACCGAGGCCTGAACTGGGGTCTGAGCTTTCTCCTGATCGAGAGAAGACGGGAACCCCGAAGCGGTCTCCAGGAAAAGTTGCCCCGGGGCGCGCAAGGCGACGACTTGCCAGTGTTCCTCCTGCCATATGGCAAGCAGGCCGGCGCGCGAACCCGTGAGTTCCGCGGTCCGGCTGACCAAGCGCCGGGCAAACTCGGGCAAATGCAGGTCACCGTCGATTTCGCGGGCCAGTTCGATCAAGGCTTCAGCCCGGTGCCGGTGCTGCTGCGAAAGATGCAGATTGCTCGCCACCTCGAGCGCGATCGCTGCCTGATTCGACAGCGAACGGGCGCGACGAATATCCTCCTGCGAAATTCCCGTGCCGTCCAGACGGTCGAGAACTCCGAACATCCCCAGAACCCGTCCGCTCATGCCCAGCAGTGGCACCGCCAGGAATTGGTGCACCTTGTATTTCGTCACCACCTCCAGATTGACTCCGGGAGTCCGGCTGGCCTCGTCGGTCCAGAAAACCTCCTTCTCGCGCAAGGCACGCGTGGCCACGCCCTCAGGAAACAGCGTATCGGCCCGCCGCGGTTCCCCTTTTTCGACCGCGTAACGAATCCGGAATTGGTCCTGTTCGAGAAGCGCAATGAAGCAACGGCCGAAACCCAGAAAGTCGGAGACCCGCAGGACGAATGCCTGCAGAAAATGATCGAGATCGCTGCTCGCGCTGAGTTCGGAGGAAATCTCCAGCAACTGATGCAGCTCGTGCGCCTGCGCATGCGCCGTGGCGTACAGCTCCGCATGGGCCACGGCGACCGCGCCGAAACCGGCAATCACCGCCACCAACGCCTTTTCTTCCGCAGTGAAGATCCCCTCCTGCCGGGGATAGATCAGAATCGCGCCCTGAGTGCGCGAAGTGCGAAACGGAGCGGCGATCAGCATTCCGGGGGAAACCAGATTGCCCAGGGAGTGCACATCGGCGCCGATCGAAAGTGTAATCGGCTCTCCCGCCGCCACTGCGCGCTGCGCCAGGTCCGCCGCGAAGCGCAGCGTCTGCCGATCGTGCCGCGCCCGTGCCGAAGTCGCCAGCTGCGGAGTTTCCGCCGAAACCCCCTTCAATTCAAAAGGACCCTCGCGGCGCAGCAATACACAAACCAGCTTGGTGCGCAGCAGCAGCCGAAGCCGGTCGGTCAGGGCCTCGAGCACTGCGGACACATCGGGCGCTCCATGCAACACCTGGGCAACTTCCGCCAGAATTTCGGCGCGACGATATTGCGCTTGCGCGGTCTCGCTCCGCCGCCCCGCCTCCAGCAGGCTCCCCAGCTGCCCCGCCAGGATCGTGGCCTTGGCCGCCAAGCCTTCATTGAAGAACTCGAGGCTGGAATCGTGCAAGAACGTAATCGCTCCCGTCACTTCATTAAGAACCGTTAGCGGCGCCGCCATCAGCGATCGCGCCTCAAATTCTAGCGCCGCCGGAAAGCCCGCGGATTTCACATGGTTGGCGAAGATGGTCCGTCGTTGCCGCACCGCCTCGCAGGTGACCACACTCTGATCGGAACGCAACCGCATGCCGACAAAACGCTCCGCCAGTTTTCCATCCGCTTGTTCTCCAACCAGCTCGCCGGCCAAATCGCAGCCCCAGTAATAAACCCCGGACACTTCAAAAAACTCCCGGGTAGCCCGGCAAAAAAACTGAATCAGGGAGTGGGCTCCGGACCGTTCCCCGGCTTTGGCCGCAATTCCGGCCACCAGCTTCTGGAAGCCCTCATCCGATCCCGGGCCAACTTTCGGGGGAATGATCGGACCGCGTCCAGAAACGCCTAAACCCGCGTCGAAAGTAGAAGGATAGTGTTCTCGATTCACAAGTGCTTGAATCTATTGGGAAACTACCTGTCATCTCATTTTGAGTCAAGAGAAATGGGTGAAGAGGTGCCAGGGTAAGAAATCCCGCAATGTTTTGAGATTTTGTCTCAGAGTGAGAAATCCAACACCGTCCCGCCGGAATGAGACATGGCAAACTCGACAAGCTCTGCCGGTCCCTCTCTTCGACCTCTTCAAATTCCTTTCGTTACCGCAAGATACAGCTCATTACCTTCGTTTTTTCAATAACCTTCAGGTGGCCCGGCCCTTGCACGTTGGGGGTTAGCTTCCCGAAAGTGAGGAGGAATTGTGTCTCGAAGAACTGCGGCGGCCCTTGTGGCCGTTTTAACCCTGGCAGTCACTCTCAGTCCGCCACACAGTGGGGCGCAACAAGCCCAAAGCCAAGAACTGATCCGCCGGGCAATCACTAAGGTGCAACCCGCCTATCCGGATCTGGCACGGAAGATGAATATCGCGGGCACGGTGAAGATTCAGGTGGTGGTGGCGTCCAACGGCATCGTGAAGGTCGCCCACGTGGTCGGAGGTCACCCGGTTCTGGCCAACGCAGCGCTGGATGCGGCGAAGAAATGGCGGTTTGAACCGGCGTCGGAAGAGTGCTCAGGAGTAATCGACTTCAAGTTTGAACCGCGCTAGGCCGGCGGAGGAGATTAGGGATGACAATCGGCAAGAAGTTATACACGAGTTTCGGCATGATTCTCACCATGGTGGTGGTGTTGTTTCTGGTGAACTGGTCGGCAGTGCTACGCGAGCACGCGGCCAAAGCTGCCGCCGCGGCCTCGCTGAAGATGGCCGACAGCACCAACGCTATTCGCTTCCAGATGATGCAGAACCGGCTCTATCTCAGCAACTACCTGTTAAGCGGTGACACGCGCGAAGTGGACCGCATGAATGAGGGTCTGCGCACCCTCAGCGAGAAGCTCGAACAGGGCAAGACCCTGGCAAGCTCCGACCAGGTCAAAAACGCGCTGGCCAAAGTGGAACAACTGGAACAGGCCTGGGGCAAGGAATTCGCCCAGCCGCTGATCGACAAACGGAAAGACGTGGACTCCGGCAACGCCACCGTCGCCGAACTACAGATCTACTACTTGCAGAAGGACGCTTCTTCGTGGGTAAGGAATTCCACCGACTCGCTGGATGTCGCCGACGGTGAAAACCGCAAGCTGGTGGACGAGCGCCGGCAGTCGGATGAAACCGCCGCCACGGCGACGATCGTCATATCGTTGTTGAGCACCCTGCTGGCGTTGTCGTTGGGTGCCGCAGTAGCCTATCGCACCGCCAATTCGATTACCCAGCCGCTCAACGACCTGATGAACGTGGCTCGCGGCATTGGCAACACCGGCGATCTCGAGCACAACATTGACCTGAATCGCGCAGATGAGATTGGCGAACTGGCACGCACCTTCGACAAGATGGTCACTTATCTCAAGGAGATGGCCGGCGTATCAGAATCGATCGCCGGAGGCGACCTGACTCTGGAAGTGAAACCGCGGTCTTCCCACGATACGCTCGGCAACGCCTTCGCCCGCATGGTCGAAGGCCTGGCCGGTCTGGTGCGCAGCGTTCGTGATGCCTCGTCTCAGGTGGCCAGTGCCTCCAACCAGGTGGCGGGCGCCTCCGACGACGCCGCCAAGGTCGGACTGCAGGCCTCCTCGGCCATCGATGAAGTCACCAGCACCATGCACGAGATGAGCGTCAACGTGCAGAACATGGTGAAGAGTACCCAGGTGCAGGCCTCCAGCGTCAGTGAAACCTCCGCCTCGATCGATCAGATGGTAGCCTCGATTCAGCGAGTCGCCGATACCGCCAAGGTTCTGCTCGACATCTCCAACCGCTCGCGCGAAGAGGTTCACAACGGCATCGGCACCATGGAGAAGGCCACCGACGGCCTGAACCGCATCAACACCACCATCACCTCTTCGGGCCAGATCATTGGCGCCCTGGGACAACGCGCCGACGACATTGGCAAAATCATCGAAGTGATCGACGATCTCGCCGAGCAGACCAACCTGCTGGCCTTGAACGCCGCCATTGAAGCGGCGCGCGCCGGCGAACACGGCCTGGGATTTGCCGTGGTTGCCGACGAAGTGCGCAAGCTGGCCGAGAAGTCCGCGCAATCCACCAAGGAAATATCGGAGCTCATCCAGAGCATTCAGAAGGAAGCCCGCAAGGCGGTCGAGAATATGGACCGCTCGACCACCATCGTGAACGAGGGCCTCGAACTGGGCGGAGAGCTGAACGCCGCCTTACGCAAGATTTCCAACGTGGTCACCGAGGTGTACAAGTTCGCGCAGGAAATCGGCGCGGCCACCAATGAACAGTCGCATGGCTCGTCGCAGATTGCGCGCGCCACTACCCGGCTGAATGAAATCACCCACGAAATCAATTCGGCCGTGGAGGAGCAGGCCTCAGGAGCGCAGGCCGTGGTCAAGGCTATGGAACGGATGCGCGAACTGGTGCAGCAGTCCACCTCCGGTTCGACCGAGCTGGCGGCCTCGTCCGAGCAGATGTCGAAGATGTCGCGCGGCCTGTTGGAATTCATCGACCGCTTTGCTCTGGGGGAAAATTCCCCTGGACCAACCGTCGATACCCCCAGCCGCAATGTACGCCGGGCCTCGGCGGGGTCGTTTTAAGACGCAGGGAGCAGCTCCATGCATGGCTCCCCAACAGAGTTTCTAAGATTTCTTAAAGTATGAACCATGAACTTCATATCGTGGGCTTCAAGGTGGGTCGTGAGACCTACGGCGTTCCCATTACTTCGTTGCACGAAATCGTACGCGTTCCCGAGATTACGGCCGTACCCGACGCGCCCGACTATCTGGAAGGCGTGATCAACCTGCGCGGCAAGATCGTTTCCGTCATGGATCTGCGCAAGCGTTTCGGAGACAAGCAGGCCACCATTCGCAAACAGAATCGCATTCTGGTGGTCGAGCATGCCGGCCGGCTCGCGGGTCTGATCGTGGATTCGGCCTCCGAAGTACTGAAGATTCCCGCCGAGGCCGTGGAACTTCCGCCGGCCGCGTTTCAGGAAGGCGGCCTGAACTGTGTCACCGGCCTGGGCAAGGTTGGAGGACGGCTGGTGGTACTGCTCGACATGAGCAAACTGCTGGCTCCGGGCAGTTTGCAGATCAAGACTGAGACCAGCGAAAACCCGACGCCGGCCAAGCCCGAGGCACGAAGCGCGGCGGCAAAGTGAGCAAAGCAGGCGATTTCGCACTTTACTGTTTCCGACATCCTGAATTCAGCCTTGGGCAAGAACGAGAAAACGTATGAGCACATTCGGAGCCGCAACAGCTCCCATACTCACGGAAGCGGAATTGAGGTTGTTGCAGGCGCTCGTCTATCAGGAGTGCGGCATGCACTTCGACGAACGCCGTACCCCCTTTCTTCAGGACCGGCTGCTGCGGCGCTTGAAGGAATGCCGCCTCGACTCCTTTTATTCGTACTACCGCTTGCTGATCAGCAACCAGGGCAAGGACGAACTGGCCAAGCTGCTGGAGAACCTCACGGTCAACGAGACCAGCTTTTTCCGCCACAAGGCGCAACTGGATTTATTTCAGAAAGGCGTGTTGGAGGAATTGTTCAAGCACAAGAGTTCGCGACGCGAGTACTCCATCCGTGTCTGGAGCGCGGGTTGTTCGACCGGCCAGGAAGCCTATACGCTGGCCATGCTGGTGACCGACGCGCTGGCCTACTACTACCTGCGCAACCCGCTGCCCATCAACATGCCCCTGCCCAAACCGCTGGTGCCGCCCCCGTGGCGATTGGAAGTGCTGGCCAGCGACATCAGCTACTCGGTATTACGGACGGGACAGGATGGCACCTATAGCGAGAATCAGATGTCGATGGTCGATTACGGATATCGTCTGCGCTATTTCGACAAGACCGGCGATCGCTACGCCATCAAGAAGCCGCTGAAAGAGATGGTGCACTTCGACTTTCACAATCTGAAGACGGAGTACCTACCGCAGCGCAACGATGTGATCTTCTGCCGCAACGTGATGATGTACTTCGATGAGGCCGAGCAGAAGCGCCTGGTCGAGAAGTTTTACCGCTGCCTGAACGCCGGCGGATATCTCTTCGTGGGACACGCGGAAAGCCTTCTGGGCCTGACCAGCAAATTCCGCATGGTTCACAAGGATAGTGGAACGGCGTACCAGCGGCAAGAGGTGAGGGATTAAGGCATGACGGATTCCCCCGACGAGCGTGGCGCGGAACTGCGGGAGCTCTTCTTCGAGACCTCGCAGGAACTGCTGCAGGCGCTGAATGACGAAGCGCTGAAGCTGGAGAAAAAACCCGGCGACGAGGAAATCGTGCGCGTCATCCGGCGCACGGTGCATACCTTGAAAGGCGACTCGGCGGCCTGCGGGCTGCGCGAGTTGAGCGAACTGGCGCATCAGTTCGAGGATGCCCTGTCGCTCGCAGGTACGACAACCCAGGCGGCCGTGACCGAGATCGCCTTCGCCGCCGCCGACGTTTTTGCGGAGATGATCGCAGCCTATCGCAGCGACCGCAAGTTGCCCTCCACGAAAAGTTTGAGCAAGCGGATCGAAGATCTGACCGCCCTGCCTACCTCGGGAAAGACCCGGCGAAGCAAAAAATCGATCGGCCGGATATCCACTTCTACTTCTACTTCCAAAAAAACCGCACCCCAAACCTCCTATAAGTCGGCGGTGCACTTTACCGAATACGAAAAGCTGGCCATGACCCAGGCCCAGGCCGCCGGTCAAGATGTGTATCAGGTAGTGGTGAAGATCGATCCCCACTGCGCCATGCCGATTGCGGGGCGGCAGCTGGTGCATAACGCCCTCGGGGTCATGGGCCCCATTCTGGCGGTGCGGCCCGACGGCAAGTCCCCCGCCGCCAGCCGGCAGGTGGAATTTGTGCTGGCTAGCGTACAGACCGCAGAGCAGATTGCCGCCAAGTGCAGGATTCCGACCATCTCGGCCGAAGTCACGGTCGATTTGCTGTTGGCTGCCGCAGCCCTGAAGGAGGCGCAGAGCGAGAGCAATAGCGCCAGCAAGAGCGGCAGCGAGATTGTCAGCACGGACGAAGCCAGGATCGAAGGCCAGAACCAAGCACTGCCCCAAGTCTCGAACCTAGTGGCACCGGCACCCGAATTTCTTCCCCTGGAAGCTTCTGCTGGGGCAGCCGCCGAGGTGGCCACGGCGCCCAACCTGCAGGAAAATATTTTGCGCGTGGACGCTGGCCGCATCGACAGTGTACTCAACCTGGTGGGAGAGCTGATTATCGGCAAGTCGATGTTGCAGCAGGCGCTCAGCGAATTTTCCAAACGCTATCCGAAAGAGCCCGTACGCGGTAAGTTTGCCGACGCCATGGCTTTCCAGGCCCGCGTGCTCAACGATTTGCAGCGCTCGGTCATGAAAATTCGCATGGTCCCGGTCGATCAGTTGTTTCGCCGCTTCCCTCGCATGGTGCGCGACGTGGCGCGGCAATGCGGGCGCGAAGTCGAGCTGGACATCAGCGGGCAGGACACCGATCTCGACAAGGGAATTCTCGACGCCATCGCCGAGCCCCTCACCCATTTAGTCCGCAACGCGGTGGGCCATGGCATCGAGCCTGCGGACGAGCGCCGCAAACTGGGCAAATCTCCGCAGGGGGTCATCCGGCTGAATGCTTATCACCATGGCAATCAGGTCATCGTCGAAGTCACCGACGACGGCCGCGGCATGGACGCCCAAAAGATTCGCGCCAAGGCCCTGGAACTGGGAATGACGACCCGCGAAGAAGTCGTGCGGCTGAACGATGCTGAGGTCTTCGACTTCATCTTCCGCCCCGGCTTCAGCACTGCCGAGGAGGTCACCGAAGTCTCTGGGCGGGGGGTTGGCATGGACGTGGTGCAGAGTGTATTGCACCGGCTGAAGGCTTCCATCAGCGTGGAGACTCGCCCCGGCAAAGGCACCACTTTCCGGATGAAGCTTCCGCTGACCCTGGCCATCATCAAGGCGTTGCTGTTTTGGGTGGAGCAGCGGTTGTATGCCGTTCCGCTGAACGCGGTGCTCGAGATTGCGCGAACCTTCGAGACCGAAGTGCATCAGGTCGACAACTACGAGGTGCTGCAATTGCGCAATCAGGTGTTACCGCTGCTGCGCCTGGGCCGTCCCGCCGAAAAAGAAAGAAAAGCCAAGCTTTTTGTACTCGTCATCACTGCCGGAGAAAGGAAATACGGATTGATCGTCGATGCGCTGGAAGGCGAAGAGGAATTGGTGATCAAGGCATTGGATGACCAGACATTTTCGACGGATCTGGTTTCCGGCGCCTCTATTTTGGGCGACGGCCGCGTGGTGCTGATTCTGAACCTGCCCGCCATCGTGGAGCACGTTGGACGCTGGCGTCAGCAGGAGACCGGACAGGCCCATTCCGGTTTGTTGCTCACCGCCACCGACCGCAGCCGCCTGGCCGTGGTCCCGGGCTTGAGTGCGGCCGCAGGAGGCCAGGCGTGAGGATAACTCCCATACGCGTGCTCGTGGTCGACGATTCGGCGCTGATGCGCAAATTGATTCCGCAGATGCTGGCGGGCGACGATTCCATCGAAGTGGTTGGAACCGCGATGGACGGCGCGTTCTGCCTGAAGAAAATCGAGGAGTTGAAGCCCAGCGTGGTTACGCTCGACCTGGAAATGCCGGGGATGAATGGGATCGAGGCGTTGAAAGAGATTATGCGGCGGCAGCCTCTGCCGGTCATCGTGTTCAGCTCGCACAGCACCGAAGGTGCGTCGGTCACCATGAAGGCCCTAGGCCTGGGCGCATTCGACTTCGTCACCAAACCCAAAGACGCCACCGGGCACATGGCGGAAACTGCCCGCGAATTGATTGCCAAGGTGAAGGCAGCGGCCGAGTCCAAACTGAAGCCGCGCATGCTCTCCGGAATTCCTCCCAAGCCGGAGAAGCTCCCCCTCTCCGGCGCCCCTCCCAACAAGGTCATTGCCATCGGCGTTTCTACCGGAGGTCCGCAGGCCATGGAATTTGTGCTGGCGCAATTGCCCGGAGACTTTCCCGGAGCCATTGCCGTGGTACAGCACATGCCGGAGGGATTCACCGACATGTTTGCCCGGCGGCTCGATGAAATATGCCCCTTGCGGGTCAAAGAAGCGCAGTCCGGAGATGTGTTGCAGCCGGGACGCGTGTTGATCTGTCCCGGAAGCCGCCACATGAGAGTGAAACGACTGCCTCTGGGAGACGTCATCGTGCTCTGTGATGAGCCGCGAGTGAACGGGCACCGGCCCAGCGCGGATGTGCTGTTGCGCAGCGTGGCCGAAGAATTCAGAAGCCAGGCGGTCGGCGTGCTGATGACCGGCATGGGTGACGATGGCGCCGAGGGACTGGGCGCGGTGAAAAAAGAGGGCGGCATGACCATCGCGCAGAGCGAGGAGTCCTGCGTGGTGTACGGCATGCCCAAAGCGGCCATCGAACGAGGTTATGCCATGCGCGTGGTCGGATTAGATCGCATGGGGGCGGAGCTGCAAGCGATCTGCGGACGAACGGCTCGACCCAATGGGGGATCGAACGTGGGATCCACCGGTCGGGCACAGCGCGCGGGAAACACCCGTAAGTGAGGATCGGGAAGCGGCCCGTTCCCTGTGACCTGCGTGATCTGGTGCGGGACGAGCCAGGCATGATATGCAGTAGCGTGATTTGAAGTAAGTGTGGTTTGAAATAGGGTGGTTTGGCGTAGTGGGTTGACCGAGAAAGAGGAGATTTGTATGGAACAGTTTGCACCTGTAAAACGCAGCAAGGACGGACAGCCGGTTCGCTACTTGATCGTGGACGACTCCGTGTTTGCCCGCAAGAATCTTGCCCGCATGATTGAAAGCTTTGGCGGGCAGGTGGCAGCTGAAGCCGGGGACGGCTTGACTGCCATCAGCGAGTTCGACCGCACCCATCCCGACATCGTGCTCATGGATATCACCATGCCGCAGATGGAAGGAATTGAGGCTGCCGAACGGATTGTCCAACAGCATCCGGAGGCGCGCATTGTGATGGTTTCTTCGGTCGGATACCAGGAAAACATCGTCGCCGCGCTGCAACGGGGCGCGCGCCATTTCGTGCAGAAGCCGGTGAAGCCGGAAGTGCTGTATGAAGTCATCAAGTACGTTCTGGGCGATGACGCTGCCGTTTCCACTGCGGCCGGAGCAGGAGCCTAACTCCATGAGGATGGAACTGATCCAGCCTTTCATCAATGCGGCCGACGCCGTGTTGTCGCAAGGTTTACAGGGCACCACCAAGGTGGGAACCCTCACCATGGAAGAGGAAGCCTACCGCCGCAAGGGCGTGGCCGGAATGATCGCGCTCACCGGCGACATTGAAGGCCGGATCATACTCGATCTCGAGCCGCAGACAGCTCTGCGCGTGGCCAGCCACTACGCCGGCTCCGAACTTCCCGAGTCAGACGCGCTGATCAAGGAAACCATCTTCGAGCTCGCCAACCAGGTCGTCGGCAACGCCATCTCCGCGCTCAACGATCAAGGCTTCCATTTCCGGGTACATCCCCCGCTCCTTCTTACTGCGCAGGAGGGTGACAAGACCAGCGAAGATACCGAAGCGCTGATGATCTCCTTTGAGACCTCACTTGGCATGGTCTTCATGAATGTTGCGCTACGCTACAACAAGAGGCGGCTGGCCGATCATGCGGGAGTCGGTGCCTGAGGCCGGCTTCCAGTGGCATTCTTCACTACCAGGGCAGCGCCCGCGTTTATCGGGACATATATCGTGGGTGAATCGTCTGACCATACCAGGCTACGAGTCCTTTAGAATGCCAACGATCCCTCGATCTGGCAAAAAGCAAGCCGCAGGAAAGCAAACCGCGAAACAACGCCGGTAGTCCCTCGCCCCTGTAACGATTAATCTCCGAACCCTCGGGTAAAGCGAAGGGTCGAGCCCGTTCACCCTCGATTTATTTGCGCAGTGGTGCGGCGGCGTCCGGCAGTAACTTGCTGGATACGGGCTACCTCGCTAGGTTCAGCACATGCCGAATCATTATGGCGTTAACCGGAGGTGCGCCGAAGATGCTGGCGGTCCTGCCTGGTCCGAAAGTGAGACTAGCAGGAGAAAGGCAAATGTATTCGTCGTTGCGATTTCGCTGGGCGCGCTGAGTCTTTCGGCTGGGTGCTCGAAGCAGACGCAGGCGGCCCGAACGGCAGCGCCTGACTCTACGCAGGCAGCATCCACTCCCCCACCGGCGGCCCCACAAAACAGTTTGGCAGCCGGATACCCGCGGCCGGCTGAGGATACGCGCAGATACGATCCAGAAAAGGAAGCGGAGAAAATTGATATCAAGCTGTATCCGGGCGCGGGAATCCTTTCCATGCCATATGCAATACGACGAGGAAATTATCTGCAGCAGCGCGTATTCTTCACGACCACCGATGGCCGTGGCGATGTTGTGAAGTTTTACGACCAGATTTATGGCCTGGGAACTTTTCAAGAGAACGCGATCGGTGTGGCCGCAGCTTCGATCACGCAAGTGGGGTCAGGCGACTCGTATCTTTTCAACATACACAACGCGCCCGACGGCGAAACGCACATCGAAGTCACCGAAATCCGCACCTGCGAAATGATTCCTGCGCCCTGCGACGAAAGCCGGGCCCCGCGGCCTGCTGAGGACACCAGCGCATACGATCCGGAAAAGGAAGCCGAAAAAATTGGCGTCAAGCTGTCCCCGGGTGCGCGCATCTTTTCGATGCCGTACGCAGTGCAGAGAGGAAGCTATTACCAACAGCGCGCATTTTTCGCGACCGCCGATGGCCACGGCGATGTAGTGAAGTTTTACGACCAGATTTATGGCGTGGGAACCTTTCAAGAGAACGCGATCGGTGTGGCCGCAGCTTCGATCGCGCGAGCGGGGGCACGTCAGTCGTATCTTTTCAAAATATACCCCGCGCCCGGCGGCGGAACGAATATTGAAGTGACCGCAATCCGGCCGTGCGAGACGTATTCTGCGCCGTGCGGTGGAAGCTAGAAGTGTCGCGCAACGCCAGGGGGTAACCGGAGGGGAGAAAATGATGGGAACTGGCGGCGCCGGACCAGATACGCATCGTAGTGGACTACGCGACCGGAGAGCTTAAACTGGTCCGCCGCGACGCTGCCGGGGCGCGCCAGCCTTCCTGTACGAGACCAAGTTTCATCCCGGCGGCGCAGCATTCCGCGACACGACAATCGGCTGCTGGGTGGGAGCGAACGATAATCTTCTCCGGAAGATCGTCACCCTGACAACAGGAACGGGCCCGTCCAGTAGGAAAGTTGAGGTCCGTTACACGATAACCTGCTCCTACGGGCTGGTGCCTGAAATCAAACCCCGATTCAATCCTGGACAACCGCCCCATCGCAGGGCTCAGGCCAGCAGGGAAAACTGATTGCCGGGAGGCGTGCCGTCGGAGTCTTCAGTGGAGTCGGCGAATCTTCTTAATTCGGGATATTTCTGCAGCAGCGTCGGCGGGGCGGATACTCGCTTGCCGGTCACCATGGCCTTCAATTCCAGGGCATTAACGCCGGCCTTGCTTTCGAAGTGGTTGTTGGTGATGACGTAGGTTGTCTGTGCTTTTTCGGCGACGTTATCGATTCGTTCCTTCCAATGTTCCAGTTCCCGCTCATTGTACAAATAGTTGTAGCGGTCATTGCGGTTGTCCGAATCGAACCACTGATCATAGTTGCGTCCGTGCAGGCGCACATATGCAATCGGCGCGGTCACATGTTCTGTCGGCGCGAGCGACCCTCCTAGCAGGGGCTGATCGAGATTGCAGAAGCCGACATTCTGATGGGCGAACGCCGCTAGCGTCTCCGCATTGTCCCAACTGGAGTCACGCACTTCCACGACTCGAGGATATTCAATGAACTGACGCAGCAAGCGGTCGAGATATTCCCGGTTCAGCGAAGTGTTTTTAAACGACACCGGAAACTGGATGAGCAGCGCCCCCAGCCTCCCCTCGGTCGCAAGAACGTCGAGACCCTCGCGAGTGCGAGCTTCGTCTTCGTCGGTCGGGCGGATGCTGGCGGCCGACGTGGGTTCCATCATTGCGTTGGGCGAGTGCGTGAAGGCGCGATACAGCTTGGCGGTAAACAAAAAGTCGGGATTGACCACCGCAACCCTGCGGCACCAGAGCTTGGCCAGTTGGGCCTTGATGGGGCCGTAAAACGACGTGTTAATTTCGGTGGTATCGAAGAAGCGCGCCAGGTATTCCAGCGGATGCATCCTGCGATGCTGCATTCCTGAAGGATAAAAAATTCCTTCCCAGTCTTTGTACGACCATCCCGCCGTGCCGAAGCGGATCCGGTTCGGGCGGGTCTGAGGCAAGCGAACTTGGGCGCCGGATCCCATGAGTAGAACCGCAGACGGAGGGGCAGCCCCAGAGTAGCACAAGGCGGATGGAGCAGAAGAGTCTGCAACTGGTCTGATAAACCCAGCAGACCATGGTTGCCTGTTCGGTTCCGGACATTCAAAGGCCGACGGCGGACACCTTAAAACATCCTGTCTCGACAGCGGCACGCTCTTGTTCTTTGCCATCAAGCGGTTACACTTTTCGCTAGATTGGTAAGAGTCTTGCGGGGGGAGAGACCAATCTGTTAGCCGGCGTGATCCTTTCGCCTTGGTATTGGCCCGCGCACTGCGGCAGCGTCGTGCGAGATAGGAGGACAAACCTGAGATGGGCGGACTGCTTCAAGACATTCGCTATGCGCTGCGGCAGTTGCGCAAGAACCCGGCCTTCACTGCAGTTGCAGTGCTCACGCTGGCGCTGGGCATCGGGGCGAACACGGCGCTCTTTTCCGTGGTCAACGGCGTGTTGCTTAATCCGCTGCCTTACTGGCAGCCGGATCGACTGATGGCGCTCTATTCGCAAGACCATGACTTCACATCGTCGTCGATTTCGTATCCCAATTTCCTGGACTGGGTTCGAGGCAATCGCTCGTTTTCCTCCCTAGCCGCCTTTCTGGGCGTTGACTTTAACCTGACTGGAGCAGCTGAACCCGAGCGTGTTCCGGGGAAGATGGTGTCGGCGAGCTTCTTCCCGTTGCTGGGTGTGAAACCGACCATCGGCCGCGTGTTCCTTCCCGAGGAGGACCAATTGGGAGCGCGTCCTATCGTGTTGATTAGCGGCGGACTGTGGAAACGCCGATTCGGATCTTCGCCCGCTGCCGTGGGCAAGACTCTCACCCTGAACGGCACGGTGTACACCGTGGTGGGCGTGATCCCGGAAGATTTCCGTTACGGCGGGGGCAATTCTTATCGCAGCGACGTGTACGTTCCAATCGGCCAATGGGATGATCCGACCTTTCGAGACCGCCGAACCGGCATGCTAGACGCGGTGGGCCGGCTCAAACCCAGGGTCACCTTTGAGCAGGCGAAAGCGGATATGGACGCGCTGGGGCGCCATCTGGCCGAGGTGTATCCCGAGGCTGACAAAGACACCGGCATCACGCTGGTCCCCCTGAAACAGAACATGGTGGGTGATATTCAGCCCTACCTGCTCGTACTGCTGGCGGCGGTGGGCTTTGTTCTCCTGATCGCTTGCGTGAACGTCGCGAACCTTCTACTGGTGCGCTCGACTGCTCGCATCCATGAGTTTGCTATCCGCGCCGCGTTGGGGGCAAGCCGGAGCCGCGTCGCCAGGGAGATCCTCACTGAAAGCGCGCTTCTCGCAATCGCCGCAGGGGCCCTCGGTCTGTTCATAGCTTCCTGGGGATTGCGATCAGCCTTGCAGGTGCTCCCGAAAGCGCTGCCTCGCGCCGAGGGTGTCCACCTCGATGGTCATGTCCTGCTATTCACCCTTGCGGCCTGCTTGCTGGCGGTAATTTTGTTCGGCTTGGCTCCCGCCGTCAGCACCTCCCGCATTCATGTGTATGAAACACTCAAGGAGGGGGGACGCGGGTTGAGCGGGGTGCGACACCGCGCCCAGCGCGTTTTCGTCACCATCGAAATGGCGTTAGCACTTGTCCTGCTGGCTGGGACGGGACTGATGATGCGCAGTCTGGTCCGGCTCTGGAATGTTGACCCCGGTTTTGATTCCCATCACGTCCTGACCTTCACCAGTTCGTTTCCGACCATCAAATCCCCGGCCACCATGCGAGCGCAATGGCGCGCGATGCAGGATCATCTCGAAGCCATTCCCGGAGTCGACAGCGTCTCCCTCACGGTGAGTTCCTTGCCCATGCGGGGCGAATCCGACCTGCCTTTCTGGCTCGTCGGCCAGCCCAAACCCTCAACCGAAGCTGAAATGAAGTCGGCCCTGGTTTATCTCGTCCAGCCGAACTATCTGCGCGTGATGCGAACTTCCTTGGAACGGGGCCGCTTTCTTGCGCCTCAGGATGATGATCACTCGCCGGTCGTGGTCGTGATTGACGAGCGCTTCCGCGAGCTTTATTTCGGCCAGCAGGACCCCATCGGCCGACATGTTCATTTCGACATCCTAAACGTGACGGCTGAAATCGTGGGAGTTGTGGCGCATGTGAAGCAATGGGGCCTTGACGAGGACCCGACGACGCTCATCCAGGCGCAGTGTTATTTCCATATGACCCAAACTCCCGATCCGTTTTTGTCCTTGCTGTCCACGAACACGAATACGGGGATTGTGGTCCGGACGAAAGGATCACCCCTTGCCCAAGTCGGCTCCATTCGCCATGCCTTGGAACAGATCAACAGCCAACTGGTGATGTACGACGTCGAAACGATGGATAACATCATGCTGGACTCCCTCGCGGCGCGTCGCTTCTCGATGATTCTTTTGGGTGTCTTCGCCGCGCTGGCCCTCGTCATGTCGAGCGTGGGGATCTACGCAGTGATTTCTTACGTCGCGGCTCAGCGGACGCATGAAATCGGAATTCGCATGGCGTTAGGGGCCGAATGGCGAGACGTGCTGAAAATGGTTTTGCGGGAAGGGGCAAGAATGGTGTTCCCGGGGGTCGTCGTCGGCCTTCTGGCCGCGATAGCGGTCACGCGTTTCATGGCCAGCTTACTTTTCGGGGTCAGCGCACGCGATCCGCTGACCCTCACCGGAGTGGCGGCCTTATTGATCTTTATTGCTCTGGCGGCCTGCTACATCCCCGCGCGCCGAGCCACCAAGATCGATCCTCTGGTGGCGCTGCGGTACGAGTAATCGCTACAAATAGCTCTGCATGATTCTCATCCAGCCGAGGCCCGAGCATGCCGAGAAAGTTCATCCTGGGAACACTGAGCCCTAGAGCTTCTGAAGGAAGGGAAATCAGCTCGCGCGCCCAACTGGACGCTACCAGCAATCGCACCACCGAAATTCTGAAGCGGAAACGCACAATCACCAGGGACAACGGTGTTGCGTCTTGCCAATTTTTTGGCGGGACTGCGGAATTTTGCTTTAACCGGCAGAGTCTTTATGAAATCCGGATTGCGCAGCGAAAACTCGGCAGTTCCATCAAGACACTGCCAAGCCAAAACACCAGCCCGCTTCCGCATACCCCTCCCTACCGCGGCGGAGTTCCCTGCGCCGACAATGCCTGATTAAGCTGGCTGGCCAGCGCATCCGCCTGCTCGTTCGAGATTGCGAGCTGACCGTCCAGCAGAAGGATCAAATTCCCCACGCCGGTATCCTGGAATCTGGCGCTTTGGATTGCCGCGGAATTCCGTACCGCGGGCGGCAGTGTAATTTTAAAATCTTCGCCGATTTGCGCCGCAGTCAGCACGGATTGGGCGATCGCATCCCGCAAATCCTCGCCCAGCGATCCGGAGCGCAGGGCCTCGCCCATCATGCCGGTAGCACCGATGCGGCCCAACGCGGTTACCATCTTTAACGTATTCGGCTTTTCCACCACCGCCTGCAACTTGACCTCGACCGTGCCATCTTCTTCCGCCAGTTCGTTCGAGGTTTGCTGGCCAAACATCCGCGAGCAGGTCCAGCGCTCAAAGTGCATGCGCACCAGGAGCAGGCTTGCCGGAGTCGAAGGCGTCAGCGTGGCCTGCTGAATCGCGATCCGCTGGCCGCAGTTCTCCGACCGATCGAGCTGAGCCCGCAGCAGTTCCGTAATATTCTGTTGCAGCTCCGACAGATCTGCGGACAACTCAAGTTTGAAGGTTCGCTGGCTCCCCTCGGCCGCAATCTGCTCCAGCCGACCCGAAACCGGGACTCCGATCGTCTGATTTGCAATGCTGACCGGGTGATCCACCGCCGGAAGCGTGAAGGCCAGATCCTGACCATTGGCCAGCGTGATACTCATTTCCCTGCCAAGCGCGAGTTGTTGGTCGGAAAATTCCGCTAAAGCCTTGCCCAGACTCTCGGCATGCGCCGCGACTTCAGGGCCGGCGGCCTTCGCCTCCACACTCTGGTCCATCCTCTTCTGTTCCTGTTCCAGATCCGAGTCCGCTTTGCCCACTCTTTTGGCGATATCTTTCAGTCCTGACTTCTGCTCCGGGGAAAGTCCCAGCTGGAATTTTTTGTTCCCATTCCGCACATTCTCCAGTGCCTGGTCTAAAGCCCTTCGGTCCGCGGGTTCCGCCGCTCCGTTTTCCTTCTGCAACTTTTCCTGAAACTCTTTCAGTACGGCTTTTGCCGCCTCTGTACTTTTTACCAACGCCTGAAACTCCACCGTCTGTTGGCTGGTGGCCTGCACCGCCATGGCCTCGTGAAAGTCCTTTAGACTGTCGTCTTCTTTCACTCCGCTTGGCCGATTGGAGCCGGAAACACTACCGTTGATTCCCCCACTACCACTACTACCGCCGTGCCGCTGCGCCGTCGCCTCCCGCGGATTGGCCAGCAGGACAGCCCCCAGAATCAGCGCGCCCGTCGCCGAGAAAACCCCACTTCGAATCATGACGTAAATCTCCGAATTCTCCGTGCAGGTATTGTAGCGAAACGGCCAGCGTGGAAGGAAGCCAGAACCGCGCGTCAATCGGGCCAAAACTGGCGCCTGACCAAACTGGCGACGTGCTTCAGCTTGGCGCATGGGGAAGAAAAAAGCCACACTTTTTACAGTTCTTTGCAAAATGCATCTTGGCTAACCAAGGAAGTGAGGTGAACTGAAGCAAGGATACCACCTCGAGAACATCCATCCGCGAACCATCGCTCCGCCCCTCACGCCAGCGACACGATGACCCAGTACGTGCCCGTGGGATAGGTAGGAGTCCGCCCGAAGCAGGCGCCAATGGAAAAGCTGCGGAGGTGGCCTCCGGCAACGGCCTGGTCCGCTCCGCCCGGCAAGATTTCCGGATGCAAGGTGGTGTATGTGAGTAGGCTGAGGCTTTCGGCAAGCTTGGTGCTGGACGGCATGACGAGCTTGTCGGCTTGCGCCATGGAGCAGGCAGCGTCGTCGGCGCCGAGCCAGTCGTGTCGCTGCAATTGAGGCTGGCCCGCCTGGCGACGGATTTGGGTTACTGCCGCGGCTACCTGCGCCTTCACTTCCGCGGCAGAATATTTGCGGAGGGCGCTTCCGAAGTCCTGCACAATGTAGAGTTGCTCTCCGCTACGAGCCACGCCCAACCCGACGACGTTATAGACCGGGTTAAGCAGGTTCGCCCGATGCCGAGGGGAATGCATTAAATGTTCATGCCCATGCTGGGCGTCATAGTCGAGCGCAACGTTTTCCCCTTCCTCCTCCAGCTGGAGTTCGGTTGTCGCCGCCAGGCGTTGCGGCAGGGAGGGCTCGCCGTCCAATTGATGCGAAAGCCGCTGCGTTCGCGCCATGGCCTGCGCGTGAATGCGGGCCGCTTGCGAAAGTCCGACATCCATCGTGAGTGGAGGTGCCCCGGCCTGCTGACGCGACTGATTGGCGAATCCCAGGAGCTGCTGTTCCGTCTGAACATCAAACGATGGATCGGAAGCCTTAGCAGCAGCGGGATTCAGAGTGGCCTTCTGGGCCGGTTGCCCTGCGCTTCCCCATCCTGCTGCTGAAGACGCCATCAGACGCATCGCGGGTTGCACCGTCGCGACGCTGGTGCTCAGCAGGAACCCCAATAACATTCTGGCGGCTCTATGCATTCATCTGGCCTATCCACCGAAATCGGACGCCGGTTCGGCTCCCCCCGTTCGGTGCGGGCAGCGTTCCGGCGCAAATTCTGTTGCTGGTGCTAGGCTAGGGGCTGGAATTGAGGGCGGGAAGTTACCTGTGTCTATGGAACTAGGGACCAGTGGGGTCATTGGCCTGTTGTTTGGCGGCCTGCTTGCGTGGCTGACGCTGCGTTCGCGTACGGCTGCGCTGCAGGCTCGTTTATCGTTGACGGAGAAGGAATTAGCCGCCGTAAAGGCCGATCTGGCGCGGCTCTTGCAGGAGCAACGTAGCTTGGTGGAGAGCCGCGCCCGCTTGGAATCCGCTCTGGAAGCGGAACGAAAGACCAGCAACGAGAAGATCGAGTTGCTGACCAAAACCGGGGACCGCGCCGCCACGGACTTGCAAAACGCGTTTAAGGCGCTCGCCGCCGACGCCCTGAAAAGCAACAATTCTTCGTTCCTCGAGATCGCCCAGGAAACCCTGAAGCGGTTTCAGACCGAGGCCAAAGGCGATCTCGATGCCCGCCAGAAAGCGGTCGTCGATTTGGTCGCTCCCGTGCGCGAATCGCTGAACAAAGTCGACGCACAGATTCAGCAGATGGAAGTTGCCCGCAGCGGGGCCTACGGCGACCTCAAAGCCCAGGTTCAATCTCTCATCACCACGCAAAAACAATTGCAATCGGAAACCGGCAATCTGGTGCGCGCCCTGCGCACCCCGAATGTCCGCGGACGCTGGGGCGAAATCCAGCTGCGGCGAGTCGTCGAAATTGCCGGCATGCTTTCCTATTGCGACTTCGCCGAACAGCAGACCGTGACCGGCGAAAGCGGTCGCCTACGCCCCGATCTCGTCGTGAAGTTGCCCGGCGGCAAGCACGTGGTGGTCGATGCCAAGACGCCTCTGCAGGCCTTCCTCGACGCCTTCGAAACGACCGATGAAGAAACGCGACGCGCCTGCCTCGCCAATCACGCCCGGCAGGTCCGCGATCACATGAAGACGCTGAGCAGCAAAAATTATTGGGAACAATTCGAGGCCACGCCGGAGTTCGTAGTCATGTTCCTCCCCGGCGAGACATTTTTCAGCGCCGCCCTCGAGCAGGATCCTGGCCTCATCGAACAAGGCGTTCTGCAGCGCGTGATTCCGGCCTCGCCCACAACCTTAATCGCGCTGCTGAAGGCCGTCGCCTACGGGTGGAACCAGGAGAAGCTCGCCCGGAACGCTCAGCAGATCAGTGCCCTCGGCAAAGAACTTCACGACCGCCTGCGCAAGCTCGCCGGACTGATCACCGGCGTGGGCACGAACCTCGACCGCGCCGTCGAAGCCTACAACCAGACCATAGGCTCGCTGGAAAATCGCGTCCTGGTTTCGGCGCGCAAATTCGCGGAGTTGGGAGCGTCAGTGGCGGAGGACATTCCAGAACTCGAGCCGATCGAGACTACATCCCGAGCGTTGTCTTTCGAGTGGGGCGAGGAAGACGTCCTTGCGGAACCGGCCAAGCAGGACGAGCGCCAAGGCGAGTAAATTTTCACTCGCCGTCGAAGACTGCAAGTTTCAATTCAAGTCGGAGTGGCTCATGCACTGTTTCCTGAAACACGTTTCAAATCGTATCCTCTGCCTCGCGCTGGCGGCCTGCTGGTTCGCAACGACGGGTTCCGGACAGGCCATTTCTCCGGTCGTCCTCCCTCCGGTCATTACCGTCGACCACGGCCCGAATGCTCCGCAGCAGCTTTCCAAACCCTACGTCATCCTGGTCTCACTCGATGGCTTCCGCTATGATTACGCCAAGCGCTATCACGCGGATCATCTACTCGCGCTCGCCGCCCAGGGCGCCAGCGCTCCGGAAGGAATGCTTCCCTCCTATCCTTCCATCACATTCCCCAACCATTACTCGATTGTGACCGGCCTCTACCCAGAACACCACGGCATTGTGGCTAACAGTTTTTATGATCCGGCGCGAAAACAGACCTACAGCTATCACGACAGCCAATCGGTGGGCGACGGCACCTGGTACGGCGGTACACCACTCTGGGTGCTGGCCGAGCAACAAGGCATGCGGTCCGCTTCGTTCTTCTGGGTCGGTTCGGAGGCCGACATTCAAGGCACACGCCCTACGTATTACCTGAAGTTTGATGGACGCTTCCCCAATCCAAAGCGGGTCGAACAAGTCCTGGCTTGGCTCCGTCTGCCACCGGAGCGGCGTCCGCACATGATCACCCTATACTTCTCCGACACCGACACTGCCGGACACCGCTACGGTCCCGACAGTTCACAGGTCGCCGACGCTGTCCACCAACTCGATGGCGAGATCGGCAGATTGATGGACGGCATCAAGGAATCCGATCTCCCGGTGGATCTAATCGTTCTGGCCGACCACGGAATGGCCGAGGTGAAAGGTGCGCCGATCCATCTTGATCAGTATGGCTTCAATCGATCCGGATTCAGCGCAATTGTGGGTTTAGGCTTGTATCCCAAATCCGACGACGATGCCGAGAAAGCTTATGAAGCAATGCGCGGAAAGAGCGACAAATTTGCCGTCTATCGCCGGGCGCAGGTGCCCGCCTATCTGCACTTTGACAGCAATCCGCGCGAAGGCGATCCGGTTGTCGTACCGAACGGCCCTTATTTCGTCAACCTGGCCGCAGATCTCGCTGCTCCCGCACATCTTCCTGTGGGGGAGCATGGATACGACGCTACGCGCGTGCCGGAGATGAAAGCCATATTCTTTGCGGCCGGCCCGGACATTCGGCATGGAGTTGCATTGCAGCCCTTCGAGAATGTGAACGTCTATCCGCTCATCGCCAGGATTCTCGGTCTTGATATCACCAACCTGAAGACAGGTCCGGTCGATGGAAGACTCGACGTGCTGGAGAGAATTCTTCAAACCAACTGAACCCTCCTCGGAATCAAGATCTTTTCGACGGCAACCTGAATCCTATTTCTCGCTGCGCGCAAATGCGCCCCAGGCAACCGTTTCCACTTTCAAGCATCTGAGCAGAACCGGAATACCGAATCCCACAGAAACATCCAGAAATACGTAGTTACTCTCCTAAAATGCATCTATAATTTGGGAAGTAATATTATCTGCGGGACTTAGCTGTCCCGAGATATGAGTTCAACGTGGCAGCGAAGTTGCTCATTGACCAGCAATGGGACGTCTCTCCCACGCCTCCGAAGGGTCCGGGGCCAGTACCGAAAACCATGAATCGGGAAAGTCAAGCTCGGTTTGTCGCCGTCCTGTTGTTTTTGCTGACGGTGGTTGCGGTGGTCTTTGCCGGATTCAATTTCCAGAAAGAGCGAGACTCTGCCGTTCCGGACGATGGTGTCTGGTGGGTAGAGCACAACGGCCGCCTGGTAGCCGACCGCGTCGATCCCGCCGGACCCGGAGCCAAGGCCGGTATCAAACCGGAAGATCAGTTATTTTCCGTCAATGGCCAGGAAATTGAAAGCACTCCCGGCCTGGTCCGCCAGCTTTACAACACGGGCGTCTGGTCCAAGGCTACCTACTCGCTGATCCGCCAATCGGTCACGCTGGATTCCAACGTCATTCTGGTTCCCGCCGATCGCTCGCTCAATGATTCGCTCCGCCTCATTGCCTTGATTTACCTGGGCATCGGCGTCTACGTTTTGCTACGCCGCTGGACCGCGCCCGGATCCACGCACTTCTATGTTTTCTGCCTGGTTTCGTTTATCGCGTACTCCTTCAAGTACACCGGCAAGCTGAACGACTTTGATTGGATCATTTACTGGAGCAACATCGTTGCCTGGGTCTTGCAGCCCGCCCTGTTCCTTCACTTTGTTCTGACGTTTCCCGAGAAGCGCCAATTCGTCCGCCAGCGTCCGTGGCTGCTGGCCCTGGCTTATTTACCCGGTGCCGCCCTGCTGGGAAGGCACATCATGGCCTTGCGCCTGGCCCAAGCCAGCGGCTATCTGCGCTGGGATATGGACCGCCAGGAAATGGCCTATGGCGCGGTGTTATTCGTCGCCGCGGCCGCGGTCTTGTGGTCCAGTTACCGCCTGGCCAGCACCACGATCCTGCGCCAGCAATTGAAGTGGGTGACGCGCGGAACCATTCTCGCCATCGTTCCTTACACTTTGATCTACGTAATTCCATTCCTGATGGGTTCGCTGCCCGGCACCTGGATGAAGCTATCCGTGCTGTTGCTGGGATTGCTTCCGCTCACCTTCGGCTATGCCATCTTCCGCTATCGCCTGATGGACGTTGACCTCATCTTCAAGCGTGGCGTGGTTTACACCCTGGCGGCCGCAGCGGTGGTGGGGATGTATTTTGCATTGGTCGCCGGCGTGGCCACGCTGGTGCAGATGCGGCAGCCCGGTAGGGGTCCCGTCGGATTAATCCTGGCTGTGGTGGTTACCGCGCTGCTGTTTGATCCGGTCCGCAAGTGGATTCAGGATCGCGTCGACCAGGCCTTCTACCGCACCGTCTATGATTATCGGCGGACCTTAATTGAATTTGGCCGTGAGCTGGGTTCCGAAATGGATTTGAACGCTCTGCTCTCTGCCGTCCTCGATCGCCTGTCGCGCACCCTGGCCGTCGACCGCATCGCGATTTTTCTGCGGGCCGGTGAGGACCCAGAGCAATTCATCCTCTCCAAGTCCATTGGCATGAATCCAGTGGGCAAGCTCGACCTGACTTTCCTCAGCGCGCCCCGCCCCGAACCCGCCGGACACATGTTCTTCGAGAATACGCACCAGGTGCCGCGCGAGACCGCGGGATCGCAGGAGGCAATCGCTCGCCTCGATCTGAACTACTACATCCCCTGCCGCGCCCAGCAGAAAAACGTGGCCGTCCTCGGGTTGGGAAAAACCACCAAGGGTGACTACCTTTCGAGCGAAGACATGGAGTTGCTCGAAACCCTCGGCGGCTATCTCGGCATCGCTATCCAGAACGGCCGCCTGTACGCGTCCCTACAGCAGAAGGTAGCGGAGTACGAACGCCTCAAGGATTTCAACGAGAACATCGTCGAGTCCATCAACGTGGGCATCATGGCGCTCGACATGGAAGACCGCATCGAGAGCTGGAACGCGCAAATGGAAGTCATGTACGCCCTGCCGCGCTGGCAGGCCCTGACCGAAACCGTGCAGAAAATATTTCCCCCGGAATTCGTCGACGAGTTCTACCGCGTACGGCAAAACGCCGGCATTAACAATCTGTACAAGTTCCGCCTGCAGACCCCCGCGGGCGAGACCCGCACCGTCAACGTGGCCATTGCGCCGTTGGTCACGCGCACCTTCCATGTCATCGGACGTCTCGTCATCATGGACGACATCACCGAACGCGTGGAACTCGAGGGTCAGCTTTCGCAAGCCGACAAGCTCTCCTCCATCGGACTGCTGGCGGCCGGCGTGGCGCACGAGGTGAATACGCCTCTCGCCGTGATTTCCTCTTACACGCAAATGCTGTCCAAGCAATTGCAGGGCGACCCCCAGAAGTCAGGATTGCTGGAGAAGATCACGCGGCAAACCTTCCGGGCTTCTGAAATCGTCAACAACCTGTTGAACTTCTCCCGGACCAGCGGGACCGAGTTCGCCGACGTCGACATCAACAAAGTCATCACCGACACCCTCGCGCTGCTCGAACACCAGTTCAAGATCGCCAAGATTCAGGTGCACTCCGAACTGACCTCGGGAATTTCCGCCATCCAGGGAAATCCGGGAAGACTGCAGCAGGTCTTTCTCAACCTGTTCCTCAATGCCAAGGAAGCCATGCCGGGCGGCGGCCTGCTGAATGTCGCCACGACCAACGGCGAGATGGTCAGCGTGCGAGTTTCCGATACCGGCGCGGGCATCGCACCCGAACATATCCAGCGCATCTACGATCCCTTTTTTACCACCAAGACCGCCGCCAAAGAGGGTCAAAAGCGCGGAACCGGGCTGGGACTCTCCGTCACCTACGGCATCATCCAGGAACATGCCGGTAAAATTCGTGTAGAAAGTGATCCCGCATGCGGGACCACTTTTGCCCTGGATTTTCCCTTGAGCAGGAAGGCAGTTCATGTCTGAAGCAGCAGTCATCGCCAGCGGCACGCTGAACGGCAATCCGTCGCCCACCGGTTCTGTGCTCATCATCGACGATGAGGCCGAGATTCGCGAATCTTTGCAGACCCTGCTTGAAATGGAAGGCTTCGAAGTCGAGAGCGCAATCAGCGGCGAAGATGGCCTCTCGCAAATGGCCGATCGCCCCTTTGATTTGGTGCTGCTCGATCTTACTCTGCCCGGCCGCGACGGGATGGATATCCTTTCCGAAATTCGCTCGCACGACTCGCGCCTGCCCGTCATCATGATTACCGCGTACGGCACTGTGGAAAACGCCGTGCGCGCCATGCAATCAGGCGCGGCGAATTTTGTACAGAAGCCCTGGGACAATGAGAAACTTCTCGCCGATGTGCGCGCCGCAGTCGGCTGGCGCCGCGCGGAAGAAGAAAATGTCCAGCTCAAGCGAGCGCTTAAGCAACGCTACAATTTCGAAAATATCGTGGGCAAAAGCGAGCCCATGCTCAAGATTTTCGACCTGGTCGCGCAGGTCGCCAACAGCCGCTCCACCGTCCTGTTGCAAGGCGAAAGCGGTACCGGCAAAGAAGTAATCGCGAAAGCCATCCACCTGAATTCTCCGCGTCGTGACAAACCTTTCGTTCCCGTCAACACCGGCTCCATGCCCACCGATCTTCTGGAGTCCACACTGTTCGGCCACGTCAAGGGAGCGTTCACCAGCGCCATCGCTTCCAAAAAGGGCCTGTTCGAAGTGGCCGACAAAGGCACGCTCTTCCTCGACGAAATCGCTACCATGGGCCTGGAGACTCAAGCCAAGATTCTGCGCGTGTTGCAGGACCGTCGTTTCATGCATCTGGGCGGAATTTCGGAACTCCAGGTGGATGTGCGCATCATTGCCGCCACCAACATCGACCTGCGCCACATGGTACGCGAAGGCCGCTTCCGCGAAGATCTGTTCTATCGCCTCAACGTGATCACCGTCGAACTTCCGCCGCTGCGCCAGCGCAAGGAAGATATCCCACAGCTCGTGGAATTTTTTCTAAAGAAATATGCCGAAGAAAATAGTCGACCCGTGCCGCGCATCACTCCGGAAGCGCTGCGTCCCCTCATGGCCTACTCCTGGCCGGGCAACGTCCGCGAACTTGAAAATGTAATTGAACGCGCCGTCGTGCTCTCCTCCGGCCCCGAGATCAGTATGGACCTGCTGCCCGATTCCATGATGGGACGCGGCTCCTCGCTCACCCTGCACGATCCCCCGTCCGACGCATCGCTATTCGAAATCGTCGAAGATGTGGAGCGCCGCGTCATCACCGACATGCTCGAACGCTGCAACTGGAACCAGACCGAAGCCGCCGAGCGTTTTCACGTCCCACTCTCCACTCTGAATCAGAAAATCCGCCGCCTTAATATTGAAATAAAAAAGAAGGGCCGGGGATAGAAGTAGTTCCCCGCTCTCCGTCACCCGGCGTCCCCCCGACCATTCCGTGGTCCTGCCGAGCAACGCGAGGGATCTTGGGTTCCGCGGGTCGCCGACAGCTGATCGCTGCCATCCGACTCTGTTATAGTTCCCGAATCGCATGGAACTGACCTCGCCCACGGAGTTCGCCAAGCAGAAAGTCCTGGCGGTTCAGGATTACACCCTGATGACGGTGCAGTCCGTCGCCAACCTGTTTCGCAAGCCGGTCTATTTCGCGGACATGATCCAGCAAGCCGATCTGATCGGGGTGGGCTCGCTGCCGATCGTCGTGCTCAGCGGTTTTTTCACTGGGGCCGTGCTGGCAGTGCAGAGCGCAAACACCCTGCAGCGCTTCGGTTCCATCACTCTGATCGGGCAACTGGTGTCGCTCTCCATGGTGCGCGAACTGGGTCCCGTTCTCACGGGCCTGATGGTGGCCGGGCGAAACGCGTCAGGAATGGCCAGCGAACTCGGTTCGATGGTGGTAACCGAACAGATCGACGCCATGCGTGCCCTGGGCACCGACCCCATGAAAAAGCTGGTCGCTCCCCGCATCGTGGCCACCGTTTTCATGCTGTTCTTTCTGACCATCCTGTCAGATTTTGTAGGGCTCGCCGGCGGATTAGTCGTGTCCAAACTTCTTCTCAACCTCGACGCCCGCCAGTATTGGAGCAATGCCTGGCAATCGCTGGTGTTTCAGGATGTCTTCATGGGATTGGTAAAGCCGGTCCTGTTCGGCTTCATCATCGCCACGGTGGGCTGCTTCTACGGCATGACCGCCCGCGGAGGTACTCAGGGCGTAGGCCGCGCCACCACGCAAGCGGTCGTGGCCGCCTCGGTTCTGATCGTCGTCGTCGACCTGTTTGTCACTCAATTCCTGATGAATGTGTTGTCCTTCAAATAGCCGCATGTCCGCACCCACCTTGCCTCTCGACTCCGCTTCCACCACAACTCGGGAAGCGCCCGCCCACGCCATTCAGTTCGAGGATGTGCACATTGAATTCGAGGAAAATGAGGTGTTGCGTGGCGTTTCCTTTTGTCTGCCTTTCGGCGAAACCAAAGCATTGTTCGGTGTTGCCGGATCCGGCAAGAGTACGATCCTCAAACTTGCTCTGGGCCTGTTGAAACCCGACTCTGGACGAATTCTGGTGCTGGGCAACGACGTGACCCAGACTCCTGAGGAAGACCTGTTCGCTCTGCGCGCCAAGATCGGAATGGTGTTTCAGGAAAGCGCTCTGTTCGACTCGCTCACGGTCCGAGAGAACGTGGCCTACCGGCTGATCGAGGAACGTGGCGTTGCTGACTCCAACATTGAACAGCGCGTGCTTGAGGCGCTCCGCTTTGTCGAGTTGGAACATACCATCGACAAATTTCCTTCCGAGCTTTCTGGGGGCATGCGCCGTCGCGTGGCCATCGCGCGGGCGATTATCACGCAGCCCGAAGTGCTTCTGTATGACTCGCCAACCGGTGGCCTCGATCCCGTCACTTCCAACACCATCATCGAGCTGATCATGAAGCAGCGCGACGTCTACCACACCAGTTCTCTGCTGGTCAGCCATCGCCTGCAGGACGCTTTCGTAATGGCCACGCACCAGTTCGATAAGCAGACCAACCAGATGCACGCGCTTCCGCGCGGCCAATATTGCGATGTTCCCATGAGTTTTCTGATTCTCCGCGATGGCAAAGTCATATTCGACGGCGACCTTCGCCAATTAGCCCGCAGCAAAGACGAGTACATCCAGGAATATATTTCCTAGGCGCGTAAGGAAAGTGATTGCTGAGCGCTGACCGGACGACGGGAATCCATATTTCGAAACCACGGGCAGAACCACTCGCCGCCGATAAACCGGCAAGCGATCTAGCCCTCCCGCAGTGCTACAAGCGGGTCGACTTTCGCGGCCGTCCGCGCCGGCACGTAGCTGGCAAGCAGGGTGAGCCCCGCCAGCAGCAACGGTGCGCCGACCAGCAAGCGCAAGTCATTGGTACCGACTGTGAACGCATCGGCAAACTGACTGGTCAGCGCCGAAAGTATCTTTGACATCGCGAACGCGCCCAAAAGTCCAAGAACCGTTCCGGCAGCTGTCAGTGCGACGCTTTCGCGCAGCACCAGCCGCAGCACCTGTCCCTTCCGCGCGCCCAGCGCCATGCGAATTCCAATCTCTCGGCGGCGTTGCGCAACTGCGTAGGCGGTGACCCCAGCGAGCCCAATTGCGGACAGGATCAGGCCGAACAGGCCAATTCCGCCGTAGGTGCGCAGAGCGGACAGCGTAAAGTACCGGCTGAGCTCCAGGTACTCGCTCAACGTTTGCACATCGATGAGGGTCAGATTCGGGTCGATGGAAGCGATTACGCTTCGAGTGCCGCTCAGCGCATTTCTTCCCGGCTCGGAACGCACAATAATGGAGATGCCGCCGGCTGGAGGCCGTAGGAAATCACGCCTGGTCAGCGGTATGTAGACAATGCGTTGGCGAATCCCGCTTCCGTCTCTCAGATCGGGGACGACGCCGACCACTTCATAGGATTGTTCGCCATCCCAAACCCGCTTGCCGATCCCGTTGCCGTTTCCGAAAAATCCGCGGGCCGCACGTTCGTTCAGTATGGCGGGCAAAGTCGTCGGTCCGTCTGCCGGGTTCGGCTGATTCAAGCTCGGTGGAATCAGACTTCGTTTCTCCAGAATCTGTTGATCCCGCTCCGCGAACTCGCGCCCAGCCAGCACGGGCTCGTTCAACACGGCAAAATAGCCCGCGCCCACAGTTTCTTCAACCGCCGATATCTGCACGCGGGCTCCCCCCCGCGAATCTTCCGCAGTCAGCTGGATCGCGGCATCTTCATCTGCAATCGAAAAGGGCGGCTGAGCCGCCAGAGCGAAGCTGCGCACCGTGCCCGAGGCCCTGAGCCGTTCTGGAAGTTTCTCGAACAGCGCTTGCGCTTTCTCCGACGTGTAGCCGTCGCGCACCGGATCGATCGATAGAAGAACCATGGTCTTGGGATCGAATTTCGTTTCGACGTCGTTTGCCTGCATAATTCCAAGCACCAGAAACCCTGTAATCAGCAGCAAGGTGACCGATCCCGTGACTTGGGCTAGTACCGCCAGGTTACGCAAGCCAAAACGTCGCTGACCGGGCAATGGAAGCGCCGAGCCCTGTTTAAGTGCCGGGGCCACGTTGGTTTTGGTGGCTTCGAGGGCTGGCGCCAGGCTGAATCCGACGCCGCACACTATGGCGACGACGAAGGCGAAGATGGCCGCGCGCCAATCCAGAGCGATGTCGGGTGCGAGCGGAGCTCCCGCGGGCTGCGGTAATCTCGAGTTCAACACCGAAAGCCCATAGGCGAGCCCGAATCCCGCTACGCCCCCCAACAGCGAGAGCAAAATGCTTTCGCTGATCATCTGCCGGATGAGCCGAAAGCGGCTGGCACCTACTCCCAAGCGAATCGCCAACTCCTTGCGGCGGTTGGCGCCCCGTGCCAGCAACATGGTCGCCAGGTTCAGGCACGCGATGGTCATAATCAGCCCCATCAAGACCGCGAAGAATCCCTCTACCGCAAGTCGCAAATCTCGGGGAATCGGCGCCCTGGTGCCGGCTGGCACTAAGACCACCCGTTTGGCTTTGTCGGCCGGCGCCGGCGCCGCGGGATCTTGTTGGTCCAGACGGCGAGTGATTCCGTCGAGCCCGGCTTCCGCGGAATCGATGGTAACGCCGGGCGCCAGACACATCAGCGCCAGGAATTCTTTCGCATTGCGCTGATGCAGCAAATCGTTGGCTAGTTCAGGAGCGAGCCTGGCCGGCACCGTGACCGGGACGAACAGCTCAGATGGATTCAGGGAAACAGCGCCATCGAAATTTCTGGGTGTGACTCCCACGATGGTCGCGCTTTGCCCATTCAGCCGGAGAATCTGCCCCACCGCGTCGGGGGAGGAGTTGAGGCGGCTGCGCCAGAAACGATCGCTGATCACGACCACGGGCGCGTCACCGGGCTTGTCAAGTTCAGGGCTGAGAACTCGTCCAAGTTGGGGTTGAACCCCGAGCACGGAAAAAAAATCGGGAGAGACGAGCTGACCGAAGACGCGCTCCGGTTTCGCATCACGGTGGCCTGGCCGGCCGACGTTGAACGGGACGCCGTTCTGCAATGCGGCCACTCCAGTAAACATATTCTTTTGATCCCGATACTGCTCAATGTAGTAATACGAAACCGGCTTCGCGGCTATTACCAACCGGCTGGCGTTCGCAGCCGCCGGCAGCTCTCGAGTCAGCAAAGCCCAGCGTGAGCTATACACGTTGGTCGTCAGTCCAATTCCGAGTCCCATCGAAACGACCCCGACCAGCGCGAATCCTGGCGACTTGATCAGCGCCCGCGTCGCATACCGCATATCCTGGCGCATCTCGCTCAAGTATTCGAGGGGCAAACGAATCGCGACGTCGGCGAGCAGGCGGATCAGCCCGAAGGCTCCATGGCGTTTGGCGATGTCTTGTACGACATCCTCTCCGAGTTGCATGACCTCATCGCCAAAAGCCAATTTGAATTCGTGAGGGAATGCCCGGGACAACCGCCGGTAAATACGCCACGCCAGATTCATTCGGTCACCATCCTGCGCTTTACCTGAATGGTGTGAACCAATTCCTGCAGGCGCTCACACTCCGCGTCGAGCACCCTTCGACCGAGCTTCGTCAGCCGGTAGTAGCGCCGGCGCGCGTCGTCCAGTTCCGGCGCGGGCCGTTCGTCCGATTCCTCGATGAGTTCCGCCTCGATCAGCCGCTTAATCGATCCATACAGCGTGGCTGGCCACAACCGGACTTTTCCGCTCGTGCGCTGCAGGACTTCATTCATGATGCCGTAGCCGTGCTGCTCTCCCCCGGCAAGCGAGAGCATGACGTGAAACCACTGTGCCTTCAGCGGAAGAAACGCCTGAGGGTCAACATCAGTCATATTCGCTATGTATATATATCAATATCGATATCGTCAAGAGAACAATTGCGTTCCGGTTCCCCCCAACCGGCATCGCGAATCTGGCTGGGCACCGGTTTGGCGGTTATCGCTGCCCAGCGACGGCGAACGGTGATGATGCGGCTGGCCCGATCGGCGATTTCTTTTTTGCACCGCGGACAGGACTGCCCGGTGTCGCCTGCATCGACTCTGCATGCATCGAAATAGAAGATGGAAAATAGAAAATGACGAGAAGATTTGGATCCGTTGCCGCAGGGCGAGGCGAGGTTGGGAGCGCTAGGACTGGGGGGCGAGGGTACCAGGCCGGAAACCCGGGCGCAGGTTTTTCTTTAGGTCCTCAGCGATTTGCTTGCCGTGGAAGCGCCCATTTTCAATAAAAATTTCATTCGTCCTCGATCCGGCCACGATCACTCCGGCCACATAAATCCCCGGAACATTGCTTTCCAGCGAAACCGGATCGCACACGGGACGGTACTGCTCGTCCGACAATTCAATGCCCATGCTGCGCAGAAAATCGTAGTCCGGATGATAGCCGATCAGGGCGAGCACGAAGTCGTTCTTCAGGCGTAGGGGGCCCTCTGGCGTATTGATCAACACATGGTCGATGCCAATTTCCTGTAGGGAACTGTTGAAATAAGCCTCGATTTCCCCGTTCTTGATGCGGTTTTCAATGTCGGGCTTGATCCAGTACTTCACGTGATTATGCATTTGGGCGTCGCGATGCACCAAGGTCACGCGGGCGCCGTGCCGCCATAAATCCAGAGAGGCGATGGCGGCGGAATTCTTGCCCCCGATCACCAGCACGTCGCTGTCGTAATAAGGATGAGGCTCGCCGTAATAGTGCGAAACCTTCGGCAGATCTTCCCCCGGAATACACAGCCGATTCGCCAGATCGTAATAACCCGTCGACACAATGACCTTTTTCGTGCGGTAATCATGCGGCCGCCCGGCGCGGTCGGTCGCCGTAATGGCGAAGTTTCCGTCTTTGCCCATCACCGTTTTCACCCACTCGTACTGGCGCAGATCGAGGTCGTAATGTTCGGAAACTTTGCGGTAATACTCCAGCGCCTCTTCCCGCGTGGGCTTCTGCAGCGCAGTCGTAAACGGAATCTCGCCAATTTCAAGCAACTCCGGGGTGGTGAAAAAAGACATGTTCGCGGGATAGTGGAACAGCGAATTCACCAGACATCCCTTGTCGAGAATAATGACCTTGAGCCCAATTTTCTGCGCTTCGATGGCACAAGCCAATCCCGTGGGTCCGGCCCCGATTACCAGAACATCGGTGCTCATCTCCGGGTCAGGCTGAGCCTTCGCTTTGGGGAGAGTCACGAGTTCTTCACTAACAAGGGACTGAGGCATGGGATTGACCCAGAGCCGGTCGCGGCACCGAGGGTTCGAGCGCAATTCGGAAACGGTGATTCTAGCATGGAGGAATTGCCGGTACGGCTGGCGTTGCGCTTCGTGCGCTTCGTGGTCGACCCTACGGCAGGCAAGCTCCCACTTGCTATAATTTGCGGTTGGCCTCATCCCGCAAGCACTCCTCAGGAACCTGCCATGACCGTTTCTGCTGAACCTGCCGCCCGCATCGAATCCGACAGCATGGGAACGATCGAAGTCCCGGCGAATGTTTATTGGGGCGCGCAGACGCAGCGTTCGCTGCTGCATTTCAACATTGGACGCGACACCATGCCGCCGGAGTTGATTCGAGCATTCGGAATTCTCAAAAAAGCCTGCGCCCTGGTGAATCAGGATCTCGGGAAACTTCCTGGCGACAAAGCAAAGCTGATCGTGCAAGCCGCCGACGAAGTGATCACCGGCAAACTGAGCGACCAATTCCCCTTGCGCATCTGGCAGACAGGCAGCGGCACCCAGACCAACATGAACGTGAACGAGGTCATCTCCAACCGCGCCATCGAAATCGCGGGCGGCGAGATGGGATCGAAGAAGCCGGTTCATCCCAATGATGACGTTAACATGTCGCAGTCGTCGAACGACACGTTTCCCGCGGCGATGCACATCGCGGCTGCCGAGCGGGTAAAGAATGCGCTGATCCCGGCAATCAAAACCGTGCGCGACGCGATCGCCGCCAAGGCGAAGGAATTCGATGGCGTAGTGAAGATTGGCCGCACTCACCTGCAGGACGCTGTCCCTCTAACCGTGGGACAAGAGTTCGGCGGCTGGGCCAGCCTGCTCGAGCGTGACATCCATCGACTGGAGCAGGTGCTGGAAGGACTCTATGATCTGGCCATCGGCGGCAGCGCTGTCGGTACGGGACTGAACACGCATCCGCAATTTGCCGAGCGGGCGGCGAAGAAAATTGCGGAACTCACGGGACTTCCCTTCCGCTCCCATGGCAACAAGTTCGCGGCGCTTTCGGCGCACGATGAAATCGTCTTCGCTCAGGGCGCGATGGAAACCTTGGCCGCGTCGCTGATGAAGATTTCCAACGACATTCGCTGGCTGGCTTCCGGACCGCGTTGCGGGCTGGGTGAACTTTCGATTCCCGAGAACGAGCCGGGATCGTCCATCATGCCGGGCAAAGTGAACCCGACGCAGTGCGAGGCCATGACCATGGTTTGCGTGCAGGTGCACGGCGCCACGGCCGCCGTGGGATTCGCCGGATCGCAGGGCAACTTCGAACTCAACGTGTTCAAGCCGGTGATTATCTATAATTTCCTGCACTCCGTCACTCTCATCGCCGACGCTTGTCACGGCTACGTCGAGTACATGCTCAATGGCATTGAAGTCAACCGTGCCAAACTCGACTGGTATGTGAAGAACTCGCTGATGCTGGTCACCGCGCTGGCGCCGAGGGTGGGATATGACAAGGCGGCCGAGATTGCGCACACGGCCCACGTCGAGCACAGCAGCCTGCGCGAGGCAGCGCTGAAGCTGGGCTATCTGACGGGTGAAGAATTTGATCAGTTGGTCAAGCCGGAGAAGATGACGCACCCCTAGAATCGCTGTCCTAGGGCAATGTCGGCGGCGGCATCCCGCAGGCCCACGTTCTCACGGGTGAGGGATGACGCCCCTTCATACGAGGACAACAGCGTATTACCAAACTGGTTCAAGCCGGGCCAACCTCGGACTGCCGCACCGACTCCGCCGAGACCGCCTCTGTTCCCGAAGCAGTAAGTTCCACTTTCTTTGGCGTGGTGGTGATGATGATCACGCTCACCAGCACCAACACTGTCCCCACAACCGTACGCGCACCGATCGCCTCTCCGCCCAGGAAGTATCCCACCAGAACCGCGATTACCGGATTCACATACGCGTACGTACCCACCTTGGTCGGCGATTCGTGATGAATGAGCCAGACGTAGGCAGTGAAGCCGATAATCGACCCCGCCATGATCAAGTAAGCCAATGCGAGCCATGCCCCACGAGAAACTGCCTGTACATGGAAGCCACGGAATTCTCCCAGCAACGCCGCGATCAGCGTGAGCAGCACGCCTCCGGCGAACATCTGCGCGCCGGAACTCATGGCTTTGTTCGCGGGCAACGGCATCCTGCGAGTCAGAGAAGCCGCCACCGACCAACTGATGGCCGCGATGATTAAGGCGCAGGCGCCGGCGGTATTGACGGGAGCCGGGCCCAGTTGCATGGAATGCCCAACCAGCACGGCAACGCCCGCCAGCCCCGTTAGAAGCGCCAGACCAAGCCGCAAGCTGAGGCGTTGAGTCCGAAGAAAAATGATTTCTGCGAGCGCCATGAATACGGGGATCGTCGCCATCATGACCGCTGCAATCCCCGAGGGCACCCGGCGCTCGGCCCAAAAGAGCAATCCGTAATCGAGAACAAAAATCAGAATCGCGAGAACTGAGGCCCCACCCCACTCGCGCGCGGTAGGAGAAGGTGCGCCCCGCGCGCGCATCCAGCTGTAGAGAACAATTCCGGCAACCAGAAAACGCATGCCTGCCAGAAGAAACGGTGGAACCTCTCGCACCCCCACGCGAATCGCCAGGAAGGTCGAGCCCCACACGAAATAAATAATGGCGAAGGCGAGTAGAACCTTCCAGGCACGAGGTTGGGAAACGGCATGCATGCTGGTCCTGTTGAGTGAGACCACTGGCGCTAGATCACCAGGGATCTGGACGGCGGGTGTTCGATCCAGGTTGAATGTATTCGGTTTCTCGCTTTTGACCTAAGACCTAACACCGCACTCAAGACCCGATTAGATCATCGGCGGCCCGCTCCCAGTGCGGATTCCTGCATAAAAAGATTTTATGGGCTATGCCCGCGAATACATCTGGGGCGGCGAAGACCTGCGGAATGGAGCGCCTTACTTCTTCAACAAGCTGGTGTGGCTCGCAACGCACTGCCACTTGCCCAGGTCCTGGATCCAGGTATCGGTGAAACGGCCCAGGTGATCATACGGCTTGCCCTGGTAGCTACCTTGCGTGTGATAAATACCCGTCACCACGGCGGTATTGCCAAAGAAGTTCATCTTGACGTCTTGAATGTTGAGGGAGGAGGGTTTGAAACGAGGATCTTTAATATCGGCAAGAAATTTCTGTTTATTCGTGAGTTCGCCGTCCCACTCGGTATTCACAAACCGACTGGAGACCAGAGCCTCAAGGGCAGCCGCATCGCGGTTGACCTGGGCCTCATTCCACATGTGCTCCAGCACCCGCAGCTGGCTCTCGCGGGAGTCGACCTGCTGGGCAGCCAGTGCGACCGAGCCCAGGGTCAGCAGAAGACAGCAACCGACGGTACGAATCATTTCTTGCTCGCTCGCCGACATCCCCACGTGGGGCGAACGTTGCAAAACAGTAGCAGTCGGTAATCGGTCAGAGCTACAAGAATGAACGGATTGCCAGTTACCAACGTCATCGACCAGGGATGTAGGACCTCGGAGATTGGGCGTGAGCAGACTGAGGTTCAAAGGTCCGAGGGCTGAGTCCGAGGACCATCTCAGAACGCCCAGCGAAGCAAGGTCGCGCCCACCGTAAACCCGGCCCCCACCGAGGCCAGCATGACCAGGTTTCCCTTCTTCAGCTTGCCTTGCTCAAGCGCCGTATTCATGGCCAGCGGGATCGTTCCCGCCGTGGTGTTCCCGTAGCGATCGATGTTGACAATCACCGCTTCGGGGCGCAGGCCCAGGCGATCGGCGGTCGCGTTAATGATGCGCAGGTTGGCCTGATGCGGAATGAACGCATCGATGTCCGAGCCTTTCAGTCCGTTGCGTTCGAGCAACTTCTCGCACAACTCGGTTTGCTTGCGCACGGCAAACTTAAAGACCTGCTGTCCATCCTGACGGACGTAATGCATTCGCTTTTCGATCGTCTCTTTGCTCGTCGGATTAAGGCTGCCACCTCCGGGCATGTAGAGAAACTGACCGCCGGAGCCGTCGACTTCATGAATGAAGTCGATCAGCCCGACGGAGTCATCTTCTGCGGGTTCCAGAATCGCCGCACCGGCACCGTCCCCGAAGATGACGCAGGTGGCGCGATCAGCGTAGTCAATAATTGACGACATCACATCGGCGCCGATGACCAGTATTCGCTTGTGAGCGCCGCTGGCGATGAATTGCGCCGCTACCTGCACCGAATAAAGAAAGGCCGAGCAGGCGGCGGAAAGATCGAATCCCCAAGCCCCTTTGGCACCCAGCTTGTTTTGCACCACGCAGGCAGTGGAGGGAAAAAACATGTCCGGGGTGACCGTGCCCACAATGATGGCGTCGAGGTCGGTGGCAGCCAGACCCCGCTGGGCTAGGGCTTTCTGCGCGGCTTTCACGGCGAGGTCGCTGGTGGGAACGCCCTTATCCGCGATGTGGCGCTCGCGGATGCCGACCCGGGCCATGATCCACTCGTTGTTGGTGTCGACCATCTTTTCCAGGTCGGCATTCGTGAGCAGGCGAGGCGGCACATAGGTGCCCAGAGCGCTGATTTTGGCGCGGATCGGTTTCGTCAACAATAGCTCCTGAATAAGGCTCCAGTAATTCTGAAGGATTGGAGGAAGAATGTCTAACGGCAAACCACTGCCCCTCGTGAGGTTGCACGTGAGGGCCCGATTCGACCAACTCGACTCTGACAATTCACGTTCCTTTTGAAGGTTTTGTCGCCCGTCTCAGATCTGAGGCACGATTCCACCTCTAAAACGCCCAGCGCAGCAGCGTTGCCCCTGACGTGAACCCGGCGCCTACGGTTGCAATCAGCACGCGATCCCCATTTTTCAGTCTGCGCTCGTCAATCGCCGTCTGCATGGCGATGGGGATGGTGCCTGCCGTCGTATTGCCAAAGCGATCGATGTTGATGATGACTTTCTCGATCGACATCCCCAGACGATCCGCGGTCGCCGTGATAATGCGCCGGTTCGCCTGATGGGCAATGAAACAGTCGATATCCTTGCCCGTGAGGTTATTTTTCTCGAGGATGCGTTCAGTCATCTCCGCCATTTTCTTCACCGCATACTTAAAGACATTCTTGCCATCCTGATGGATATAGTGCATCTTCTGATCCACCGTTTCGTGCGTTGCCGGATTCAGGCTTCCGCCTCCCGGCATGCAGAGAAACTGTCCCCCCATGCCTTCAATCTGCGCCACATGATCGAGGACGCCAATCTCGTCATCCTCCGACGGCTCAAGCAAAACCGCACCGGCGCCATCGCCAAAAATGATGCATACTGCGCGATCGGTGTAGTCCGTCATCGAAGAATTCACGTCCGACCCAATGACCAGCACCTTCCGGTATTGCCCCGACTCGACGAACTTTACTCCCGTGTTTAACGCGTACAGAAATCCGGAGCAACCTGCGGAGATGTCGAAGCCCCACGTATTTTGAATGCCCAACTTATGCTGCACCAAACAGGCCGTCGATGGATACATCATGTCAGGAGTCACCGTGCCCACCACGATCAGGTCAACCTGCTGCAAATCGAAAGGATGCGACGCGAGCAAATTCTTCACTGCTTCTACTGCCAGATCGCTGGCGGCCACGCCCTTGTCGGCAAGATGACGCTCGCGGACCCCGACGCGTTCCATAATCCATTCATTGGTCGTGTCGACCATTTTTTCCAGGTCGGCGTTCGTGAGAACGCGAGGCGGCAGATAGGTGCCCAGGGCGCTGATTTTGGCGCGGATCGGCTTGGTCAATGAGAGCTCCTGAATATGAGACTGAGTATTCTCAAGGATCGCCAGCGGAATGTCTAACCATACTCACGTGACAGTCGTCTCGGATGTCCAAGCCGAGCGAGGTGTTGGCGGAATGGATTCGGGCTGATTTAAAAGGTATCGTCCGGCGGCTTGATTCCCCTGGCGCGCGTGTATACCTTCGACCGAGCGCGGTGGTGTCGCGCGGCGGTATGAACCAACATGTTCATCAGTCGATCACGTCCAGACGGACCCGCTTCTAGACGCAGGCGAGGCGAACGTGTAACCGAAGCGTCGGTGGCCCTTCAAGCGGCAGCGCGACCGCCTTCGTGGTGCATCCACTCGCGAACGAAATTAGGGCAGGAGGCGATACTGAAGTCGCGATCTTCGCCGTCGACAAGATATAAGAGCGCCGCGCGATCCAACTCTTCCAAATGCGAAAGACTCAGCACCGCCCAGAGGTGACAATCGGCTGCGGAACGAACCAGTTGATCCAGATAGGACAGATGTCCCTGAAATAGTTTTCCAGAGACGCGGATGGTGACATGGGGAGCTAGCTTGGGGGAAACACCATAATTGTTCATTTTTCTCCTCGCGGTCCGGGATGACTTTGCCTGTGCCTACTTCTTCTTGATGCGCGGGGAAGCGTTTCTTGCGAAAAGAGTCGTAAAGGATGTGTAAATCCTTGTAATCAGAAGGGCAGGAACCACTCCGCTGCAAATAATAGCCAGGCACCGGCGACTCACTGCACACGAAAGAGCCCGTTACCGTTGCTTCCTTCCGGACCTGGCGGGGTTGGCGAGAGTCCGTCGCGTGAGACCGATGCCTGACCTGAATCATTCTAGCATTCTAAGGCGGTCGCGCCGGCAGTGCAGCCGTCCTCAGTTTTCGCCGGCGGCCCGTCGGCGGTCTTGCGGCCATCTTGGCCTCCCACCCTAACCTTTTTTTGAACCTGGATGGCCTTCTGCCACCCGTGACAGGTGACTTTTGGTGCAAGAATTAGCCGTCAAACCCTTCCTTTCTGTTCCCAATTGTCGAACAATGGTGATCGCAGCGTTGCAGTCTGAGGTAGAAATCTGAATCAAGGATGGCCTCGAACTCCTTCGCTGCAGCGCAAATGTCGTCCCACTCCCCACTCGCCGGCGTAATCCCCCTGTCGCGGGCCATCGACCATTACTTCGAACTGGCCCTCTATCTCCTTGTCTGCACTGGTTTTGGGACACTCGCGAGCACCGGCGGTCTCGACTTGCCGTCGATTATTCTGGTGGCAGTCGCGCTGGCAATCCGCGGTTATCTGCTGGCGAAGCGCCGTCCGTTTGCGATTTCCGAGCGCTGGACCACGCCTCTGTCGGTTGCCTACTTCGTCTTTTTCGCGGCCGATTACTTTCTTTTTTCGCGGGCGTTCTTGCCGGCCACGGTGCATCTGGCGTTATTCGGTGTGGTGGTCAGGATGTTCTCGCTGCGCCGCGAGCGCGACCACGTCACGCTTGCCGTCCTCGCCTTCTTGATGGTGCTGGCAGCGGCCGTGTTAACGGTCGACAGCGTCTTCCTGTTCGCCTTCGCCGCTTTCATGATGATGGCGGTGGGCACGTTTGTGTTGATGGAAATGCGGCGTTCCGGACATGCGGCGAACATTCAGGCAAGCCATTCCAACGATCCCCAGGAACACAGGCACCTTGCCTTCTCGCTGGCGCGGGTCGCGCCCGCATTGATGCTGATGATTCTGATCATCGGGGGGGGCGTGTTTTTCGTAATGCCACGAATGTCGGCAGGATACATGGGCGGCTATGCGTTCGGAAGCGACCTTTCGTCCGGATTCAGCGATCGCGTTCAATTAGGGCAGATTGGGCAGATCCAACAATCGAATGCGGTCGTGATGCACATCCAGATCGATGGCGATACGGTCGGCCGTTACGACTTGCACTGGCGCGGCGTGGCCCTGTCGAAGTTCGACGGCACCACGTGGTCGAATCCGCGGGGACAGTTCATTCTGCCGCGGCAACCGGACAATAGTTTTCGCATACCCGGGGGCAATCCGCCGCTGCGGTCCTACGTCACCCCCAATGCGGCGCGCGAACATATGATCCACTACCGCATCCTGATGGAGCCGATCGGGACGAACGTTTTTTTCCTGGCCCCCTGGGCCCGGCGCGTCACCGGCGATTATCGGACGGTGGCCGCTGATTCCGTCGGGGCGGTCTACAACTTCGACATCGAGCACGGCATCAGCCGCTACGAAGCGGAATCGGATATAGCGGCGCCAGCGCCGGCCGAGTTGCGCACCGCGGGACGGACCGATCCAACGCAGATCCCGGCGGTTTACCTGCATTTGCCCGCCGTCGATCCGCGGGTTCCCCGCCTGGCGGCTGAGATCACAGCTTCGGCCAGCAACGATTTCGACAAAGCCGCCGCCGTCGAGAATTATCTCCGGACGCGCTTTGGCTACACTCTGCAGTTGCCGCCGACCAGGGCGAAAGATCCCATCGCAAGTTTTCTCTTCGAGCGCAAGCAAGGCCACTGCGAGTATTTCGCCTCCGCCATGGCGGTGATGCTGCGCACGCTGGGAATTCCCTCGCGCGTAGTCAACGGATTCCGCAGCGACGAATTTAACGACCTCACCGGAAACTACGTGGTACGCGCCAAAGACGCGCATTCCTGGGTGGAGGCTTACTTCCCGGGCTACGGCTGGCAGATCTTCGATCCGACTCCGGCAGGTAGCAGTGGGAGCCCACAGGGGTGGGGCCGCGTTGCACTCTACCTCGACGCGATGTCTTCGTTCTGGCGCGATTGGGTGGTCAGTTACGACACTTCTCACCAGTACGTGCTGGGCCAGACTGCCGTCGTCCGCAGTCGCGTCGCCTGGGAAGGCATCCGCAATTGGGCACGGATTCACTATGCGTCGATGTTGCAGTGGGCGCGGCACAGTCAGGATCGGGTGGAACACTCTCCTGGACGGTGGGCCATCTTGGGGATCGCGATCAGCATTGCTTTTGGCTTTTTGGGGAACCTGGGACGAATCGCGCGCCTGCTGCACGAAAGCTGGTTGCAGGCGCATCCCGAGCGATCTCCGGAGCAGGCGGCAGCCATGTGGTATGCGCGCATGGCTCGCGCCCTGGCCCGGCGCGGCGTCGAGAAGCCTGCGGCCGAGACCGCGCAGGAGTTCGCAAAAAAGATTGCAGACACCCGGCTGCGCGAGCCGGTCGCCCGCTTTACCGAAGTCTATGAGTCCGCGCGCTTTGGAAATTCCCCCGAAGATGCGCTGCGCTTGCCCCAGCTCTATGAAGAGGTCGCGTCCGCCACCCGCAGTCGCTGACCCTCTCTGTCTCCCATTCCGGGAAACCCCGAAGCTAGGTCGAGGAGGATCTCGCGCAAAGTCCGGCAATCGGTCTGGAGATGCTAAAATAGAGAGATTGCATGCCGGTAGAAGAGCTCACCGTTCGCCGTTCGCCGGATCTCCACCTTGATTCCAAGCCGGATCTCAAGATTGGCCTCATGGAAGAGAAGTTACCGGAGAGTCCGCAGCCCGAACACCCTCTGAAGGTGGGCTTCGTCAGCCTGGGCTGCCCCAAGAACCTGGTGGACAGTGAGGTGATGATGGGCCTGCTGGCGCGTGCGGGAGCGGAGTTGACCCGTCGTGCCGAAGACGCCGATGTGATCGTGGTCAATACCTGTTCGTTCATCGAAAGTGCGCAGCAGGAATCGGTCAACACGATCCTCGAAATGGCCGCGCACAAAAACGGCGGTAAGGCAAAGAAACTGGTCGTGGCGGGATGCCTGGTCGAGCGCTTCCGCGACCAGATTCGCCTGGACATCCCTGAAGTCGACGCAGTTGTGGGTACCGGCGAGTTAGAAAAGATTCTCGCGGCAACCGGTCTGGCACCCGGGCCGCTCGCAGGGGCAGGGCGAAGCAATTCCCCGTTCGTGGTATTGCCTTCGCGGCCGGAAGGCGATGCGCGCGCGGCGCAGGGACGCTTCTCCCGCGCGTCATGGTACGGCGAGTCTTCGGTTCACGAGTCATGGGATGGCGCGATCGGCGACCTTCCTAACTATCTTTACGATGACGCCACTCCGCGCGTTCTGGCCACACCGCGGCACATGGCATATATCAAAATCGCGGAAGGCTGCGACCACCCTTGCACGTTCTGTATCATTCCCCAGTTGCGCGGAAAATTCCGTTCCCGCCGCTTCGAGTCGGTGGTCGCCGAAGCCGAACGCCTGGCCCAAAGCGGCGTCCGCGAAATTACTCTGATCGGCCAGGACACCACCTGCTACGGCGAAGACTTCGGTCTGAAAGATGGCCTTGCGCTGTTGCTGGAGAAACTTGCCGCCATCGAAGATCTGCGCTGGGTACGTTTTCTTTACGCCTATCCCAACAAGATCACCGGCAAGCTCCTGGACACGATCGCGCGCCAAGAAAGAATCTGTTCCTACATCGATGTGCCCCTGCAGCACGCCTCGGCATCCGTGCTGAAGCGTATGAAACGTGGAGGCGGAGCCGACATCTTCCTGCGTTCGATGGAAAAAATGCGCCGTACCGTGCCCGACCTCGCTCTGCGTACATCGTTCATCGTTGGCTTTCCCGGAGAGACCGAGAAAGAATTCGAGGAGCTCTGCGACTTCATCCGCGAGGCGCAGTTCGACTGGATGGGAGCATTCGCCTATTCCGATCAGGAGGGTGCCGGCGCCTATGCTCTGGAGAAGAAGCTTTCCCCGCGGGAGATCGAGCGGCGACGCAAACACCTGATGGGAATCCAGCGTCAAATCAGCAAGAAGAAAAAGCAGGCGTTGCTTGGTCGGGAGTTCGATCTATTGCTCGAAGGCGAGTCGGAAGAAACAGAGTTGCTGCTCGAGGGCCGCACTCCCATGCACGCTCCCGAGATCGACGGCAAAGTCTTCGTCAACGATTTTCCTGAGGATACCGAACCCGAGCCCGGTCAGTTTTATCGCTGCCAGATTACGGAAGCGCACGATTACGATCTGGTGGCGAGGATTTTGTAGCGATCTTCCCGCTGCGATTCGGACTCGTCGATTCGAATGTCTAGAATACGAACCGTATGCCGCGCCAGCCTGCCGTCAAACTCCGCTGCCCCATCTGCCAGAAGTCAGTAAAAAGCTCCGACCCTGACTTCCCTTTCTGCAGCGACCGCTGCCGCCTCATCGATCTAGGCAAATGGGCGAGTGGCGCTTATGTGATCTCTTCTCCAGTAACGGACACCGAGGAAGCGATCCGAGATCGCAATCCGGAAGACCAAGAAGACGAATCGTGAAGCGCCAGCCCGCGAGCGCCGCTTCCGACCGCAGCGCCGGCGTTCCGCCGGCGCTCGCGGGAGCCTGCCCTGAGTTCGCCGCCGGGCGGACCGGCTCGCGCGCCCCTCTTTGGGCAACGCTCCTCGCAACTTGCTTCGGAATCGGCCGCCTGCGGCCCGGGCCCGGCACATGGGCATCGGCAGCTACAGTCGTGATTTGGGGCGCAGCCGCCCCTCGGCTAGCGCCCTCCTGGCGGACTCCGGTGGCCGTCGCCCTGGCCGTTCTGGTCACGCTGATGGGCATCCCCGCTGCCACTCGCGTAGCCCGGGCCTCGGCCGCGAAAGATCCTCAATTCATTGTCATCGATGAGGTCGCCGGGCAGATCATAGCGCTGATCGCCGTCCCTCTCGCGTGGAAACCGTTGTTGGCGGGTTTTATTCTTTTTAGAATCTTCGATATCATCAAACCGCCCCCGGTGCGGCAACTGGAGAGACTTCCCGAGGGCACCGGAATCGTTCTCGATGATGTTGCAGCCGGAATCTTCGCTTTTCTTGGGATGCATCTCTTGTTGCATTTTGGGCTACTAACGTAGTAGCGAATCGCGAGTACCGAATACCGAGCATTCACCTTTACCGAGCATTCACCTTCATGGGATTTTCCGACCGCATCCTCGGCAAGAAAACGGTCAATGGCGGACCGCGAATTGATACCGTCGCGCCCTCGCTGGCGCTGCCCGGAGGCGAACTCCGGATCACGGGCGCAGGTCTTCGACCACAGGAACTGCACCGCCCGAAAGTGAAATTCGGTGAGTTCGAAGGATCGATCGTCGTCAGCTCCGACGGTTTTCTGCTGGCGCGCGTTCCCGAAGGCGCCATCTCCGGTCCGGTGGTGGTGGCGACCAATGGCCACGTCAGCAATCCCCATACGGTCAATGTGGCCGTGCCCATCGCCGACAATCTTCATCCCGTGACCAGCCCGGCACTCGATCCCGAAGGCAACATCTACGCCACCGTTTCCGGTTCGCGCGGACAGAAAGTTCCGGTCGCAATCTACAAGATCGACACCAACTACGCGGTCAAGCCATTCGTCTCGGAAATGATGAATGCCACGGCCATCGCATTCGATCGCGAGGGCTTGATGTATGTCTCTTCGCGCTACGACGGCGCCGTCTATCGCGTCGCTCCCAACGGGACCATGACGACCTACGCGGAAGGCATGGGCGTGGCCACAGGCATCGCATTTGATCGCGACGAGAGTCTCTACGTCGGCGACCGCAACGGCACCATCTTCAAGATTGCCCGCGATCAGCAGGTCTTTGTCTTCGCCACGCTCGAGGTCAGCGTTTCGGCTTACCATCTGGCTTTCAGTCCGCAAGGTGACCTGTTCGTGACCGGCCCTACGGACCGCGTTTACAAAATCAATCCCAACGGAACGGTGAGCACTTTCTACAAGGGTCTGGGAAGGCCGCAGGGTCTGGCCTTTGACGTGAATGGCAATCTGTACGTCGCCGCATCGCTGTCGGGCACGCGCGGGATCGTGAAGATTGCCCCCGACGGTCTGGCCAATCTCGAAGTCGCCGGCCAGGGTTTGGTCGGCCTGGCGTTCGCCCCGGGACGCTCCGTGATTCTTGCCACCACAAGCGGCGTGCACCATCTTTCCTGGAATATTCAGGGCTTACCGTTGCCGCCGGAATAATCTGCCTCTTCCCCAACACTCTCATTATCCTTTGCCGCAATTTCCCTTGTCATTCCGACCGCAGTGAGGAATCAGATGCTCGTCCGCGCCACGAAGCTCGCCCAGTTCCCTCTCACCCCGATCCGCTTTTCATTTAAACTTTGAACGAGTGAATGCCGAAATCATTGCGGTGGGTTCCGAGATGCTCACGCCCTTCCGCATGGACACCAACTCGCTCTATCTCACCGAACAACTCAACCTGTTGGGCGTCGACGTAATTTTCAAAAGCATTGTGGGCGACGATTTGCGGCGGCTGATCGCCGCGGCGCAGCACGGCCTGTTTCGTTCTGACATTCTGATTTTCAGCGGCGGCCTCGGCCCCACGGAAGACGATCTTACGCGAGAGGCAGTGGCTGAAGCTCTGGGCTTGAGTGTGCATCGCGATCCGGAAATCCTCACTCGCCTGGAACAGCGCTTCGCCGAGCGAGGCTGGAACATGTCCGCCAACAACGCCAAGCAGGCCGACGTTCTGGACGGGGCCACCGTGCTTCCCAATCCGAACGGCACCGCTCCCGGACAGTGGTTGAGTGGACAATTCGACGGCCGCGAGCACATTATCGTACTGCTTCCCGGGCCGCCGCACGAACTCAAAGCTCTGTTCGACAGCGAGGTACGCGAGCGCCTGCGCGCTAAAGTTCCTCCCGCGTCTTTGGCCATTCGCACTCTGAAAATTGCCATGCTGGGCGAATCAGCGGTCGACGCGCGGGTCGCGCCCATTTACAAGCGGTACGCAGACGTTGAAACCACGATTCTCGCCGGCGCGGGAGAAATCGAGCTCCACTTCAAGACCCGCGCCGCCACGCTCGAGGCCGCGCAGCGGCGCGTCGATGAAGTGGCGGGAGTGGTCGAAGACGAATTGGATGATGCGGTCTTCTCGCGCAACGGCGAATCGCTGGAGCAGATCGTCGGCTACTGGCTCCAGATGCGAAACGCCACCGTGGCCGTAGCCGAATCCTGTACCGGCGGTCTGCTGGCGGAGCGCCTCACCTCAATCAGCGGCAGCTCGCGTTATTTTCTGGGCGGCGCGGTGGTTTATTCCAATGCATTGAAAACTGAACTGGCTGGCGTCCCCGCGGAAATGATCGACCGGCATGGCGCGGTCAGTCGCGAAGTAGCCGCCGCCCTGGCCGAGGGAATTCGCTACCGCTGTGAGTCAACCTTGGGCGTCGGCATTACCGGGGTAGCCGGCCCCAATGGAGGCACTCCCGAAAAGCCGGTGGGCCTGGTGTTTCATGCGGTGGCCAGCGACCGCGGAACTGAACTCGTACAGCGAAGCTTCCCTGGCGACCGTAAGCGCATCCGCCGCTTCGCGTCCACTATGGCGCTCGATATGCTGAGGAAGGGACTGATGTGAAGGACAGCTCTTGGCTCTTGGCTCTTGGCTCTTACCTCTTCGCGTTTTGTTTTGCACTTTGCCTTGGAGCGGGTCAAAAATGGGTTCGGGAAGGGCGCGGCTTCCGCTGGGCCGCAATGTTGGATTTGCAGTTCTGGCTTTGGCCCCGGAGTGTCGCTTTGGCACCCGAATGAGAATCGTCATCAGATCGCGCAACCGGCATCGAGGGACTCGAGCCAAGAGCTAAAAGGCAAGCACCCCCCATGCGCCTGTTCATCGCACTCGACATTGACGACGCTATCCGCGAGCGCATTGCCCGCTTTATGCAGGGCGTCACCGGATTCGCGCCGGAAGTGCGCTGGGCGAATTCGGAATCACTGCACGTGACTCTAAAGTTCATGGGCGAGCAACCCGACCCAGCCGTCGAGCACATCCGAGCTGCGTTGAGCACCATTGAGGCCAGCCCCGCGGAAATTCACTTCCGTGGCTACGGATTTTTTCCGACCATAAAATCGTCGCGGGTTTTCTGGATTGGCATGGAAGCCGGCCCGCAATTGACTGCTCTGGCGATGCAAATCGACGAAAAAATGGCGCCGCTGGGAATTTCCAAAGAAGATCGCGCCTTCCGTCCGCATCTGACGCTGGCGCGGGGCATGGGCCGCTCAGCTTCGCCGCGGCGTCACCAATCGGACGTCCCCAATCGCACGTTCCAGTGCCTGCAGGAAAAACTCGCGGCCCTGCCCGCCCCGGATTTTGGTACTCTGACCGCCCGCGATTTCTTTCTGTACCAGAGCCAGCTATCGCCGAAAGGATCAAAGTACACAAAGTTAGCGCGGTTTGATTTAAAGTAGCGCCGGCGGCCATCGGCGGTCGCGGCGGCGTCGCGAACAGCTAACCATAGTCGACGACGATTCATCCATGCCGAGATTTCTCCTCATCGCCGCCGCAAGCTACCTGCTGGGATCGATTCCCTTCGGCTTTCTTCTCGTCCGCACGTTTCGCGGCGAAGACGTGCGCCGTACCGGCAGCGGCAACATCGGCGCCACTAACGTAGCTCGCAAGTCTCCCGCACTCGGCGTGCTGACCCTGCTGCTGGACGCGCTGAAAGGATGGACGGCCGTCGCGGTCGGCATCGTCCTCAGCCCGACGCCTGTTGAGCGCGTCTCGCTCTCCCACATTCCGTGGCGCGCGATCCTGCCGGCGTCGTCTTCCGAATTCGTGCTGTGCGCCGCCTGGGCCGCGTTATTTGCCGTGGTTGGCCACATATTTCCCATCTGGCTCAACTTTCGCGGTGGCAAAGGAGTCGCCACCGGGCTAGGCGCATTCCTCATGATTGCTCCCAAGGCCGTGCTCCTGTCCGCAGCTATTTTTCTGGTCCTTGTGCTTGTCTTCCGTTATGTTTCTCTGGGATCAATCGCCGCGGTCGCCACCTTTCCCAACCTGGCGTTGGTTTTGAAGGAGTACGGCAACTCTCCCGTTGCCCTCGTGCTGATGGCAATGGCATCGGTGCTCATCGTGGTCAAGCATTACGCCAACATCCGACGTCTGCTGGCCGGCACCGAAAGCCGCTTTGGATCGAAGCAGGCATGAGCGAAATCGCCATCATCGGTGGGGGAGCGTGGGGCACGGGCATCGCCATCGTGCTCGGGCGCAAAGGCACGCACCGCGTACGTTTGTGGGCGCATGAGGCCGACGTTTGCCAATCGATCATGCAGGCGCGGATCAACGAGAAATTTCTTCCCGGGCGCCGCATCCCGGATTCCGTCAGCGCGAGCAACGATTTGGCCGCAACTCTTCAGGGCGCGCAAATCGTCGTCAGCGTCATGCCTTCTCAACATTGCCGCGTCTTGTTCGACCGCATGCGCCCGCTGATCCAGCCGCACACCTTGATCGTCAGCGCCACCAAGGGTCTGGAAGAAGATTCGCTGCAGCGCATGACCGAAGTGATCATCCAGGCGCTGACCCGCGAGGACGGATCTGCTCCGGCGGTGGGAGCACTGAGCGGTCCCTCCTTCGCGCAGGAAGTTGCGCGCGGTGACCCTACGGCGATCACGATTGCCTCGAAGGATGCCGCGCTGCTGCGCACCGTGCAGCAGGAATTCAGCGATTCAAGCTTCCGCATTTACACCAACAACGATGTAATCGGAGTCGAGCTAGGCGGCGCACTGAAAAACATTGTCGCCATCGCCGCCGGAATCTGCGACGGCCTGGGCTTTGGCCACAACTCAGTCGCAGCCCTGATTACGCGCGGCCTGGCGGAGATGACTCGGCTGGTTGTAGCTTGCGGAGGGCGCGCTGAAACCATGGCCGGGTTGGCCGGCCTCGGCGACCTCGTACTCACCTGCACCGGCGGCTTATCGCGTAATCGCAGCGTGGGCGTCGAACTCGGCCGTGGACGAAAACTCCCCGACATCATCGCCGGCATGCACGGCATGGTCGCCGAAGGGGTCTTCACCACCACCGCCGCCGTTGGCCTCGCTCGTGCCCGCGGCGTCGAGATGCCGATCACCGAACAGATGCACGCCATCCTGCACCACGGGAAATCTCCACGTGAGGCCATCCAGGAACTGATGGCTCGAAGAGGCACAAGCGAGGGCAGCGGCCCTTAAGCCGTTAGCTCTTAGCGCTATCTTTTCTGGCCATCAACGGATGTTCGAGAAATGTAGGCCATACAACCGTGCTACGCTTTACCGTCCCATCTAGACTGGTTTGGGAGCTTTGCATGCGCTTCGCCAATTATTTCTTCGCAATCGTGTTCATCGCCTGGTCTATGATAACCGCGGCGGCACAAACCAAAACCATCGCCGAGCGCCTGGGCTACCCGCCCGACTCGAAACTCCTCATCCTCCACGCCGACGATCTTGCGGTTGCGCACTCCGAAGATGCCGCCAGCTTCGACGCGCTCGACAAACGTGCCGTTACCTCCGCGAGCATCATGGTTCCCTGCCCGTGGCTGAACGAGGTTGCCGCCTACGCGAAAGAACATCCCGACGCCGACCTTGGTCTTCACTTGACCCTAACCAGCGAATGGAAGACCTACCGGTGGGGACCGGTCGAGTCCAAAGACAAAGTTCCGAGCCTTCTCGATCCTTCCGGATATCTCTGGCCAGAGACCGATCAGGCCGCACGCAATCTGAAACCCGAAGAGGCGGAGCGCGAGCTTCGGGCCCAGATCGAACGCGCGGTAGCCATGGGGATTCATCCCACTCACCTCGACAGCCACATGGGCGTGCTCTTCTCCCGGCTCGAGCTCTTCGCTGTCTACGTGAAAGTCGCGCGTGAGTACAAACTACCGTTCCTGGCAGTGCGATCCCCGGATGCGCCCAAAGAACTTCTGTCGCTGCTTTCCGACCAAGACCCGGTCCTTGACTCGGTGCTGATCGCCGATCCCAAGGTTGCTGCCACCGATTGGAAGAGGTTCTACTCAAACGCGATCAAGAATCTGAAGCCCGGCGTTACCGAAATCATTGTTCATCTCGGCCACGACGATGCGGAACTGCAAGCGGTCATGGTCGATCACCCCGACTACGGAGCCGCCTGGCGCCAGCGCGACTATGACGTCGTAACCAGCCCGGAATTCAAGAAGGCCCTCGCAGAGAATCACGTCATCCTTATCAAGTGGAAGGATCTGAAGAAGCTTCTGAATTAAGTAGCAACGCCGTCAAGCCCGTTCTTTCTTCTCAAAGCTCAGGGGCCGACTGCTCTCTTGCCAAACCCGCGCCAGACACCGCTTTCGGAAAGTACTTTGGTAATGACAGTCCTTTCGGTTTTCGTCGAGCCCGGCAACATTCCCGATAGAATTTTAGGGATACCTTGGAAAGCTGCCGCCACTTCGCCTTCGGCGACTGCGCTAAGTGAAGGGAGAGACTTGTCCGCCAGCACTCCGAACCACGCACGCATCCCGATTCTTTATGTAATCCTCGGTGTGCTCCTGGTCATCAGCATCGTCCCCATGTATTTCTACTCCTCGCAGGTCGAGGCCATTAACGGGGACCGTCTGAAGACCAACGAGATGCTGCTGCAAAATACGGTGACCCGCTCCCTGGCCGACGATCTTTCGCAGCACGAGCGCTCTCTGCACATGATGTTGGCCAATTTGTCGTCCGCCATTCAGGTAGCCAGCGGGGGCGACATTGGCGAGACCAATATTCATTCCCCGGAATTGCGGGCCCTGCTGGAAAACTTCGTATCCTCGTCCGACGAGGTCGCCTACGCCACTCTGCTGAACTCCGACGGCAAAGGAATTTCGGCGGGACGCATCGCTCCTGACGCTTTCCTGAACCGAGAATTGGAACGGGCCTACGCCGCCGCGCGTGAAGGCCGCGCGTATAACGGTCAGGCCCTGGTCGTCGGCGAAGGAAAATCCGCGCATACCGTCTTCCTCGTCAGTTATCCGGTGAACTATGAGCAGCGTTTCCTGGGAATGATTGGGTCCGTAGTCGACCTTCAATTCCTGATCCGCCGTCTGCGGGAAGTGAGCGGCGGCGGTCTCACGCCTTACGTGGTCGATTCCCAGGGCCGCCTGGTGGCTGCGGCCACTCCCGAGTTTGCCACCGGCCAGGACATGAAGAACCTCGACATTGTGCGCAACTTTGTGGGTGGCGGCAACAAAGCGCAATTGGCCGAGACCCGGGAATTCACAATGAACACGGGCACCGAGCATGTGGATATGCTTGGCACCTACAGTCCGGTGGTGTCACTGGATTGGGCCGTGGTGGTACAAAAACCGCAACGCGAAGCGTATCGGGGAATCCTTGAAATGCAGCGTACGGGCCGCCTGCTGGCCCTTCTGGCCGTGCTGTTGAGCATCGGCGTCAGCATCTTTGCCGCCCGCCGCATCACCAATCCCCTGCAGGTGCTGACCCAGTCGAGCCGGGCCCTGGCCCGCGGCGACTTCTCGCAGCGTGTCAAACTCTTGAGTCGGACCGAGATTGGCGAACTCGCCCACACTTTTAACACCATGTCCGATGAACTCGAACGTTTCGTGGCCGACCTGAAGCGCGCGGCCGAAGAGAATCGCGAATTATTCATGGGCTCCATTCAGATGCTGGCCGGAGCGGTCGACGAAAAAGATCCCTACACCCGCGGCCACTCCGACCGCGTCACCCGCTATTCCCTGCTCATCGCCAAGGAAATGGGCCTTTCGGAAGAATTCCTGGAGACGTTGCGTGTCTCCGCCCAGCTTCACGACGTCGGCAAAATCGGCATTGAGGATCACATTCTCAAGAAGCCCGGTGCGCTGACCGAAGAAGAGTTCGAGGTCATGAAGACCCATACCACCAAGGGTGCCAACATTTTGCGCCCGGTCACGCAGTTGGCCGAAATGCTTCCTGGCATTGAGTTGCATCACGAGGCATTGAATGGCAGCGGATACCCCTACGGACTGCAGGGCGACCAGATTCCATTGCTGGCGCGGGTAATCGCGGTGGCCGACACCTTCGACGCGCTCACGACTACTCGCCCCTACCAGCAGGCCCACACCTCAGAGCAGACGCTACAGATCATCAACAACCTTGCGGGCAAGCGGCTCGATCCCCTGGCCGTGGAGGCGCTGCTCGCGGTATTCGCCCGCGGCGAGATCAAGCTTCAGCGTTTCACCATCAGGCGTCCCATCGCGCCTCAAGCAACGGAACCTTCCCCCGTAGCAGCGGCTTCAGCCGACGCGAACCCGTCAGTTCCCGCCGAAATCGCGACTTTGGAACGAACTCGCGTTTAACCACAAAAGCAGACAAAAGCAGAATTTAGGTTGACTTGATCTTCCCACCAGTGCTAACGTCCTTCGCGGCTTGCCTTCCTCCGTTGTAACCGTTCCCGCCCGCAAGTCGGCTCGCAGGCTTTTCGGCGCAAGGTTGGCCCCGCCAAAGGAGGCTCCTAGACCTCCAAGAGATGAGGGGTTCCGAGCACAGTCCTAGGAGGCCCGATCATGCAGCGGGTAGTCTGGTTGGTTTTACTGGGTCTAGCTCTGCCTCTCACAGCCCTGGCAAACAGTGTGGATTTCAGCAATAGCGGTGGCAGCCTCAGCGGAGGTTCCGCGGGCCTGACTCTCACCGGCTCCGTGCTCTGGCAGGTCGTGGGCCTGGGCGGAAACGGCCCGGTCTCGGGCGCTTTGGGCACCATAGCTTTCACCACAGCCGCGCTGCTGTCGGGAAGCCTCGCAACGGATGCTGTGTTCAACAGCGGCGGAAGCTTCGTCATCACCGGCAACGGCAGCAATGGCGTTCCAGACGGTGTAATTTTCAGCGGCACGTTCAGCAGCACAGTCACCTGGGCCTATGCCAGCACGCTGCCCGACGGTTCCGAGATTTTTGACATTGAAGGGAATATCTCCGGGCTGGGCAGCACCTCACAAATTTACGCCGTCGTTAGCCCCGACGGATTTATGACCGTGTCGGGGACCATGGGCAGCGGCAATTCGACTGTCAACATCAGCCCCGTCCCCGAGCCGGGCACGCTCGGATTGATCAGTATCGGATTCGCTGGCTTGGCGGCAATGTTTCTCAGAAAGAAATCATTTACCGGGAAATCCGCGCCACCGCTCTGATAGCGGTCACGGCAACTTGTGTGTCTTGCCCGTGGAGTCTGGTGGCGAGCATGACCGACCACGGCTAAAGATTCGGCTCGCTCGCCCGGTCTATAAACCGTCTCGAAACCGACCTCCTGACGATTCATCAGACCTCGACTGTCCCCAGCTAAGGAGGTCGTGCATGACCAGCCAGCGTATCCTCAACGTACGCAGTATCATTACCATCGCTCGGTTCGTCGGGGTTCTTACCGTTCTAGTCGCCGGCGCCGCGACGGCAATAGCCCAGAACCCTGTGCCTTTCGTTGATCAGCCGCTCGTTCCCGACGCCATTGCACCCGGCGGTCCTGCGTTGAGCCTGACGGTGAATGGCGCGGGATTTGTCGCGGGCTCAGTAGTGAATTGGAACGGCAGCCCGCGCGCCACGACTTTTGTGAGCCGTTCGAAGCTCACCGCGACCATTCTCTCCTCCGACATTGCTACGGCGTCCACGGCCACGGTCACCGTAGTCAGCCCCAGCCCGGGCGGCGGCGTTTCCAACATTCAGTTCTTCTCCATCGTCGTGGCCGAGGCGTCCATTTCTTTCCCGCCAGCGGTGCCCTACGAGACGGGCGGGATCAACCCCTCTTCGGTCGCGATTGCGGATGTAAACGGGGATGGCAAGCCCGATCTCATCGTGGCGAACCAATGTTCCAGCGCCAACAATTGCCCAATCGGGGAGGGGTCAGTGGGGGTGCTTCTTGGCAATGGCAACGGCACCTTTCAGGCGCCGGTCGACTATGACGCGGGAAGTACCGATCCCAACTCCGTAATCGTCACCGATGTCAACGGGGATGGCAAGCTGGACATCGTGGTGGTCGGCGGTTGCATACCAGCCCAGGGCTGTTTTGCCGAGGGCGTAGCGGCCGTGTTGCTGGGCAACGGCGACGGTACCTTTCAGCCGGCGGTACCCTATGGCTCTGGCGGGGTGACTGGCGTTTCCGTGGCAGCTGCGGACGTGAACGGCGACGGCAAACTCGATTTGCTGGTCGCGAACCAGTGTGCCATCGGCTCGTGTGCAGAGGGCTCGTTTAGCGAGGGCTTGGTGGGGGTGCTGCTGGGGAACGGCGACGGCACCTTCCAGCCCGCCGTGACCTATTCCTCAGGTGGGAACTTCGCATCGTCCGTAGCGGTCGCGAATCTGAACGGCGACGGCAAACTCGACTTGGTGGTCACGAACTACTGTTCCGTCGCCTGTTTTTTCCCGCCCGTAGAGGGAAGTGTGAGCGTCCTGTTGGGCAATGGCGACGGCACCTTCCAACCCGCCGTACCATACGACTCGGGCGGGAACGGTACAATGTCCGTATCTGTGGCTGACGTGAGCGGGGATGGCAAACTCGACCTCCTGACGGCCAATTGCGGGGATGACGCGTGTAGCCCTGCGAGTACTGGAGGTGCCGTCGGTGTTTTGCTAGGAAACGGCGATGGCACCTTCAAAGCTGCCGTATCTTACGCCGCGGGGAACTCGCCGGACTCTATAACCGTCGCAGATGTAAACGGCGACGGCAAGCCGGACGTGGTGGTAGGAAACTGGGGCACATCGAGCTTCAATAACGACGGTGCCACCAGTGTGCTGCTGGGCAACGGCGACGGTACTTTCCAGGCGGCGCAGACCTATCTCTCGGGCGGAAACGAAGCCACATCGGTCGCGGTCGCAGATCTTACCGGCGACGGTCGGCTGGACATCGTCCTAGGGGACTATGGTTCCGAAGGCTCGAACCCTCCGTCCGGCATCGTGAGCGCACTGCTGAACAGCGCCCCATCAAGTCAAAGCCCGACAACCACCACGATGACCTCCTCGCTGAACCCGTCGAGCTATGGGCAGAGAGTAACCTTCACGGCGTCGGTAAGCTCGACCGCAGGAACGCCGACCGGGACGGTTATTTTCTCCGACGCCTCAACCTCAACCACACTCGGTAGCGCAACGCTTTCAACCGGAAGCGCGGCAATCTCCGTGTCCTCGCTCGCGGCAGGCACGCATTCGATTACAGCCGCCTATCAGGGCTTTGCCACCTTCAGCGGCAGCACATCAACTCCGCTCAGCCAAACCGTAAAGATCGCAACTACAACAACCGCTCTCGCCTCGTCCGAGAACCCAGCAGCCACAGGCCAGCCCGTTAGCTTTACCGCGACGGTCACCAGCCAATTCGGCGGTGCGTCCACCGGCTCCGTGACCTTCTTATCAGGGTCACAGACGCTGGGCACGGCTTCACTTAGCGGGAATCATGCAGTTCTGAGCACATCTTTCACTTCGTCCGGAACCTACTCCATCTCCGCAAAATACGGCGGCGACAGCAGCAATGCAGGCAGCACATCCTCTGTTCTAAGTCAGGTGATTATCCCCTCGACTACGACCACACTGGTCTCTTCGCTGAATCCTTCGTTGGTCGGTCAAGCAATAACTTTCACAGCCATCGTGAGCTCGATTGCCGGAGCTCCGCCAAACGGGGAACTCATTACCTTCAAGGACGGTTCGTCCGTTCTTGGCACAGCCGCACTCACCGGGGGCATTGCTGCTCTGACAACTTCTTCATTGCCGGCCGGAATCGACACCATCACTGCTGCCTACGCCGGCGACGCCAACTTTTCCGGCAGCACCTCGCCCGGCCTGCGGCAGGTCGTTAATGGTACGACCAAGTCCGCGACGGCCACTACGCTGGTCTCAAGTCTCAATCCTTCTATCTACGGCCAATCCGTGACCTGGAAAGCCAAGGTAACGACTTTGGGATCCGTCCCGCCCACAGGAACCGTGAACTTCGCCTGGGATGGATACAGCATCGGCACAGCCACCCTCAACGTCAGTGGCGTGGCCACTCTGACCAAATCGAATCTCAACGTCTCCACCTATCCGCTGACGGCGGTGTACTCGGGAGACGCGAATAACGCAGGCAGCACCTCCGCGGTTCTGAACCAAGTGGTAAAGGAAGCCACAAGCGCGGCCGCGCTCAGTTCGTCCCTAAACCCGTCGACACAAGGTCAGGCGGTGACCTTCACCGCCACCATCAGCTCGCCAACGGTCACGGCAACCGGGCCAGTGACCTTCACGGCAGGAACGACAGTGCTGGGAACGGTTCAACTGAGCGGCGGCAAAGCCAAGTTCACAACTTCCACGTTGCCCGTGGGCTCGACCGCCGTGAAAGCAACTTATAGCGGAGACTCGAACATCGCCGAGAGTTCGGCTTCGGTTACACAAAGCGTACAACGGTGAACGGAATCGCCTAAAGTCGAATGAGACGATTGGCTAGAGGCGTTGGGCTAGAAGCGTACTGAGCGTTCTAGAGGCAACGGCGACGGGAACGTTTAGCTCGCCACGCTGACTATCAAAGCTTGCATTTGCAACCTGGGGACTGAACCAAAGAGTAAATGTGAAGACATCGCCGAGTTCCGGCCTTCCGCTCAGCACTCAGCACACCCTTCACAGCGCGGCCACGCGTCGTTGTATCAGCAGAAAATAAAGAGCCACCAGGACCAGCAGCAGACCGTTTACGCCCAGCACGATGGGCGCGGTAAACATGGGAACCAGCCATCCCGACACCAGATTCCCCATCGGCATTCCTCCGCGGAAGGCACAGTTGTAGACGCTCATCACCCGGCCCCGCATTTCGTTGGTTGTAATCAACTGCACCAGCGAAGTCACCGTGGCAAAAACCGCCATCATCGACGCACCCACCAGCACCAGCATGGTGTAGCTCACCGGCAACGATTTCGAAAGCGAAAATCCTGAAATGGCCGCGCCCAGACAGATCAGCATGGTCAGGGCGAAACGTCCTTTCTTCCGCATGTTGCCGATCCCAGCCACCGCCAGCGATCCGCAAATCGAACCTACTCCCATAAGGGAAAGCAAATTACCGTAAGTTTCGGGTCCGCGCCGAAAAATATCTTTCACGAACACTGGAATATAGGTTCGCATCGGCATGCTCAACGCGGTCATGCAGAACGCCAGTAGCGTAAGCGCCTCCATTGAGTTTTGCTTGCGAACGAACTTGATGCCCTGCTTCAAACTGCTGAACATCGACTCGGTGGTCGTTGCCGGCAAGTATCGCGCCGCGATCATCGATAGCGAAATGATCGGCGCCAGAAACGAAACCGCATTCAGCCCAAAGCACCACTTCTCACCCAACTTGGCCAGGGCCTGACCCGCAAGCGCGGGTCCAATCGTGACCGCCATGTTGAACTGGATCGAATTCAGTGCGATCGCATTCGGCATGTCTTCGCGGTCGACCAGTGTAGGAATCAGTGCCTGGTAAGCCGGGCCGCCGAAGGCTTGCGCCAGCCCGGACACGAACGACAAACATAGAATGTGCCACACCTGCACCCACCCGGCCGCCACCAGCACCGTGAGCACTGCGGCGCTTGCCATTTGCACGTATTGCGAGAGCAGCAGAATCTTTCGCCGCTCGGTCCGGTCGGCTACCACGCCGCCGATCAGCGAGAAAAGGAAAATGGGAATGCCGCCGAGAAATTGATCGAGCGCCAACAGGAACGCCGAATGGCTCAGGCGATAGATAAGCCAGCCCTGCGCCACGATCTGCATCCAGGTGCCAATACTCGAAGTACAGGCCCCGAACCACATCAGACGAAAATCTCGATATTGAAATGCCTTGAAGATTCTGCGCAGCGTTGACGTTGCCATGTGCTCCGAGCGGCTCAGCTGGTCCCATGTATATCTTCGCACGGGCGCGCGCCAAACGCTCCTCGAAGTGGTCGGAACCGCCCCCATGGCTGTGGCTCCGAGGACTGAGCAAACGCTATACAGTTGTTTGTTTAGCGGGAACCAGGGGGCAGGGGCAACGAGGATTGGGCAAACGCATATCGCCAGCCCGACGCGGTGCGCACGTAAGTGTCACTGAACCACACCTCATATTCGAATCGCTTCCCATCGTCAGTTCCCTTTTCTGTCAGCCGGGCGGTGACGACGGCAGTGTCGCCCCAAGCGCGCACGGTCTGGTCGGCATCGTCCTGCCGTTCGTAGTGCACGCGCCCGCTGCGCGCTTCCGCGAGCAAGTCTGCCTTGGAATAAATCTTGCCCGAGCCCGTGACCAGAGCAAACTCATCCGCCAAAATTCTATCCATCGTTGGCGCATCGTTGTTTTTGACGGCAGCCTGATACTCGGTGTCGAGCGCGGCGACGATCTTCTTGTCGTCTTTCTTATCGTCGGCGGTTGTTCCCGGGACAACAATTACATCCGCTTTGCCATCCGGCCTGGCAAGAAACATCAGATCAAACCACCGCTTCCACGTCTTTCCGCCATCGGTGGACGTAACCGCAGTTTCGCGAACGCCCCCGTTGACCAGCTTCCATGCGCCACGAACCAACTCGCCCTTCGCGTGATCCTTCCCGCTCAGGACCATCTCATCGCCTTCGACTTTTCCCTCAATCTCCAGCATCTCGCCTCGATTCGTCACCCAACTCTGATGCCAGAGATTTCTGCTCGCGTCGTACATGGTGAAGCTTTGTCCTTCGTGTCCGTCCGTCCCCTGGTATTTCTCCCGTAACACGCATCCGTCGAGTATCAGATCAACTCGGGCGTGCGCAACCTGCACCGAATTCCCGACTTCAAACACATCCCAATCACCGGCCCAGAAATCAAACTGCCGGTATGCCGATGCCACACAATAAGGTGGCGTCAGGGATGAAGCGCGGCCGGCCTGCAAGTGAATCTCTATCACAATGACAATCACAATCCCAAAAACAGCGCCGATCCTCAACCCATGAACCATCCTGCTCATTCGAGTGTTCTCTGTTCTCTGAATCGCTTCAGGATTGATCTTTGCACCGACACTGGGGCGCATTAGCTTGAGTGCCGCGAACTTCTGCCCACCGATACGATCTCCTCCGGCGGTCCGTAGCCGCGATGATGCGCTTGATTGGAAACGGCACATACTTTGAACTCGTTCCAACTCCAGCGACTGGAAACCGCCGGCATGCCGCAAGAGCAGTAGAGAATCCATTCTTCCCATATTCCCTGTCTAAATGGCACCAGATACGACCCGTTTCGGTAGGGACTAAAACCGACCAGATATCGAGTGCGACATTTCGGGCACTCAACGCAATGTCGAACACGGGACGCCATGGCACAGGTCACTCAAGTCAGATTCCCCGACATTAGCGAAACCAGTGACTTCGGATTGGACGTTGGCGGACGTTGATACCGCGGCGTTGGACGTTTGCGGACCTCGCTCCCAACGGGATCGCAGGTTCTGAGCGCGGTCCGAAAACGTCCAGAAGATCCGCAGGAGTCGACTATTATGGGGCTGGCGGAAATATGAATCTGGATTGGCAAGTATGCTCGCGAGCGCGGTTGTCGCGTGATCCGCGCTTCGACGGCAAGTTTTTCATTGGCGTGGTCGGCAGCCGAGTTTACTGCCGTCCAATCTGTCCTGCACCCACCGCAAAAGAAAAAAACGTTCGCTATTTTCCCAGCGCGGCCGCGGCCGCCGAAGCCGGCTTCCGTCCCTGCCTGCGTTGCCGTCCCGAGAGCTCGCCCGGAACTCCTGCGTGGATGGGAACCTCGAACACGGTTTCAAGAGCGTTGCGCCTGATCGGGGAAAGCGGTCTCGAGGACGGCGGTGTGGAAGTCTTAGCCGAACGCCTGGGAGTGGGCTCGCGCCATCTTCGGCGCTTGTTCTTGAGACATCTGGGCGCGACCCCGATTGCTGTCGCCCAGACGCGCCGTCTGCACTTTGCCAAGAAGCTGATCGACGAAACCGGTCTGCCCATGAGCCAGATCGCTCTCGCTTCCGGATTTGGCTGTGTTCGCCGCTTCAACGCCGGCATCCGCAAGGTCTATCACCGAACCCCAACGCAGATCCGGAAGCTTGCGCGGCACACTCTGGCGCACGACACCCCGACGCAGCCGGGAAACCAATATCTCTTCCGGCTTAATTTCCGTCCACCGTATCACTGGCAAGGCATGTTGGACTTTCTTGCCGCGCGCGCCACTCCCGGAGTCGAAGCGGTCGAATCCGCCACTTATCGGCGTACTATTTCGTGGCATGGGCGCCCCGGATACTTTGAGGTCTCTCTCGACTCAAGCCGCGACGCGCTCCGAGTACGGATTGAGTTCGGCGATCCGCAGTCGCTCTTCTTCATCGTGGAACGGATCCGCGCCATGTTCGATCTCAACGCCGATTGGGCCGCGATTGTCCAAAGTCTCAGAAGCGATTCCGCGTTATCGGCCAGCGTCGAGGCCGATCCTGGGCTGCGCGTGCCAGGCTGCTGGAATGGCTTTGAACTCGCCACCCGCGCCATTCTCGGCCAGCAGATCACCGTGAAGGGCGCGACCGCGTTGGCCGGTCGCCTGGTAAGCGCTTTCGGAGAACCGTTCCGCGGTCCCAGTCGCCTCACCCATCTTTTTCCTTCCCCCGAGGTTCTTGCCGGAGCGAAGCTCAGCAACGTCGGCCTCACGGGCGCGCGCGCCGAAACCATTCGGGCCCTCGCCCGCGCCGTTTGCGCCGGTAAAATCAATTTTGAGGGAGTAGTTGACTGTGACACATTTCTCCGCCGCCTCTGCGAGATTCCCGGCATCGGCAAATGGACGGCCCAGTATGTAGCCATGCGAGCCCTCGGTGAGCCGGATGCTTTTCCCTCGAGTGATCTCGGCCTGCTGCGCGCCCTGGCAGCAAAAAGTCCCCGTGAACTCGAGCATCGCGCCGCGACTTGGAGACCCTGGCGGGCCTACGCCTCCCTGTATCTGTGGAGAATCGCGGCCCAGTCGGGGAAGAAAGAGCTGCCCCGCAAGCCTCAAAAGCCAGCCCTTGAAGGCGCCGGGGCCGGCAACCTTCTCGACATGGTTGTGTAATGCGCGAGCCGGAATCGGCAACGGTAGTGGCGCCCCGCCGGCTGTCATGGAGCGTCCTCGCTCTCGCTCGCCCAACGCAGCAACCGCATCATCGCCGACGTCCTCGGCGTCCACCCAAACCGGATTTTTGCCCCGTATAATCGTCCTTAGTCCCTTTATGATTCAGACCCTGTTCGGCAGCCTTACGGAAGAGCAGAAGCCAAGCTTCATGGACCGCATGAAGCAGGCGGTGACACGCACCCGCGAAAACCTGGCGGAGCGCATCGACGAGGTCATCGCTTTCGGCAGGGAGATCGACGCGGGCACGCTCGACGATCTCGAGGCCACGCTCATCGCCGCCGATCTGGGCAGCGCGACTACGCAGGAAGTCCTCGGCAAGCTGCGCGAAAAGGCCAACCACAAGCAGATTAAAGACGTTCCGGAACTCAAGCGCCTGCTGAAAGAAGAGTTGCTCGCGATTCTGAACGCGGCCAACACGCAACCGGTGAGCAAAGTCGAAGGCATGCCCGAAGTTATTCTGGTCGTGGGAGTCAACGGCACAGGCAAGACCACCACCATCGGCAAACTGAGTCAGGTCTTTCGCTCGCAGGGAAAGAACGTTCTGCTCTGCGCCGCCGACACTTTCCGCGCCGCCGCCATCGAGCAGCTAGAAATCTGGGGATCGCGCACCGGCACCGAAGTGATTAAGACCAGGCCTGGAGGCGATCCATCCGCGGTTTTGTTCGACGCCTTGCAGGCCGCCGTGGCGCGCAAGTCGGACTACGTCGTAGTCGATACCGCAGGCCGGCTGCATACCAAGAGCAGCCTGATGTCGGAGCTGGAGAAAATGCGGCGAACCGCGCAACGCATCATTCCCGGAGCACCTCATGAAACTCTGCTTGTGATGGACGCCACTACGGGGCAAAATGGTTTGCAGCAGGCTCGCATGTTCACCGAGTCCGCCGGAGTTACAGGAATCGTTCTGACGAAACTGGATGGCACGGCGAAAGGCGGCGTGGTGGTTGCAATCTCACGCGAACTTGGATTGCCGGTGCGCTATGTCGGAGTCGGGGAAAAGGCGGGCGATTTGCTGCCCTTCGATCCGAAAGAGTTTGTGGATTCGCTGTTTGAATAGGAGCGGATATGCCGGATGCTGGTAAGAAATCTTCACGGGTCAGAGTCGTCCTCGAGTTCCTAAAGCGCCTGCTAGGCATCAAGCCCGCGCCTCCGGGTGATCCATACGCTTATGTCATGGCTCCCGTGCGTCGCGGACCTAAGGGACGCAGCGGAGCAGCGGTAGCCGAGATAGAAGAGGATTCCTACCGGAGCTTTCCGCCGCGCCGGCAAACGTAGGTTGAACGAATATGGCCTACTCCCGACATTCGATAAACCTTACAGGCGCAATCAGTAGAGGAACACTTCACTTTGTCCGCAACGGAGTTCCCTTCTCCGTATAGATTCTCCTGAATGCACGCCCATCCCGCAGACGAACCACTACTCCGCCGCGCTCTGGAACTCGCGCGCGAGGGTATTGGTTTCGCCTCACCCAATCCTTACGTCGGCGCGGTGATTGCTGACACTAAAGGCAACGTGCTGGGAACCGGAAGCTACGCCTACACCGGCGTGAAGCACGCCGAGGTTCTCGCCCTGGAGGCCGCCGGCAACAAAGCTCGCGGCGCAACTCTCTACATCAACCTGGAACCGCACGCGCATCAAGGACGCACGCTTCCATGTACGGATGCCTTGATCGCCGCAGGCATTGATCGCGTCGTGGCTTCGATGCCCGATCCCAATCCGAAGGTGAGCGGGCAAGGATTCGACAAACTGCGCGCCGCAGGAGTACAGGTCGAAGTCGGCCTGCTGCAAGAGGAAGCTCGCCGCTTGAACGAGAGTTTCGCGCGGTACATTCGTCACGGAACACCTTTGGTGACGCTGAAAGCCGCAATGACTCTCGACGGCAAGATCGCTCCCCCGCCCGCCGAGGTTCTGGATCAACAGGTCGGCATTCCTGCCGGAGGGTGGGTAACGAGCGAAGTCGCACGCACGCACGTGCAGCAACTGCGTCATCAGAACGACGCGCTGATGGTTGGAGCCGGGACCATTCTCTCGGACAATCCGCTGCTCACCGATCGCAGCGGCCGTCCGCGGCGTCGGCCACTGCTACGCGTGATCCTCGACTCGCGCCTGCGATTGCCGCTGGAATCTCGGCTGGTGCAGAGCGTCGCTGCAGAACGAGAGAACGACGTGCTGGTCTTCTGCGCCGCGGCAGACGCGCAAAAGAAAACGCAACTCGAACAGCGGGGAGTTCGTATTGAGACCGTTCCTGCGGTTGAACCGGACGGGAGGCCCGACCTACCTGCCATTTTGCGACGACTAGGGCAGTTGGAGATTACCTCTATGATGATCGAAGGCGGAGCCACGGTGAACTGGACCGCGCTAGCTTCGAACGTTGTCGACAAAGTATTTCTGTATTACGCGCCTAAGATCCTTGCAGGCTCAGGCTCGATTCCGTTTGCGGCCGGAGCGGGATTCCTGCACATGAATCAGGCAGCGCAGGTCAAACACCTGCAACTGCATCGCTTCGGCGAAGACTTTGCGGTAGAAGGATACCTGCGCGATCCCTACGGGGACTGACTTCCTTCACCACCGAGACCAAGAGACACGAATCATGAGTCGATTTTCTCTGTGTCTTTCTCTGCTGCGGTGAACGGGTTTATGATCTGTTGTTTATCGAAAGAGGTCCTATGTTTACTGGCATCGTGGAAGAGATTGGACGCGTTCCCCGCATCGAACAGCGCGGCGAAAACCGCCGCATCACCGTGGCCGCTGAACATGCGCCGAAAGAACTGAAGACCGGCGACAGCGTGGCGGTGAGCGGGGTCTGCCTCACTGCTGTCGACATTAAGGCGGGATCGTTCTCGGCCGATCTCGCACCGGAGACCTGGACACGCACCTCGTTCTCGCGTATTCAGGAAGGCGCACTGGTAAACCTGGAATTACCCATGAAGGCCGACGGACGCTTCGGCGGGCACATCGTGCAGGGACATGTCGATGGAGTGGGCAAAGTGATCGCGTTCGAGCGCATCGCCGATTCGGAGAACTGGTGGCTGCAGATTGAACTGCCCGATGACGTCGAGAAATACACCGTCTACAAGGGCTCGATTTCAGTCGAAGGAATCAGCCTGACGGTTGCCCAACTGGAGGGGAATCGCTGCACCATCGCCGTCATTCCACACACGGTGGAGAGGACGAATCTTCATTCCGTGAAGCCCGGCGATCCGGTCAATCTGGAAGCCGACCTGATCGCCAAATATGTAGAGAAGATGATCCTGAACCAGACCGACGCCGAAGCTTCGCTTACCGTGGAAGACCTGGTGCGGCAGGGGTTTTGAGGGCAGTTGCCTGCGTCGCGCCAGGGGCCTGGGCCCCGCCGGGACCGCCGAGGCTCAGTCTCTGCATGAGTTTTTACGCTTCCAGCTTCAGTTCGTCCAGTTCCAGGAATTCCTGAATGATCGGCTCGGCGGATTTTTCCATCTCCGCGTAGGTGCCGAAGAAGATCGCCTTGGCTTCGTGCAGAAATACAACGCGCTCCGCCAGTTTCTTGGCCAGGCGCATATCGTGAGTCACCACGAGGCTGGTCAGGTTCAGTTGAATTTTAAGGCGCTTGATCAGATCGCCGAGCAACTGCGCCATCAGCGGATCGACCATGGTTGTGGGCTCGTCATAAAGAACGCATTCCGGGCGAGCGGCCAGCGCGCGCGCAATCGCCACCGAGCGCTTCATGCCCGTCGAAAGATCGGATGGAAGCAGGTCCCGCATCGCCTGCACACCGACCATGTGCAGCAGGCCATCCACGATCTGGTAGATCTGTTCTTCATCCAGTTCGCGGCTTTCGCGCAAAGGAAAGGCCACATTCTCCCCCACCGTCAGGGAGTCGAACAGCGCTCCGTTCTGAAAGACCATCGTGACTTTCTTGCGAATCAATTTCAGTTGCTCCTCGCTGTAGTCGGTAATGTCTTGGCCGGCTACGATGACGCGTCCCGAATCCGGCTTCAGAAATCCCATGATGTGATGCAAGGATACCGACTTGCCCACGCCGCTGCGGCCCAGAATGCAGACCGTTTCCGACGGCAGCACGTCGAAGCTCACGCGATCGAGGACCACATTGTCGGCGAAGGCTTTGGAGACTTCCTTGAACTCGATGTAGGGCGCAGGCATGGGCAGTTGTTAGCTCTTAGGCTTCTTGGCTCTTGGCTTCTACCTTATCTTTTTCGCTGTCTAGCAAAATATTTGTCATCCGGAGCGCGCGCAGGACGCTTCGAATTTGCGTCAGCTGCCGCCAGCTTCGCCTTGCGCAGCTTCCAATTCTTCCCGCGTGTTCAGGTTGCGAAACATGGTTGGAGAAAAGCCGGCGGCTGCCAACTCTTCTTCACTGATGGTCTGCGTTGGTGCTCGATCAAACAGCGCGTCGATCTTGTGGCGGCCTGCCGTTAGAGCGTTTTCGGCAGGGTTGGCGAACCGCCGGCGATAGACGGCGCACAAGGGCTGCCAGCTTCCGGTGCCCCGCACCGCAGTCACAGTCGTGTCGAGGGAAGTTCTTGCCCGCATGATCAGATACTGTAACAGCGCCGGCGACACGAATGGCACGTCCACGGCGAGGATCAGGTTCAGGTCGGTCGGCGACGCTCGCAATGCAGCATGAATGCCTCCCAGCGGCCCGCAGCCGCGGAAAACATCTTCCACGACGGGCGCGAAGGAGGCAAACTTCCCGGCATCGCCAACGATGCGCACGTCGCTCGTGACGGAGTGAGCCAGCTCCAACAACCTCGCCAGCAGCGTGCGTCCGTCGAGCATGACGAAAGCCTTATCCGCGCCCATGCGCGTGCTCATGCCGCCGGCCAGAATGAAGGCTGTCAAGCCGGTTGAAGGGCCTTCCATGGGCCGATGATACATGGTTGGAATGGCACCGGCCGGATCTGCACCTGGGGAAAAGCAGACGACGGACAGGGTTTGCTTGTACGGGTGTGCTTGGACTCTGTCCCTCTAACTTCGGTTAGAGCCCGCCAAGACGCGATCCACAGGCTAAGTGATTCTCCCCATGGCAGTTCGGTCGATACCTTCGGCGACTGTGCACGATCGTAACCTATCCAATCTCCAATTTTCGAGTGATGATGAGCGTGCATCCGAGGGACGCTAACCCGGAAGTTATCACATGCCGCAAAAATTGATGGATGTCCTTATGCTAGGGCGCTGCTCTCACGAGTTTTCCTGGCCGCGCCGTGGTGGCGATGGCAACTACTACCAGGTCTGCCTGCTGTGCGCCGCGGAATACAAATACGATTGGACAACCATGCGCCGCACCGAACGGGTGGAGCATGCCAAGCCGGAAACCGGGCCGCGCCGCAGCCACGGGCGCGAGAAGCGGCCTTCGTGGGTACCGCGGGCGCGCCGCCTGAAGCTCGACATGCCTCTGCGCTACCGCGTCAACAAGACCAGTACGTGGTACGAAGGAATCATCGCCAACATCAGCCAGAGCGGCGTGCTATTCAATGGGCCGCAACAGCTTCCGATCAACGCGCTGATCGAGATGGTGTTCGAGATGCCGGAAGAGATTTCGGGACAGAAGAACAGCAACGTCATATGCCAGGGCCGGGTGATGCGGGCCCAAGATGGTTCGACATCCAGCCATGAAAACTCGACATCCAGCCAGACCAACGGTGAACTGGCGGCGTCGATCGTAGACTACAAGTTCATCCACTAAAGCAGGCGACGCGACTCCCCCAGCGAATTGCCCGACGAGACTTCTTCGCTCCTAGCTGCAGCTGAAAAACGAGTCTTCTACCCGCGGGGAACCGCCTCGCCGTACATCTCCGAAATCAGCGACCCCAGCCATCCCACCAAGACCCAAAAGAGGCAGCCCATTTCTGAGCGCGTTGGCCCGCCGCGCAGGGTGGGCCGCAATTTCCTGCGGCGGGCGAGAACGGAGCCATGCGACGGAAACGTTGTCGATTGCGTGAAGCAGGCAAGATCCGTTGCCCTGACGCCGCCTGGGCGGCGCTGCACTGGGGTCGGATCCGGCCGCCGGGTAGTCGTTCCGCCCCCAACGTTTTGCTGCCCGCATTTACATCTGCGCGCCGGTCTCTAAGCATCTAAACTGTATCTGTTTTCGGGGCTGCCTGTTCTGATAATTTTCAGGAGTCGAGTTATGAGAAGAACGTCCCGTTCACTTTTTTCGTGTTTGCTTGCCATTGCCCTGGGGCTGGGCGTCGCCTGCGGGAACAAGCCCGACGACGCCAAGATTTCCAGCCAGATTCAAGGCAAGTTCAGCCAGGATTCCGGACTCTCCAGCAAGCAACTCACCGTGCAGGCCAACCACGGCGTGGTCACGCTCGGAGGTACGGTCGACAATGAGGCGCAGCGAGAGGCCGCTAG